>QGNH01001137.1_pt1 | contig 103337 bp, 157 predicted proteins | sample 1735481 | NCBI WGS metagenome assembly QGNH01 (sample SAMN09239004, study PRJNA386568) | Viral metagenome, whole genome shotgun sequencing project.
AAGGAGGTCACCGCACTGACGTTCGAGATCATTGTGGATAGAGGCCAGTATGGATCTTAGTGAGGCAGGCGAGGGTGGTCAGGAATTCACTGGCCGTACAGCCGCTTTCGGGCAGGGATCGAGTGGTAACCCCTATAGAGTCGCCAGCTCACTCGGTGCGGACAGTGCCAAGTGGAATGATGAGGTAGGCTCGGGCTTCAACCCTCAGAGCGTTCTCAACTCTACCGTCCAGTCAGGTGATGGTATGAATTCCAACGAGTACAACTCTCGCATTCTGTCCAACAACACACTTCTGCCTTCGGGCAATGGCAGTGATCCGACTACCACAACGGGCATTGACAAGCTCCTACTAGACGGTAAGCGCGAGGTTGGTACACTAGGAACATAGTCTTCCTAGGAGTATTCATGACTGACGCATACACCCGTTCATACGGTGACGCTGTACAGAGCAGTTTTGCCAAGATGGGCGATCACCCTCTTGAGGGCAACATCGTCAACACCTCGGGCGATCGTAGCCCTTACACCCATGCCGTAGGCAAGTACTCTGGTGGAGACGCTATTGCCACTGGCGGTACTGCCATCCGTGGTGTAGGCTCTGACGCTACCGGTGAGCATTCTGGACCTGTCTTCGCCCCTCAGACGACAATCTCATTCCCGAACAGTCCTGAGGCATCTCAGACAGGCCGTGCGCTTCGCATTATGCCTTCTGTGGCTTCCAAGACGGGCAATGGCGACTTCTGGGACAACCGTGCCTTTGACGGCGGACAGGTCATCGCTAACTAATGGCTGCCAAGCTCGACCCGGACCTTGATGTCGAGAATGCCAACGCTGGTGCCGACGAGGTAGAGGGTGCTGGGCGTGTTGTCGATACTGAGAAGACTGGTGGTCGTCACCGTCGTCGTTACGGTTACACCACTGAGGGTGCCGCCGAGAACGATCATGACATTAGCCTCAAGGGCCGTAAGCCTTTGAAGATCACCATGCACAAGCAGAGTATGCCCGAGAGTCGTATTGCTAACTTCGGGCACGGAATGGCCACCCATCACATAGACACCGTGAAGCCCAAGCAGAAGCTCACTATCATCAAGTAGGAGTCATCATGACCGAGGGAAGCAGTTTCTGGGTGAATAACTTCCCTGGTGGTGTGGGCCAGCCTTCTGCTCCTGCTTATGGTGGCGGTGGCACTGACATGATGGCTGCCAGGAATCCCCTGGACGCCAAGCGTCAGGCTGCTGGTTTCGCTCCTGGTGCCAGCTACCCAGACGGTTATCTTGGAACGCTGACGAATCCTCAGAGCGACAGGGACAAGATCCCTGCCGTTCTACAGTCACGCCTGACCTCTACGTCGTACCAGCGCGGGGTCCACGTGGGCGAGAGGCAGCCTAAGAGCGCCTACTCCTGGTCAGATGACATGAACCCCATGATGGGCCTACAGCGCCAGTCTGAGGCTGTTATGGCGGACCAGGAGGGCGGCATCGTCTACAGGACCCAGCGTATGGCACCTTCGGGCGATCCCGTTGAGATGATAGCCAATGATGGCAAGCTTGCCGGGGCTAATTCTCGTGAGATTGAGAAGGCTCTCCGTAGTCAGGGCGGCGACCCTGCCAAGAACCCTGTGACCGTCGTAGACCCTTCTCGGGCTGCCAGGATGAGAGGAATGCTGCCACAGTGGAGCGGAGCCTTTCAGGTGTAAATCCTGATCTGTATAACAGCCAGCAGTTCGACATAGGCCCGATGGGGTCTTACGGAGAGCCTGGTCCTGTTGGCGTTGGCTTTGACGGTTCGGGCGTAGGCATTGGTCCGGGTGATATCTATGGAGCTTAACGAGCTTCAGTTCAAGTCACCCGAGCCACGCACCGTCGAGGGTTATCTAGGCGATAAGCGTGTTTCTCGTCTGGGCTGGGACTCCAGCAATACCATTCAGACAATGGAGACTCACCCCGAGATGCGCCGCCAGGGCATTATGCGCAAGACTTGGGAAGAGGGAGTGAGCCAGGCAGGCTATCTTCGTCATTCCGCTGACAGGACCGATGAGGGCCAGAAGTTCGCTGCGAGCCATGCAAAGGAAACGGGCAAGAAGCTTCCTAAGCGTCAGGGCAAGCCTAACTACACGTCGAATGTGGAGTGGGAATAATGCCAGTAGGTATCACGACAGAATATGACCAGACTCAGCCCTGGTCGTCTATCAACACGCCCAATGGCGTCTACAAGCAGACTCCCGATCAGATTCAGAAGATGGCTCACGCGCTCGCCTGCGCTAATCCCGAATTGCCCGCTGAGGCACTGAGGGTCTACGCTCCTACAGGCGTCGTGGCTCTCGGACTTGATCGTCAGCCCACGATCGATGACGTTCTACAGGGATACGCTGGCCAGCCTCCGCAGATGAGCATCTTCGACTACTCGGGCACTGCCACAGGCGGCATGATCGCCAGCAACCAGCCCAACATCTCGTACTAGTTGACATAGATGAGCGGGGATGTTAGTCTGATGTCGAAGGGAGGCGACATGAGAGCCTTTAGATCGATGATGGCCTCACGCATTCAGCACTCGCTCGGACACGAGACTAGGAGACGCGGGCTGCCTGCCCAGTGCAAGTGCTGCACGTGTATCACGAGGTATTGTTACTGTAGCTGCTGTTGCGGCAACTAGGAGGGAAACATGGCACTATCTGAACTAGAGTTTGGTCCTGGGTACCCCAAGATCAACGCACTGTGGAAGCGCACCCCTAATGGCAAGAGAGTCATTCCGGGTGCTTACGCAACTAAGTACCTGGAAGACCTGTACCTGGCTCGATGGACGTGGACTGAGAAGATCGACGGCACCAATATCGGGCTGCGCTGGCTTCCGGAAGAGAACCGTGTAGTCATCTGCGGTAAGACGGCTAACGCTGCCTTCCATGGCGGGCTGTACGCACGTCTGGAGGAAATCGCTGACCCTGACAAGTTCCGTGCTCTGTACGGTGACAACCACGTCAAGGTCTTCGGTGAGGGCTACGGCGCAGGAATCCAGAAGGGCTCGGGCTATCTACCGCATCAGGACTTCATTGTCTTTGACGTGCAGATGGGCAACAAGTACGGGATTTCTGCAAGTTCTCCGTTCATGGGCGGCGGTGCCATCAATGACGCGGCGGACATGCTTGGCGTCCCGACCGTCAACGTCCTAGACGAGTGCTCCATCGCGGGTGCCTGGTCGAAGATGGTTGACCATGAGTACGAGTCCACGTTCCCTGGAGTTCCCCTTGAGGGCATCGTCGGGCGTCCTGTGACTTCGTACTACGTGCGATTCGGTGAGGAAATCCGTCCCGTGCTGTGCAAGCTCAAATACTGCGATGTGGACGCGCTGGACTAGAGGGTATACTGGGCGTAGACTAACGAAAGGAATCAACCAACATGGCCTACGCCCAGCCTAGAAGCGCGAACAGGGAACTAGAACAGGGAATGGTAGATGGTTCCTATAAGCAGGTCATCAAGGACCGTGGCGGTGAAGTAGAGCAGGCTACGTGGTATGCCCGTAGTGACCTGTCTTGCATTTACTACGCGATCCATGAGGCTCCGGTGATGGACACCCCGGACGCTCAGAAGATGGTCTCCCCTTACCACACGGCTACTCCGTGCCCAGAACTAGGCGACGACCACTCAATGGCCGGTGTCATGATGTACGGTGATCGCTAATGTCCCAGATTTTGATGTTCGATGACGTAGACGTTGATCTGCTGCCAGCGGGCTATGACGCATACGCTGGGTACACAGACGGGATCTACGCTAACATCTCAGCCATCAAGAAGCGCTTCCCGAGCCCCAACGTCCACATCCTGACTATCGCAGTCAAGGCTACTGACGTTGCTGACGCTCTTGATGTCGAGAACGGTGATGCCAGCATTGCTCAGGCTCCTGCATGGTTCAAGCTGGCTCTTGGGGGCGGTGTTACCAAGCCCGCTGTTTACACTCAGGTCTCCAACGCCACAGCTCTAGTCAATGAGATGGCAGCGGCAGGTATTCCTCGCACCTCATTCCGCCTATGGACTGCCCACTACGGCAAGGGTCAGCACATCTGCGGGCCTAGCACATGCGCGGGCACTGCCGAGTCTGCTGACGCCACTCAGTACACGAGCACGGCTAACGGTGAGCAGCTAGACGAATCAGCATGTGATCCTGACTTCTTCACTATCGTCGTACCGCCCCCGGCTAACGCAGAGCCAACCGTGTCGTTTGGTGATACCGGCCCGTCAGTTCGTGACCTACAGGTCCGTCTGAACGTATGGGACGCCAACCCTGAGGTCGCTGAGGATTCAACGTTCGGGCCTGGCACTCTGACGGCAGTCAAGGTATTCCAGAGCACCCACAAGCTCACCGTCGATGGCGTCGTAGGCCCCGCCACATGGTCAGTCCTGCTAAAGACACCACCGAAGATCACCTTCGCAGCTCCTACTGGCCTGCGTGCTGATGTAGGTATCATCAGTGTTTCTTGGGATGTAGTTCCAGACAACCTAGGCAAGGCTCCCGAGGGCTACACCGTCTCTGTTTCGCAGGACGGCAACGTCGTTAAGACTGAAAAGGCCGCAGGAACAACTGCGGTCATCGACGGTCTTACAAGGAACCTGGTCTACGAGGTTTCCGTGGAAGCCGATGGTGGACAGGCCACCCCTGGATCTGCTAAGATCGCAGTAACAGCTTAATTCTTAGTTAATTCGCAAAAGGCATTAGATTCGGAGCATTAAATGGTAGCCCTGCCAACCCTGGGCGAAGACGAGAAGGTCATTGACGCCAGTGGCCCTCGTCTTCGCCTGCTTATCTGTCACGACTGCAATACGGTGGACGTACTTCCAATGTACGACGGGCCTGTTGAGTATGATGACACGCTGAACTATCGTCTGGCCGACCATCAGGGTCCTGTAGACGATGACGGCAAGCCTCGGTACTATCACCACGGCACTCTCTCCACCGTGTCTGAGAAGTCCTGGGGAGACTCGTCAGTCCAGCGTCAGATCTTGATTGAGATCTCCAAGGCCCATGGCGGGGGTGAGCTTGGTCTAGGCTCTGCTATCTACCACGCTAGGTCTAACTTCAAGGAAGACGCTTTCACGTGCTGGAAGCAGCACAACAGGACTGAGAACTGCCAGGACTATATGTCTGACGCTAAGCGTCTCGTGCCCGACACTAGAGGCGAGCGCAAGGAACTCGGCATTGAAACCAAGTCCCGTCGTCGTCCGGGCACAAGCCTCTGCGTGTTCTGCCCTTATCACTCTGTGGTGCAGCAGCGCGCCATGATCAAGCAGGGATTCTACGAATGAGACTCCTAGGGCTTTATATCTCCCCGCGTAAGGACTTCTCCGCTGACATCGCCCGTGAGACTGCCGCCTTGACACACGAGTTCGTTGTCAATAAGATGTAGAGAGTTCCAGAACGGGACTCCGCAGGCTCGGGCTACCCTCTATCTCCTAGATAAGGATATGAAGGAGTTCGTCAAGACGCAGACGGTACCCACGTGGTACCTCCGTATCAAGCGCTGGGTCAAGCACGTTAGAAACTAGGAGGAATAAATGAGCAAGATCAAGGACCAGATTACAGTCTCATGGGCGTTCGTAGTCGGTGTAGACTGGCTGGGCCAGCCCCACTTCATTGACCATGATGAGTCTACTGATGTCACCGCCAAGCGTGTAGCCACGCTTGATGACATCTACGCGGCTTCCAGCATCGCATCTGAGTTCTCGGTTTACGAGCGCACAGAAGCGGGCCACGCCACGTATACCTGTGCGTTCCTGGTCTTCCAGCTACCAGAGGGAATCATCGCAGCCAGCCCGAACATCTTCGATAACGTGGTCCCCATGGACTACCCTTCGGGCAATCACATGAAGGGGGCTTTCAATGTCCTACAGGCCCAGATCATTGCCCAGAAGACCGCAGAGATTGCGGCTCCGATGGCTGTTCAGGCTACCTTGTCCGTGCTAGGAGCTGGTGCTAAGGCACAGGCCAAGGCGGAAGGTAAGTCAGAGGGCGGACTGTTCGTTGCCTAGCGGTTACTTCTCGAAGCCAGCAGAAGTCCTAGATCCTGACCTCTTTGACGGTGATCATCTCCGTGAGGATGTCAGGACCGGCCTTCTCAATGCGCTTTACTCAGACCTAGAGAATGATCTAGGATTCAAGAAGCCCTGGAACTGGACCTGCGCATGGCTGGCAGGGTCAGGTGCGAGCTACCAGTGGAGTGCTGATCGTGGCAATGGTGACCTGGATGTTCTGTTCGGCGTTGATCTTGCTACGTTCTTGGACGATAATCCACAATTCCCCCGTCTCAGCGGGCCAGAGGTCGCAAGGTACACAGACCAGATGCTCAAGGCAATGAGCTGGCCCAAGACACGCAACGCCACAATCGGGGGGTCTCGCAAGCACTACGAGATCACCTTCTTCTGGAATCCTGGTGTCAGTGATGACATCAAGATCATCAACCCCTACGCTGCCTATGACCTGATCATGGACCGCTGGGATGTCAAGCCTCCGACGCTGCCGGAAGACCCTACGGGAATGTACCCCAAGGAATGGTTCGACTTCACTGACGCTGACTACAAGCAGGCCACAGCCCTGCGTGAACTGGCTGACAACGGCGGGTCACTTGGCAAGGTCCAGGCCGGTCGCGCTGCACACTCATTGTGGGATGCTATCCACAACGGGCGTAAGGCTGCATTCTCCGACGTTGGCGGGGGATACGGAGACTTCCATAACTTCCGCTGGCAGCGAGGTAAGCAACTAGGAACGGTTGACATCCTCAGGGGTTTCATAGACAATGAGGAAGAACCAACTGAGACACCGGCTGACATCATCACCCGCGCAGCAATGCGTTACTCATCCGCGAGGTATTACAAGTGAGCATCATCGGGATTGAGGGCAACCAGGGCACAATGTCGCGTGTCCTGGTAATGCCCATTGAAGGCATCCTCAAGAAGCCTGTGGGCGGCCAGCTCAATCCCGATGGCTTCCACCTCTACCGCACGCTGTCTGCCATGTACAGGATCATCCTGGTCACACAGGAGACACAAAATAACCGAACTAAGAACTGGCTCGAACAGGAGAACATCCTGGTGTACGATGACGTACTTTACATGGGAAGCATGTGCGTCAACACTCTGGAGTCGTACTGGGAGAACATCATCCGCATCCTGAGGATGAGGGGCTATAACATCTCTGTAGTGGTCGTTAACGGCCCCCAGGAGGCCCGTGAGGTCATCAACGCCAGTGTCCCGGTACTGATGTATACCCAGCCCGCCTACGGCCTTCCTGAGTGGCTTCCAGGCTCTCGCAGGGGTGCCGAGGGATGGGATGCCCTCGTTGATAAGATTGAGACAGAGCGTTCCGCTCGAATGAACGACAAGCGCATGGAAGAACATTTGGAGTAGGCGTGATTATTTTCTATGGCGGATGCGAGCAGGCCGGCTGGCGTGCATTCCTGGCCGATCAGCATGTGGACACTATGTCTCTGTCATGGTACGGTCTACGCAGACGCCGTAAGAACCTCACGGACTTCCACATTCGTGATGAGTTCCCAGAGGGTGCCAAGGTCTATCTTGACTCGGGGGCTTACTCCGTCAACAAGGACGGTCAGGTCACTCAGGAAGAAGCGTATGAGCTGTACCAGGAGTATATGAGCTTTGTCGATCACAACATTAACGACATCGTTTTCGCTTCTGAATTCGACGCACAGATCCTCGGACAGGATCTTATCAACGATATACGCCACCAGTACTGGGAGAACCTTCCAAGTGACAAGTGGATGCCCGTATGGCATGAAGATACAGGCGTCAGAGAACTACGCCGTCTATCTGAGCAGTATGAGCGCGTGGGACTTCTACAGAACGCTAGTGATAGTAGTGATATTACGGGCCTGCTCCGTACGCTCTCTAGTGGCACTAGCTTCCACGGTGTCTCCATGACTAAGATGGATGCCATGAAGACCCTGCCTCTGACGTCGGTGGGTTCGACATCATGGTTGAGTCCCACGCAGTATGGTGATACATTCATCTGGGACGGGCGAGAGCTTCATCGCTATCCCCGAGATTACAAGCACAGGCGTGAAAGCCACCGTGCCTGGCTCCGTGAGAACGGCTTCGACACTCGCAAGATCGAGGGTGACGACAATAACGAATTGCTTCGTCTCTCTGTGTGGTCATGGCAGAAGTTCGCTGAGAGCATCAGCCCTGCAAGAGTTACTACTAGCGTGCTGGACCCATTCGGGCAAATACCGGAAACAGACCCCACGGGAGTTGTGATTAGTGCAGCACCTATGGGGAACAACGCCATCGCTGTACGTGAAGACAAGGTGCCCTTCCCGCTCCTACAGACTGTGGAAGAGACCCACTACAACCCTGACGGAACAGAGACCCAGCGTCGTATGCTTCGTTCTCCGGGCGTGTCTCTTCTACAGTGCGACACTTGCCATATCAACGACGTTTGCACTAAGATGAGGCCCGGAGCTGAGTGCGCCTACGAGATCCCAGTCGAGATCCGTACGACGACGCAGCTAGCAGCATTGCAGGACACCCTCATTGAGCTGCAAACACAGCGTGTGTTCAGGTCTAGCTTCTTCGAGCAGATCCAGGGCGGGGCCATTGACAAGAATACTTCCGCCGAGTACGATCGTCTCAACAGGATGATCTCAAGCAAGGTCGAGGCGTCGAAGGACTCGCTCAGCATCAAGATCGAAGCGACTGGCAACGCCCGAGCGGGCATGATCTCTAACATCTTCGGCCGTGAGGCGGCAGAGAGAGTCACGGCCTTGCCAGCTCCGCTGGACACTGGTAGCATCCTAGATGCAGAGATTGTCGAGTAAGAGAAGTTACTGCTTCGGAGGTCAGCATGCCGGGAACGGTAGTATCACTAGAATCTCGCGGTCATCGTCTGACGCTGCTGCGACGATCTGGTGCTGCGGGCATTCACCGTAAGACACGTAAGGACCGTCGCAATGCTAAGATCAAGGCGATCAGGCAGTCCAAGGAGGATGGATGAGCAGGAATCAGACTTCCAAGATCGTTGACAGGGCCACACAGCATATCGTTACTGTGGTCTTGGGTGATCGATGGGACTCCACGCCCGGAGTTATTCCTCGCAAGACGGTGGATAAGCGCCGGGCAAAGAACCGTGCAGCACGTCACTCACGGCAGAAGAATCGGTGACATACTTGTTGCATGAGACTTTCCCACCCAGCAGTACCGCATCGTGACAGCCTTCTAAAGCGCCCTTCTACTGCGCTTAGCAGGTTTAATGAATGGTCTATTGACCATCTGGCCCGTGTTCTGGGGTCATCATTCGGAGTGTGGGTCGCCTTCGCCATCCCGCTTTTGGCGTTTGGCGTCCACCCTCTGCTCATCGTTCTGGGACTTGTGTCGTCCTACTGGATTCAGCTCTGGGCGCTGTTCGTCCTACAGAAGTCCAGCAACAGGGACGCACTGAAGTCGTCAGCCAAGGCTGAGGCAGACCACATGGCGATGACGCATATCGCTGTACAGGTCGATGCCATTATGGCTAAGCTAGGGGAAAGCGATGCCGACAACCCTAAGTAACCCAGGTCGTATCGGGCTGACTCAGATCCACGGCAGCCTAGGCTTCGGTGTCCGTGTAGGCCAGTACCTTAACGGCTCGGGCTTCGAAGACTTCGAGCACGCCTTCATGGATCTAGGTGACGGCACGCTAATCCAGGCCGAGCCTGGCAAGGCTGGTGCGCAGATTCGCCCCCTTGACATCTACACTGAGGCTGAGGTACATTGGTGTGACGGTATCTACTCCCGTGTCGGGCAGTCTTTGCGCCCGGCCATTGCCAATGAGGCCAGGAAGCTAGCAGGCACTCCGTACTCGTTCTTGGACTACGATGCACTCGTCCTTCACAGGTTCCATGTTGACACGGACGGGCTCAGGCACTACATTGGGAACACAGGTCACCTGATCTGCTCTCAGCTCGTGGACACGGCGTCCACTCGCGGAGGGTACAGTATCTTCCGTGACAATCGCTGGCCAGGTTTTGTAACACCCGGCGACCTGTATCTACAGGATCTCCGTCTAGCTATACCGGACGGATTGTTCTGGTAGGAAGCAAGCACAGGCCCGGACAATTGTCCGGGCCATTCTTGTCTAAGGTGAGAGGATCAAAATGGCACTGACTGTAAGTACCCACCTCGCTATCCCTACTCTGATCGGTAAGGGCTTGACTGAGAAGCAGGCTAGGACTACTCTTAGCAATGCGGCTCGGTTCGGCAGCGATTCAGCCATGGTCGGTATCCGGGTTCTGCCCGTGATCTACTCTTCGGGCAAGTTCACGATCGGAGGTGTCCACTGATTAGTCATAAGACTAGGGTTTTCTCACACGCTGTAGCGCATGACGGCAGACGCTTGTGGCGCTGGACGTGTCCTCACTGGAATCACGGGTGGAACCGCAATTGCCGTGGCAATGACTACGGGGATTGGTCAATGGCCCTTCGTGATGCAGTCAGGCACGCTGAGTCATGCGGGAGAACCTGGTGACGTACCTAGTCACACTAGATCCCGACACGGAGCACGCGGTGTCTAAAATCGTCAAAGACGAGGATATTCACCGCGTGCTCCGTAGTGCTTTCCCGCCATACGGTGATCTCAAGGATGGAGAGGCCATCCAGATTCGCCGTGCCGACTACCTTGACACCAAAGTAGACAATGGGGTAAGCTCAGAGCGTCCTAAGTTGACGCTACTACGAGGAGGAATTGAATGGTAAGCGGTATCGTCTGGATCTCCCAGCGTCTCTGGGCTATTATCCTGTCTGTCGTGATCATCGGGGCTGTCTGCTTCGGTATCTACGTGGGCGCGTGGGCGCTCACGTCTCACAACGCCCAGCATCAGCAGGAGATTTCCCAGCAGATCGACAACGGCAACGCCAAGTTCTCAGTCACGGGCACAGCAGCCCAGATCGAGAACTACAACAAGTACTACACGCTGTACGGCAACTACCAGGCCGACCTGGAGACGGTTGCCACCAACATGCAGACTCTGGTACAGTTCCAGGGTCAGTACACGTCGGCTGAGATCGCTGCTGACCCCTCGGGCAACCTGGGTAGCGTCCTTCAGCAGGATGAGGCTTCTGTTACTGCTGCGCAGCAGTCCTGCACTCGGGACGCTACGACGTACAACAACGACAGTCTCGAAGTCAAGACCGGCGCGGAGTTCAAGGGCGTCGATCTGTCCAAGCAGGTCTCTGTCCTGGCCTGTGAAAAGGGTAACCTCAACGGCTAAGCCGTTAGAACAAGGAGGATGTATGAATAAGCTCAAGGGTATCTCGGGTGTCATCGTCACCGCCGGTCTTGTGGCTGGTCTGGCTGCCTGTGGCAACAGCGGTACTGACGTCTCATCCGCTTCTCCCAGTCCTACTGGCGCGGCTGCAATCTCAGAAGGTGCTGTTCTCAAGGACGGCGCGAACGCCACTGGTGATCTGGCTGCGAACACTCAGGTCGCTCAGTTCGACAAGTCGATCTTCGACCAGTACACCGGCCCGACTGACGAGATGGTCAACGACGGCAAGCGTGACCTGACGCTGAACGACCCGAACCGGGTAGGTTACGTCTACGTCTTCGCTTCCACGGGCCAGCTCTTGACCTTCTACACGATCCTAGGTAAGGTCAGTTCTGTCACGTCGCAGCTCACCGAGAGTCAGGACATCGTGGACGACCCGAACTGCGTGACCGGTTTCGTGGACGGCGGGGGTTCCGGTGCGGGTTACACGCAGGGCCAGTGCTCTGACGTCGTTAACAGCCTGGGTGACGACGGCACGTACGGTGGCGAGGAAGGTGGGGACGCGGGTGTCTTCTTCTTCACTACTGCCGACGCGCTTGTGGAGCTGGGCGGGCCTGTGGACTGGTTCTACAGCGATGCTCCGCTGCACCTGGTGAGTAAGCCGATTCTGTCGGACAACACCAACGCTGCCCCGACTTCGGGTATCGTTACCCTTCCGGTCGTGGGCATCAAGAAGAAGTAGTTCGGAATTGACAAACCGGGCCAGGCGGTATATCCTGGTAACACGATCGGGTAGCTCAACGAGTAGAGCGACTTCGCGGTGCCTTAGGGTCAAGAAGTCAGATGCCGGTTCAAGTCCGGCCCCGAACACTGGTCCATAGCATAGGCGGGCACGAAATAGGAAGACGCATTCCATGAGGCGACGGTCTCTTGTCGGATAGTGCGCTATTACTAGTGCGGGGTGCATTCCCCCCTGTGGACCTACCCTGCCGCTGATTCATTGGCAATAGCTCAATCGTGTGAAACGATGGTGGCCACCTGAGTTAACACCTTGCGGAGTCCGGACCCGCATGTGAGTACGGGGGTTCAACTCCCTCCAGCGGCTCAAGGGTTGACAATGGCTGCCTGTACCGGTAGAGTTCAACCCATGAACGTTATCAACGCATTCGTTCACGTAGGTGAACACGTCGCATTTCCTACACAGCGCCCCGGAGGGGGACTAGCGATGCAGATCGGAATGATAGAGGAACTTCACCCGGAATCGGGCAAGATCCGAGTCAAGCCGGTCTACAACACGACACGCGGTAACATCAACAAGGATGGTACGTACGCTTCCAAGGTTGTGCTTGCGGAACTGTGCGTCCATGTGACAGGATGGAACGAATGACATTCGAAGAAGAGATGGATAAGGCTCAAGACGAATGCTATGAGGAATTTCTCAGCATTTTGGGCCTTGACCATACAGAGACTCTGTGGGATGCTTTTGCTCTAGCCTGGTCCTCAGGAGAGGGCTGGGGACAGCAGAGAGAGTATTCCTACCCTAGTTAGCTTTCCCGCACGCCCCGTGGCCTGGCTCCCCGCCTTAGAATGCGACACATCTCTGGTGTGCAAGGATGGGTTCGAGCGCCACGGGGCGTTAAACTTCACGGAGGTAAGAATGATTGAAGCCCTACAGGTCATCGGGCAGGTTATTTCCGATGGCTTCACGGTCGGGTCTGTCGCAGGTCTGTGTGTCCTGGAGGTATCCCTCCTTGATGGCATCTGCATGATCTACGATAAGGTAGTCCACGGTGAGAAGATTCTCGACTAGTCATGGTGGCCCTGGTTGACATGCCAGGGCACGCCATGTTAATGGTAGAACACCCCAGCCTAGGAGGGCAAATGGACGAGAAAGAGAAGATGCTGGAGCGCGTTCGCGGGCTACTAGCTAAGGCAGAAGCCACTGAGTTTGAGGAAGAGGCTGATGCACTGACGGCTAAGGCTGCCGAGCTTATGGCTCGTTACAGCATCGATGCAGCATTGCTAGCCGCCAAGGCGGACGTGAGTGAGGTCCCGTGTGACAAGAAGATCAGGTTCGATGAGAACTACGGGCGTCAGCACATGTTCCTTTACACTGTCATCCTTCGGGCATTCGGTGGTGACTGTGTTCTGACCCGGTCGCCTACTCGCGGCAGGCGGAACAACATCGACTACTACGAGTTGCACGTTTTCGGCTTTGAGGCTAACCTCATGGCTGTGGATGTCCTCTACACGTCGCTGTACCAGCAGGGTGTGGCGCGTTCGAAGCGCGTTCCGAGTTACGAGCACGCTAAGACGTGGCGTACATCGTTCTGGAACGGCTTCATCGACGTTGTCGGGAAACGACTGACGGCTGCCAATGCGGAGACGGTCTCGACAAAGGCCGCCGGGACTGATATTGTCCTTAGGGACAGGGCAGTCGAGGTCAAGGCCAAGATGAACGACCAGTACGGCAAAACCCGCACATATAAGGGCGGGTCTACCAATTCTGCTTCTGGTTACAACGCTGGACAGGACGCGGCCCGTCGTGCTAACCTTCACAACAACGGCAACGTCGGGCAGCGTTCGGCTGCTGCGATCAACTAGTATCAAGACGATAAACCCAGGAGGGTTAACATGTGTGAATCGCACGGAAGGCATGTGACGGTCATAAACGGAACGACGCGTTGCGTTCTGTGCGGTCACCGTGTAAGCTCTAGGAAGCTGAGGTTGCGTGACCTGCCCGGTGAGCTGATTGACAGACACCGGGCACGGGAACGCTGGTGGAATCAGCCTGAACTGCTATTCGGGCAGTTCTGGTATTAGATACGAACTGGAGGCATAATGATTCTCGATACCGATGCCAAGACTGTGACGTTCGTCAAGCCGCAGACGCTCACACTGGCACAGCTCTGGTCACTGATCGATCTTCTGGACGACGACGTTGAAGATGACGCCGATGTCCTGCTCAAGCTGAGCAACAACATTGCTGAGTTCGGGCGTCATAACATCGGCATCACCAAGATCTACCAGGTCGATTCGGATACTCGCCTAACGGTGTACTCTGTGGTCGAGTTCGAGGACGGGACATGGACTTGCTCCTGCCCCGACTGGGTTCACCGCAGGTCTCTGGACGGCACGAACTGCAAGCACATCCAGCGCCTGAGCTACACTCGCGTCAACTGGAGGTAACATGCCGTCGCGCTGGCAGGTTGAGTCTGTGGAGTTGACATCTGCCGGGCGTAGGTATACTGTGGTTCTCGGGGAGCGAGAGTGGGTAGTACTCCACTCCCCCGAGGGCTGGCAGTTCTGGAACGGCCACGCTAGGTGTGAGCCCAACGCGGGTGTCAGGGCGTCAATCCTGGCATATGAATCGGAGGAAACATGCGAAGTACAATCACAGAGAACGACGCCAGACTCTACATCGAGCTGATCAAGATCCGATTTGGAGATTGGATCGATGCAGGATACAATGCACCCAAGGCCATCGAGAACTACGACGGCCGGGGACACTGGGGCATAGCCTGGGAAGGTGGCCCGTTCGAATGGGCTTACTACGGCACGATAGGCTCATTCGCGTATGAAGAGAGGGAACCAGAGTTTGGTTCCCGCTTGCCAATCGTGAAGGTACCGAGTAAGCTGGGCCATGTGTTCAGCGAACCCGCAAATTCCTGCGTGGTCATGCTTTACCTGGATTCGTGATGTACCGCGTAGCTGAGACCGGCGCGCAGTTCCTTGACTCTGACAAAGAGATGGCGTACCTTGAAGCCAAGAGGGCAAGCGTCGGGCAGTACCTGGACACAGAGGTCTGGGTCTTCCACGACAAGACACTCGTACGCAAATACTACAACGGGCACCTAAGTGAGAACTACGAGGAGGACTCGTGAAGGTCTATCTCGCAACCATCGGTAATCGGTGGGAAGGCGACCAGCCCCTAGGAATCTTCCTAGATCCTGCTGACGCCTGGTCACGTATCGATCGTGAACCACGCGACCGTGACTGTGAAGCCGTAGAGGTCTACGAGCTTGATGGTGAAAGACTCTTCGATGACCCGGAAGACAGGACCAAGTTCCTGCCTAGCTGGGGCGCACAGGACTTGTAGGAGGTTGACATCACATACGTTCCTAGTGTTTACTTGGTACGAGTCAGGGTCGAGGACAAGGACAGCAAGGGTGGTAACACATACCATGCTGCACTAGCCCTGGCTCGTGAGATAGCGCAACACTACCCCGGCTTGGCTGTCGAGGTAGCCGAAGATAAGGTGTGGTCGTCGGTAACGGCGAGGCACGCGGAGGGAAGTAAATGGGACGCAAGAACTACACCAAGCAGGGACGCAAGGCCCGACGCGTCGAGTACGTGATCGCTGAGGTCTCTGCTGACTACGAGATCAAGATGACAAACGGATCAGGGTTTGATACGGTGGTCATCACAGGCACATCGGTCTCGGCTTGGAACTACGCTGTGCGCATGGGTCAGAGCACGGACTACAGGGGCTCCGAGGTCTGGCATCCGTGTGACATCCGTGTTCTGGGTGCCAATGACTCGCTTTTCTCTGTGATCTGACACAGACCTTTGCGCCCGTTGACATGGCGGGCGCTTAGGTGTAGGTTGTGCTCAGGAGGAAACATGGACATGTACTGCACAGCCTGCGGGCAATCAGTGAGTGAGGACCGTTTCGGTAACCTCATTCACGAGTATCAGACGCGAGACGCACACAACGTGGAGGTATCCAATGAGTAACGACAACCTGCCAGCCATTCAGAACTGGTCACCGCAGTTCACCGGTAAGGTCACGTTCGACTACGATGACGTGACGTACACCGTGGAGAACGGGAAGATTTACAACGATCTCCATGAGGTTGCGGTCGTGTACTCGCCGGGCTACGGTGGGGGCTGGACGGCGTACAACAAGGTTGCCGAGTGCGATGAAATCTATAACATTGGGTATGACTCAGATTCATTCGACATAACAGAGTCCAAAGTCACACACACGGAGGCAAGTTGACTTACGAGATCAATCACGCTAGTGTTATCTCCAGGGCAGAGATCGAGGAATTTCTCGACTACTACGACGGGCTCAAGCGTGATTCTGACGACACGGACTACACCGACGAGGATCGGGCCGCGTACCTAGACGAGTACGAGGACTACGACCAGGAGCTTGTGACTCAGCTCCGACAGATGCACGAATACACCCGCTACGGCGATGATTTCATCTCTGAAAGTCACTGGGAGGACTACACCCGTGAGTACGCCGACGAGTGTGTCCTGCACGGTGCCGATGAGGTAATCATCGACCACTTCGACTACGAGAAGTGGGCAGACACCATGTCTCGTGACTACACGGAATGGAGCTACGACGGTGTGTCTTACTACTCCCGTGATTAGGTGAGTATGTGGTGTTCGGTGTTGACAAGACACCGAACACTGCGTAGTCTGTAATCACAGACGCAAGGAGGGCACGATGAGACTATCCGTGGAACAAATGGAGAAGAATCTCCTAGACGGTTTCTACATGACCACGCCTATTCAGAGGTACAAGGGCCTGAACTGGTACCCGCAAGCTCATGATTTTGCTGACGTGATCGGTAATGGTAACGTCATGATGGGCGCTGGGATGCTGGCCTGCCTGAGTGCCAACAAGGCGTGGGATATCAACCGCAGACTCGCTGTTGATGCCTGCAATGGCATCTTTGCCGGTCACGTCGGTAACGCTCTGGATAAGGCCAGGGCTATCTACGCAGGAGCTGATCCCCGGACTGTCCTGCCCATGGCCCGCAAGACGGGCCACTTCTTCATGAATATCTGGAACCCCTTCGACCCGGATTACGTGACTATTGACAGACACGCCATCCGTGCGGCAACATTGGATTGGGACAACGGCTCACCCACGGTCACACTCAAGCAATACGGTGATTTCGTGCTTGCCTATCAAAAGGCAGCGGCGAACGTGGGTCTTGTGCCAAGCGCGTTTCAGGCCATACTCTGGATATGGTCTAGGGCACGTTGACAGGTCGTGGTCCGGGTGATAAGCTCGGGCCACAACCACATGGAGGCAATCATGCGAATCAAGGTGACTTACGTTGATAGTCATTTCGATGACGGGCTGACGAACATCACGTGGAACATGGATAGTGTTGACGCAGCCATCGCACGATGGTACGCTCTGCACTACAAGTGCAACTGCACATACGTCAACGCACACCGATCGTAGGAGGCAACATGTACGTCCACGAATACGTTCTGGGTCGCGTTTCGGGCGAGTACGCCGGATACAAGAACAGCGCTGAGCTGGTCATCAACGCCAAGATAGAGACTTCTGTCCCGCGTGAGGGTCTGACGTTCGAGACCACGGATCACCGTAAGATCGAGACTGTGACTCGCCTTAGTATCTCTGGAGCTGTCTGGAATCGTTCCAAGACTGACTACATCATTGGTGGTCAGTGCCGTGAGGCACTTGACAACATGGTGTCGTATGCGCCACGATGGAATCGTACCAAGGTACACAGGCTTGCCAGCCACTGGGAGAACTGGCATCTCAATGACATGAACGCCGCCTGTGATCATCAGCGCAACGACGCTGGCCTGTACTCTCCTGCCTGCCCGGTCACGGGCTACAAGTGGGGTCACTCATGGCTGGTGCGTGAGCTGCCAGAAGGTGTCATCGAGAGCATGACAGAGTTGTTTGACAACTCTGCGCCAAGCACATAGGATGTGGCCATGAGGAAAAAGTTCAACGCAGACGAGAAAGCCATCATCGCTGACGCCGTGGCTAGCGGTGGTCCTGTCAAGTGGAAGGACGCATCCAACTGGTCTAAGGCGGCACTGATCACTACGGGTGAAATCAAGGTGGACACAACTACCTGTCGCCCCGGTCAGCACGGCTGGGAGTACGTGGAGGCCGTGAATGTGACTGCTACTCCTACGTGCCTCTACGGTCGTGAGATCATCATCACCCCTTCGGGCATCAGGCGAGTCTGATGGAAGCTCTTATCCAGTCCATACTTGACAACCTCGCTGAAATAAGCGAGGATGTAGTCAGGACGCAGGATGTGCGGCTGATCATCGACGTGCTAGGTCTCATCAAGGAGATAGCCACTGATCTAGTTATGCTGGCCGACTCGATGGGACTTGACGTTGACCCCCGCACCCCTGTAGATTAGCCAACAACGGAGGTTCACATGGCGAACACGTACGACAACACTGAGGTCTACAAGATCCAGTTCACCGAGGATGACATCAAGGCCGCTGTTGAGGCCATGAATGTTCAGGACAAGCACAACACGGTCGCGACTCTGACCGCTGACATGCTCACAGGTGGTGCCCTGTCCAAGTTCGGTGAGCTGGCCACCTTTCTCAAGGGTCAGGTCTACAAGCAGTACGGATCTCTTGAGATCGTGGTTCCCAAAACTGAATCAGAGCTTGTGGACCACGCGCTCTATCACCTCCGCTTCTTCGGGACTCACGCAGAGATCCGGGACCAGCGGGCGGCCGAGCAGGGCATTCAGCCCAAGGAATAAGCTTGACAGGCTCTGACACGACTGCTAGATTGAGTCGTGTCAGGTCACGACTGCCCAACGTAGCAGCATTAAGTTGGCGACACTACGGATAATTAATAAGAAACACGCAGGTGGAATTCCTGGTGATCCGTATGTGTTGGGCAGTCATGACTTGACATGAACCCAACCAGGAGGTAAATTATGGGTGAGCAGCTCACCGGCTTCAATGAGAACGGTGATGGGAACGGGACAACGTTCGCAGACATCGAAGAGTACGTCGAAGGTGCCGGTGCGGCACTTGAGGGAATGTGCCTCTGCAATCTCGAAGAGGTCATCGCGTACATGGCACTCAAGTCGCCCGAACTGTTTCGGGAAGCCATGGCGAACGTTAGTAAAGGTTGTTTCGACGTTCGCTAAGTCTTGACACACAGCACATTGCAGGGTAAGCTTCAACCAATCACAACATGGAGGCACAAAATGACCGAGACCCCCGTTACCTGGCAGGGCCTTGAGCAGTCCGACGTGGACGAGCTGATCAGCCTTCTCGACACCACCGTGTCGGGGTGGGCGGCTACGCTGTCACTGGCGCTTGTGACCGATGAGCTGCGGCTCCCGATCGTCTACGAGCCCGGTGACACCCCGCTGGTGACCCTCAAGAGGTTCGCCAACGTGTACCCGTTCGAGGCGGCCGTGGCCACCCTGGTGGCGCAGTTTGCCGAGGAAGTCGTCGTCGGCCTGTAGTTGACAAAACCTGAACACGACATGTAAGCTGTGTCGTGTCAGGTGATAGGGGTTGGGCCGCGTAATCGTGAACCCCAACCCTGATCACTTGACGCGGAACACGCAACACGGTAAGCTTTAGCTCATCGACACATGCTGGAGGGCACATGAGCACGGAGGCAATCGAAAAGCTCGGGCGTAACCAGGAAGAGATGAACAAGATCGTCTACGACCTGGAGTCTGCGAGTTGGGGACTTCCTATCACATTCAGGGTCGTTCCGTTTGACACGCCGATGATCTGCGTGTACATTCGAGATGAGGACGCAGGCACTCTCGCCTGGACCACGAACACACTCAAGGATGACACCGCTACCTGGACGTGGTGGTCAATCTCTACCGTGACCATGAAGATCAAGGAGCATGGTAACAACGTTCGGGCTGCACTCGCCTACCTCTGCAATGAGTACATCGACCGACGAATCGGGCTGATCGACAATGACTGAGATTGACAACATGATCATGGCTGAGCTACGATACGGTAGCAGGCCACGACGCAGGTTCAACCTCCTGCGCTGGCTGGGTGTGAAGATCAAGCCCACGGGCAAGCACCGTGGATGACGTCGCCTATCGCCTGGCTCTTATCCTGTTCCAGATCATTCTTCCGCCCGTCCGCATCCTGCTGTTCATGGTCGTGCTGATCTTCATCTTCATCGTGTTCGTGCTCACCATCCTGGGTCAGCTCGTCCTGGTTATGTTCGACCTGTATTGACAGAAATGTGCGCAAGATGTAGAGTATGTATCGTCGGGTAGCAGGTTGGTGCAGCGCGCACGGGGGTTCGAATCCCTCACCCGGCTTTTGACAAAAGAACTAAATGGAGGCAAGATGTATCTCACGGTGGTACCGGCCTACGGGCGTGACTACAAGTCCAAGAAAGCCGTTCTGGCCGACTGGAATCTGGGATTCGACTTCCAGATCAATGACCTGTCGAGTCCGTACGATGGTGCGTACGTGAACGTCAACGACAAGCCTGTTGACACGCATCTGACGGTGCGGTACAGTTCTCAGCAGAAGGTCATGGTCATTCAGTAACTCACCGAATTGACAACCTAACCCAACGGGCATAGGATGGTGTCATGAGCGTAGAGATCATGAACAAGTCAGACCTGGCGCGCATGACGCGGTGGCTTGACAAGCACCGTGACGTGCATTACAGTGTGAAGTGTGGTCGGGGTGGCACGATGGTGTTCATCCTTGACCAGCAGTACGTCTAACTCATAGGAGGAACTGTGGAAGACGAGTACCTTGAGGCAGCGTATGAGGATCGTTACGACGATCTCTACCCTGTCGGCAGTGAGGGCTACTGGCTCGGTGCCGATGAAATCGACATGGAGTCGGTTGACGACGACCGGGACATGTGGGACGATGTTCCCGATGACGAGGACGACCCGGAGGACGGCTACGGCTTCGACAACGGGGATTATGACGACGAACCCCCGTTCTAGCATCATCGTATGAGGCTCGTGCCCGATGTCATGAGAGGATTTGACATCGGGCGTATGCCCTGATACTGTGAAGCCATCGCAAGAAACAACATGGAGGCAACATGCGTCGCATCACTGGCAAGCGCAAGGTAGCGGCCACGACTCTTGAGATCGTCAAGGCGGGCAAGCACTACGACCAGGGAAGCTGGTTCTCCCGCCCGTATTTCAATGACGGGGACGACTACATCCAGACTGCCGGGCAGCTCCGGACGGTGTTCGAGAAGAACGTCTGCGGTACCACGGCATGTGTCGCGGGCAACGTCGTGCTCTTGACTCTGCACAAGAATGACAAGTATGATTGGCGATATGACCGGGTGATCTTCGGCGACGGTCATGAGGTCATCGTGGACACGTACGCTCGGGAGCAGCTCGGGCTGACCAGCGAGGAAGGGGATTGGCTGTTCGCTCCCGAGCGGACTGTCGAAGAAGTCACGGAAGCCCTTGAACTGCTGGCGGACGGTGAGAGCATTTCCGAACTGCTGGACGAGGACGACGACGAGTAGTTGACACGGTGGGTCATGCCATGTAGATTGATGGCATGGCCCGCCAAGCGGGTACACGTTAACCACAGACATGGGACGGCAGTTGCGGAAACCATAAATTGGGCGTGTACCCACTTGACGGGCAGCTCCACATGATGTAGATTGAACATCAACAAACCAAGCACGAACCCTGGAGGGTACATGCACACGCAGACCGCAGACCAGTCCCAGGACGACACGGACGCGGGCATGATGGCTCACATCTTCGCCAATCCGGGCATGTACCTGGATGACCTGTTGACACTACAGGCCGCTATCCGCTAGACTTCGGGCATGGAAACAGAAGCAGTTCTTCACGGAGCGCAGCCGACAACGGACTTGACACCTGGTACCACATGAGATAAGCTTTGGGCTTTGGGCTTTGGGCTTTGGGTGTTGGCAGCGCTGGACACGTGGAATGACTGTAAATGTCAACCATCTCACACGCATAATGTCAACTTGACACACAATGCAGTGGCGTATAACATAGTGGCAGGCCAGTAAATGTCACTCTGAGTGAGCACAACGGGGGTTGACACCCCCCTGGCACGGGTGATAGTATTCAATCAAGTCACCAAGCCACCACGCGATGTAGTAATGGTATACAGAGCGTGACAATGGAGGGGTTGACAACGCAGCACGAGCGAGGTACGCTTCTGTGGATGGACGCGAGCAAGCGTCAGGTCCGTGAGGTACTCATGCGGAACGGCATCAGCTCTAGCACGTGGCTCATCGCACACGGGCTGTTCCTGGACCCCGAATGGGACGGTGGCCCGAACCTCTACATCATCGACACCTTGACGGATAAAGGTGCCCGTGTTACGATTCAGGGGCCGGATGAGTTCGACGTCAAGGTGTCCTCCCGCACTGGCGAGGCACTTCTGGCCGATCTCGTAGACCAGATGCCCGCGCTTCTTGACAAGATCGTGATCATAGACTAGAGTTTGGAACGTAAGGCAGCCCGGAGCACCTCGCCTGAGTAAGCACTCTGAGCCCGATAATTCGGAAGCCATCTACTTGACGGACTCCGGGCTGCCTGGTAATGTTCTTCTCGTCAGACACTCTTGAAGGAGCACATCATGGGTAAGCACGCCACGATCGGCAACTCGCAGGTCGGCCACAAGAACCAGACACTCAAGCACGGGGCCAAGCACGCCGCTAACTCCCGCGTCTACATGGCGGCTAGCCTAGCCTCCAAGGTCACCACTGATTACATGCCCGTCATGGACATGCCCGATCTGCCTCGCAAAAGCCCGTTCACGGGCATCAACCCGGTCTACGGCTCCGACTGGAGCAAGACGGGCTCCAGCACATACAAGCTCCGTGTCCGTGACAACGCCGGGCTCGACTGCTACATTGGTCTTATGCGACAGACGGTCAAACCCAAGGATGGCAAGGCGTTCGGCATCTGGGTCGCCTCCTACGCCGGATACAAGTTCCCGCTTCTGTCCAACAAGGGACAGGCTCTAGGGTTCGCAGACGCTAAGTCCAAGCTCATGCAGGTACTCATAGCTGACCTGTCCGTCTCCCCCCCGGGGCGTGTGTTCGCAGCCGATAAGGTCGTCAAGGCTGCTAAGGCTTACACGGGAGGCATGATCGAGATGCTGGTCTGCCAGTTCACGCTAGAGCCCAAGCGTGTCTGTGACTGCCAGCACTGCGGGAATTAATCGCCAGGGGGGGGGGGGGGGGGGGGGNNTGGGGGGGGGGGGTAGTCGTAGGGCATGAATAATCCCCTTGACTACCCCCCTGGTTCTTGCTAAGCTTTAGCCATGGAACACACCACGCAGACAGAGAACGTCAAGGGCACGCGCACCGCTATCCAACAGGCAATGTGGAACGCGTTGTGGACGCCCACACAGAGGAAGTTCACGGGCATCAATGTGAACACGATCAAGGGTCACCAGCTCTTGGAGGTCTGCATGGACAGCAGCACACGGCACTGATAAGCTTAACCCATGAAGAGAAGGCCCCCACCATTAACGGGTTGCCTTCTCAGATTGGGCGTGCCTGTATTTTTTTGCACGTATAGTGAAACGAACCCTGGACAGTGTCAACCTCCTGTCCAGGGATTTTTTGTGTCTAGGCCCAAATCAGGACAGTGACAATTTGTCCCTTACCCATGTGAGCATTTCCCGTCTACCCTCTATATAATCCGGGTTGACGATGCTAGCATCGTAGTCTTCTTGCGTAGGCTTTTGGAATGACTGACCACCACCCATCACCGTAATCTCCGGTACGAATGACTCGTAGATGACCCATGCGTTTGTGTCCAGGTACGTGATACCGGACACTATTAGTCGATCGTCTATCCTTAGGTAGAAATCCGCTGCTGGTCTTGTCTTTCCGATGGAATCTACCCTGTAGTACACGCTGCCCGTAGTTAGCATATTTCCTCCTTGCCCGAAACGGGGGTAGACTGTTCTTAGACCCCCTCAATCTTTCAAGGCAGGACTCTCATGAACGTATTCACCCGCTCGAACGTCTTTATCCTCATCGCTTTCATTCTGATGCTGATCTACACCCTGATCCAGGGCCATATCCTCGGGGCTACCGGCTCTGACGTTGCCTGGATGCCCTGGGGCGCGCTTTCAAGCTTCTTCCTGGCCGGGCTGGTCTTCTAGGCCAGTCTTTGCCCGGCATTTCCCACGTCTGCCCGGCGTTTACCAGTAGCATACGACCTCTAGCATCAGATTCCACTCCCCGTGGGTGGTTCTCTCGACGCAGAGGTCGTAGTGCTTTCCCCAGGCGTCGTCTGTGTCCCTCCACTTGAACAACTTCAGACTACCGTAAGCCTCCACGGTTGTCAAGAGGGCTTCAACGGCCTCCGCGGCGTCTCCTAGGCTCAGAAACCACTGTTCTGCTGCCTCACGACGCATGAAATGGAAGCCCCCGGCCCTTGTCGGAATGCTCGTAGGGGTCATTTCGGGGCTCCATGGGGTTCTATAGTGACAATTGCGACGGTTCCGTGGGTGACCTCGTTGCCAAGAGCCCATGCCGAGGCAAAATAACTCCCGAAGGACAGCATCAGGATGACGCAGCACGTCCATGTGGCCCGTTTTACGGGCGGATATAGTGCTAGAAGCCCCGCCAGCACGACGAAGCTCGCGAAGCACCAGACCACTACGAGCGCTTCGATCAAGAGTACCCTCCTTCCTGTGCCTTTTGCTGCGCGTCAGCGACGACACGCCCGAGGGCAGTGGCCACGCCGACTGCTTCCTCCTCTTCGATCGGGCCGAACTCGCCCAGTGAGATGCCCATGAGGACTTTCAGCGTCCCTGCTATGACATCGAGTAGAACTTCTGTGATGTTTCCTGTGATCGTTTCCATGGTTGAAGCCTACACTACCTGATTACGGGCGTCAATACCCTCTGACCTGCTAAAACGTCCCCTTGACATCTTCAGGTCGTCCTGGTACCCTCTAAGTACTTGATCTTGATTTTGACTTTAGGGTTTTATAACTCTAGTAGTCCTATACAAAGTAACTTAGGAGCCGAATGTTCACCTACAAGGTCGTCATGGCCAACTCAGCTTACGAAGTCATCAAGGCTGATTACTTCTCGATGACGTATGACGGGCAGAGCTGTATGAATGCCTACTTCTACATACGCAAGCCCCTTGAGGAAGACATGTCACGTGTCCACATCTCTGACCCGATGGTCTGGCAGGACGTTCTCGTGGGCTACGCCAGTAACCCTCGGACGGTCTCCTTCACGGACAAGTTCGTCTATCAGCCCTCGGGCAACAACGCGACTACGGACCCTATTGACAGCAATCCCTGGGCAAGGTAGTCTTCTGGTCATGGAAGCAACTGTGAAGCTGGACTCGGTGCTGGATCTGATCCGGGAGCACCAGGAGGAGCTAGCCGTAAGTATGGACGAGCAGTCCAACGGGTCTGTCTCGTTCCGCCTCCTGTGGGAGGAGTACAAGCACGTCTCGGATCTATACGACGCAATCAGGAGGGAAGCAGAATGAGCGACATCACTAAGATCGATGAGATCGTGGGTCCGGGTGATCCTGACGAGTGGCCTTACCCTACGGTCACCATCGAATCGGAAATCTCAGGAGAACTCCGTGACCGTATCATCGCCCGGACGGGGCTGACCGGACGGGTGACTCTTCTTGAGTCTGAGGTCTCGGGCGGTTACTCGGAGTACACCCAGGAGACTGATTACGAGATTGAAGTCCTGATCGATGGTCGTCACGTCTGGTACAACGACTACCAGTGGAGCGCTGAGAGCGCCTTCGGTGCCTTCATGACCTGGGTCGCTGGTGACAATGAGTCCTAACATCATCAGGAAGGTTCCACGGGAACTCATCTACGAGACCTGGGGCGTGCCCTTTGACCCAGACGAAGAACTCGGTGTCAGGATTCTGGACGAGATCCTTGGTGACTCGGGCCGTTGGGAGCAGCATCACACGGTCGTATTCAAGGCCCCGGATGACGGCCTGATCTACGAGGCTAATTACAGCTCGGGCCTTACCGAATACCAGGACCAGAGACCATGGGAAGACGAGGATGAGGTCACCATCACCCGTGTGGAATCCAAGCAGCGCGTGATTACAGTCACGGACTGGATTCCTGTCAAGCACGGCACCGGGGCTATCGCTGATCTGCCTAGGCGTGTTCCCGGCGCTGGACCCAAGATCCCCACCATAGAAGAGTTGAAGGCCCAGTGGGCCTCTAACAACGAGTACGATCTCTGGGAAGCAGAAGAAGAGACTTGGTAGTGCTTGACAACGCGGCCTGCTGGGGCTATGATCCTGGCTATTGGGACACGACCACCAGGCGTGGTAGAACGTCACGTCTTGGAACTGTAAAAATTCAGGGTGGCCGTGTCCCAAGGCATAAGCAGATCGCACTAGCCAAGGCCGTTTGTGCGACCTGTCCGGTAATTACAGAATGCCTGATCCTGGGCATGAGCGAAGAGGAGGGTATATGGGGCGGGAAGCTACCGGACGAGAGATGATGGACCCGATCGCAGTCGGACTGGAGGTATTCCAGATCCAGCAGGCACTTGGATACGGGCGGGGGATCTCTCAGGAGGAAGCCCTGACTAAGGCAATCAAGGCAGCAGTCATTGCCGATCGCCGGGGCTACATCCAGACAGTCCGTGACGACATCCTTGAAAAGGCAGAGGAACTAGACGACGATGCAGAGAACGATATGTTCGAGGATGGCCCCGCAGCGCTGCTGTGGTACGCCAAGATCCTTGATGATCTGCTTCCGCCCGAGCACAGATTGGAGAACAATGACGTCTGATTACGTAGACGCACGTGGTGAGGTCATCGCACGCATGAACGAGGGGCGTGGTAACGTCGGCAAGCCGATGCTTACGCCCCGACAGGAACATCTGGTTCGCGAGTTCGTTGACGACAATGGCAACATTGAGTCAGCGGAGGATCAGCAAATCCTGCACAACCTTTTGCAGAGTAACTCTGCTTGACAAACCGGAAGCCGTCACGATCTACCCTTGTATTACTGGACAAGGGAGAAATCGTGACGGCTTTCAAGTATGGCAAGCTAGACCCGCTAACCGAGGCAGAAGCTCCTCGTGTTCACCTGCGTGATCATCTAGCTGTAACGCCCGCAGTCCCGGCTGTTGTGGACTGGGCATCCAAGGTCATCTCGTGGCCGATGTACGACAACGACCGCCTTGGAGACTGCACCTGTGCGGCCCTAGGACACGCCCTGGAGGCGTGGACGACCTACTCCGCTGGTGTAACCCTTACCGTGCCTGTTAGCTCCGTCCTGGCCCTCTACGAGGCCGTCTCGGGCTATAACCCATCCACTGGTGCCAACGACAACGGTGCCGTCGAGCAGAACGTTCTCAAGTACGTCCAGCAGTCGGGCCTAGGCGGACACAAGATCCGTGCCTTCGCTCAGGTCAATCACACTGACCTGGTAGAGATGAAGCAGGCCCTAGACTTGTTCGGTTCTGTTTACTTGGGCTTCCAGGTCCCCCAGAGCGCTGAGACCCAGTTCAGTCAGGGTCAGCCATGGTCGGTAGTACCAGGAAGCCCTTCTGTCGGTGGTCACGCTATCGATCTACAGAAGTGGGACGCTGATTACATCTACGCCGTGACGTGGGGTAAGCTACAGCCCATGACACCCGAGTTCTGGCTCACATATGGCGATGAGGCTTGGGTCATTATCACCGAAGACTGGATCAACGAGAAGACGGGCGTAGATCCTCTCGGGCTCAACATCACATCACTCCTTGCAGAGTTCGATGCTCTGTATGAAACACCAGCGCCAACCCCTCCAGCTCCGAAGCCTCACTTCAACTTCTGGAACTGGATTAAGCACCTGTTCTAAGTCTTGACAGCACGGGACTCTCAGCGATACACTGAGAGTCCTTTACTTCTCTTTTAACCAATCTATGCAAGGAGTCTACTTTGGCAACCCCATTTGGCCCCACTGGTGAGGCTGTGTACAGGCGGACGTACTCACGTGTCAAGCCAGACGGTAATTACGAGACTTGGCCCGAGACCGTTGCCCGTGTTGCACGTGGAAACCTCTCACTCGTGTATGGTCACCAGAGCACGTGGAGCAAGGAGGTCTGGAAGGAGTACGACAGCCTCAACTACTACATGGGCAATATGGCCATTCTCCCTGCGGGTCGTCAGCTATGGGCGAGTGGTGTCGAGGGCCGTCAGTTCCTGTTCAACTGTCACGTGAGTGGCTGGGGCCAGAAGTTCTCCGACCACTTCGCATTCACGTTCATGCGACTGGTGGAAGGCGGCGGTGTCGGGGCTAATTACAGCACCAGACTCTTCGAGCACTACGGATATCCCAAGCACCCGATCAACCTGATCCTCGCTGCGGATGAGACTCATACTGATTACGAGAAGATGCGCGAGTATCTGGCTTCTTCTGACGTATTCGACAAGGAAGTCGCTCACGCTGCCCGTCACTACTCCGATGGTGTTTGTCTCGTGGAAGACACTCGTGAGGGATGGGCTGTAGCTCTGTCACATGTTATCGATGAGGCCATGAGCATTTACGGTAAGGCGGATCGCCCGGTCTCGATATTCTTGGATCTGTCCAAGATTCGCCCCGAGGGTTCCCCTCTTGTGTCATCAGGCGGTGTGGCTTCCGGTCCTGCCCCGTTGGCTAAGATGCTTCACGATATTGTGAGCGTCCTGAACCGTGCATGGTCAGTGGGTCATTTCTCCCCAGTCGATATTATGGAGATGGATCATGTCATCTCGGTCGGGGCCATCGCTGGCGGCAAGCGTCGTTCAGCTCGCATGAGCATGTGCCACTGGGACGACCCATACATCATAGACTTCATCAACGCCAAGGCGGATGGCTCCAAGTTTTGGACCACCAACATCTCAGTCGAGATTGACAACGAGTTCCTTGCTGCTCTTGATGATCAGACTGGTAATGTAGCCTGGGCACGTCAGGTCCACAAGGCGGTCTGCGAGGCCGTGCTCAAGAACGGTGAGCCGGGCTACTGGAACTCAGACTTGTCAAACGAGGGTGAGCCTGGTACGATCATCGCAACGAACCCATGCTTGACTGGCGATACTGTTATCGCTACCATCGATGGTCCAAGAACTTTTAAGGATCTAGCAGAGGTCGGAGAAGATGTTCAGGTCTACTCCTGGCATCCAAAGACTAAGAAGCCCGTCGTTAGGTGGATGCGTCAGCCACGACTGACCCGAAAGAACACAGAAATTCTGAAGGTCACGTTCGACAGTGGTCTAGAAGTGCGTTGTACTCCGGACCATAACTTCTTCTCATTCCGTGGGGAGAAGGTACAGGCGCAGCATCTTCGCGAGGGTCAGTCGATTCGGGCGTTCTCTGCTAGCAGAGATTCCAGCGGGCACGAGAGGATTCACGGGTGGGATAGCGACAGGAATGCTGCCAACCACCAGTGGACACACCGTATGCTCTGGGAGAACTTCCTGGGCACTGAGCTTCCTGATGGAATCAACGTAGCGCACATAGACGGTGACGGCACTAACAATGGTATGGATAATCTAGCGCTAATGACCGAACTTGGTCACAGGCGTTATGACATGCCTCTGCGTCAGCAAAATGGAATGGACGGGCACTCACCGAATCACAAGGTCGTGTCGGTAGAGCCCGCAGGTCGTGCAGATGTGTACAACGGTACTGTGGATGACAGCCACGCATACATCGTGCTTGACCCGGAACCCATTGCAGGGCACATGTCGGGCGTCATGTCGGCTAACTGCGGCGAGATCCCGCTAGAGGCTTGGGAGGCTTGCAATCTAGGCCACGTTAACCTAGACTGGTTCGTGAACAAGGAAGTAGCCTGTGGCTTCGATCCTCAGCTCCTGCTTGAGGCTCATCGCCTGGTTACGCGCTTCCTGGTACGTAGCACCTTCGGGGACATCACAGATCCCAAGCAGAAGGTCATTCAGGACAGGAACCGTCGTATCGGTGTCGGGCACATGGGTGTCCAGGGCTTTTTCGCCAAGGCGTACGAGTTGAAGTACAGTGAGATCGCCAAGCAGCGTGATAACGGCATCGTGAGCCCTCAGGGACTACTGCGACATCTCTATCACACCGTACGTCAGGAAGCTAACGATTACGCCGTCGAGCTTCGCATTCCGGCTCCCGTCAAGGTCACTACGGTGGCTCCCACGGGTTCGGTGTCGAAGCTTCCAGGTGTGAGCGAGGGTATCCAGGCGATCTACGCCCGCTGGTTCATCCAGAGGGTACGTTTCTCGTTGAGGGACGACAGGGAGTTCGAGCAGGTCCAGGCATTCCAGCAGCAGGGATTCAAGGTCGAGACTGATGTCTACGATGAGTCGGGCATGACTGCTGTGGTTTGCTTTCCTACTGAGAATCTGCTAGTGTCTCAGGTGCGAGCCCTCGGGCTGGATGTAGATCTGGTTGAGTCTGCCGAGCAGGTCTCAATCGAAGACATGCTTGAGCTACAGGCGTTCTACCAGAAGCACTGGGCGGATAACGCTATATCCTACACAGCTAACGTGCCTGAGGGAACAGTGACACCAGAAGCCTTGGACGGTATACTTCGGGCGTACTTGCCAAAGCTCAAGGGAACAACTATCATGGTAGATGCCACCAGAGATCAGGCACCCTACACCAGGATCTCTGAGGCCGCCTACCAAGTGGCAGAAGCAACTAGGACGAGTGATAGTATCTCAGAGGAATGTGCGTCAGGGGCTTGCCCGATCAGATAAAATGTGTTAAGATAGTCTCACCAGGGAAGAACGGTCGATCTCCTTCCCTGGTGATCATACGTGAGTTGTTAACCCGGCTGGGCCGGGAGCGGATTCCAAACCCGCCAACCAGGCGTTCGATTCGTCACTTGCGTGCTTATAGAAGTCCCTTGTCAAATTCCCAATGATGGTTGGGGCATAGTGCCACGATATTCTGATGGCTCAATGCCAAACCAAGAATCTTGTCATCTGGAACGTGCTGAAGATCCTCGATATGGCAGACTTCATAATGCTTGGCATATCTACAGATCAAGCAAGACTTCGGGCGGTCAGACTTCTCGTAGATCCTTCGAGATATAGTACGTGCTGAGTTGTACGCTTGAGCGGCACGAGAGAAGCCATTCTTATACTCACCCATTGTTACCTTCCATATGTACTCAGCGCTCTTCGTAGCTGAGATACATGCTGGGCACTTCTGCCTGCTTTGGCCAATAGAAGTGAATTCTTCGCCGCACATCAGGCAGTATTGCTTGACAGAGACCCTCTTCGGATATAGAGTGTTATTGACCTTGGCAGAGCATGACTTGGAGCAGTACTTTCTTCCAGCCCAGTCTGCGCTAAAGGTAGTTCCGCAGTATTGACAATCGATGTTCATGTGATATCCTAGTTTTGTAGTTAACCTTCGAAACAAGGTAAGTATACTGGATCTTCGAGTCCAGGTCAAGCATTCTCCTGTGATGTAATTGGCAGCATGGCAGACCGTTAATCTGCTCGTCTTGGATCGTACCCAGGCGGGAGAGCAAGAGTCGGGAACTCTTTAAACTCGTCCGTTATGCACCTGTAGGCTAAGGGATAACCACGTGGCTACGAACCACGAGTTGGAGGTTCGAATCCTCTCGGGTGTACGCTTGACATCAGGCGCGAGGAAGACGGTAATCTGCCTGTTTTGGAAACAGGAGAAACTTGGTTCGACTCCAAGGCGCTTGACGCTCACATGGACAGCCTAACCAGCACGTTCATGAGACCAGCAGTGTATGGGCGCACAGCGGCCCCGAGTAGCGAGGGTGGTTCCTCGTGAAAAAGGGCGGCAGGACTGGGTTCGAGTCCCAGCAGGTCGTTGAGTTAACGGGATTGAGGAAGACGGTAATCTGCCTAGTTCGGATCTAGGAGAAACTGGGTTCGACTCCCAGAGTCCCGACGCAAGGTACGTCCTGCTAGATTGGCCCACTTACGGGCTATATGCTCCGATAGGCAACGGCAGACCATGCGCTAGTGGTGAAATTGGTAGACGCGTCGTCCTCAAAAGGCGATGTCCTAGGGACGTGTGGGTTCGAGCCCCACCTGGCGTACAAGGAGTCATAATGCCTAGAGCGAAGCCGAAGTGCAGAGGCGGGAATCACATAGATCCCCACAAGACAGGCACAGCCAACGGTCGTGATCGTCAGGGTCGCCCGTGGCACACTGACTTCTGGAAGTGCTACCACTGCGGGCTGGAGTGGTCTGAGACTCGCGGGCCTGGGGTCGAGGGTTGACATTCTAGAAACTCAGTGTTATTCTCGTTTCATGAGGATATTGAGGAACCTAGTGTGCCATTACTGCGGGCGTCCTACGACGTGCCACGCAGACTGGTGTCTTGAGAAGTAAAGCTACACTGTACATGGAGAGTTAACCGTTCAGGGAACGGGCCTCGCTGCTAACGAGCGCGGCGTCTCGGCGTTGGGGATCGTGCCCTCAGCTCTCCGCTCGGGTCCAGGCAGTCTGAGGAAATTCCTCTACAGCGGAAGCTTGGACCGGCTTGCATGGTTCCATCTGGGATGGGCGTAGATTGCAAACCTACGAAGATGAGTCCGATTCTCATACTGTGCTCGGAAGGTTAATCAGGCCGGGCCTGAGATCGCCTTGAAAGCGAAACGTGGGTAACCATGGCGTTCGACTCGTCATCCTTCCTCTGGCTCGTCGTCTACTGGTTAAGGCGCTACTCTTATAAGGTAGTTAAGTGGGTTCGATCCCCACCGAGCCGACTTGACAAACACTACGACAGTGTGATAGATTTATTCATAGCGGAATGGACTGGAGAGGACCCAGCCCGGCCTCATAAGCCGCACGACGCGAGTTCGAATCTCGCTTCCGCTACGTAAAGCAGACATGGCGAGTCTTTAAAACGCCACGGTGCCTTATGGGTGTGAAAGTTGCACGAGTGCCTTCCAAGCATTCAGAGCCGGGGCAGTACCGGCATGAGGCTCTCCCAACACACTTGGTGGGACGAAAGTGTTTGCTGTTCTGTCATCCGTAAAAAGCAAGAACAGCACGGTCTTGACAGTCATGGCTTCCTGACTTAAACTGGGAGCACGGTGTCCTACTGGTGTAGTGGTAGCACAGTACCTTGCCAAGGTGCTAGCGTGGGTTCGAACCCCGCGTGGGACTCAACTCGTCCTCGGGTGATGACGTTAAAAGCCCATTCTTATGGTTCTCTAGCTCAGTTGGTAGAGCACCCGGTTGAAGCCCGGAGCGCAGAGGTTCGATCCCTCTGGGAACCACGTCGGTATAGATCAATTGGCAGATCACCTGGCTCTCAACCAGGAGGCTACGGGTTCGATCCCCGTTACTGATACGTGGTACGGTGATAAGGACGAAAGGAGATACCATGCTACTGATTATCATCGTAGTCGTTCTCATTGTCCTGCTACTTGGCGGCGGCGTAGGCTACTACCGTCGATAGGCTTGTGATAATATCCTCACATCCACATGGATGTGAGGATATCCTCACACGTGGCCTCACCCACGTTAAAAACTGGGATCATGCACGCGTAGTGTCAGCGGTAAGCACGGCACCCTGTCAAGGTGCTAGGGCGGGTTCGAATCCCGTCGCGAGCGCAAGTAGTTTGACTCGTCTTTCACCACATGCTAGACTAAAGAACCTAACGAAGTATCTTGGCCCACTAGTTTAGTGGCAGAACGGGAGACTTTCAATCTCTTGAGGCCGGATCGTAACCGGCGTGGGCTACGTTGGTGGTGAGGGTTCGAACCCCGCCAGTGAGTGAGCCTGCGGGCAATAACTTGCTGTGCTGTAACTGGCAGCACACCAGCACACCAGCACGCTTGAGTGGTTATGACGCCCAATCTTTACACTGCTATGGTGGAGTAAGTGGACCGCTCATTATGGGGATGTAGCTCCAATGGTAGAGCAACTGCTTTGCAAGCAGACGGCTGTCGGTTCGAGTCCGACCTTCTCCACGCACTGTAGTCTCACTGGTTGTGAGAGCTAAGCTGATAACTTAGTTTAAGCAAGGTTCAATTCCTTGACGGTGTACGGGTGGCGACTCCACTTACGCCCGTCTGGTGCCGACGTTAAGGCACGTATGCCCGATTAGCTCAAAAGGAGAGCAACGCCCTTACAAGGCGAGGACGAGGGAGCATTACCTTCATTGGGTACGCAAGGACTGGATGCCCTCCTTAGATCCGATATGACTGTGGGGAACACAGCAGAATTTGCGGAGTAGGGACCAGAGGAAGAGACGGGCTTTTATGCCTCTTTAGTACAATGGCGAGTATGCTTCCCTTGTAAGAAAGTGACGCGGGTTCGATTCCTGCAAGAGGCTCAAGTAAACTAAATATGGAGCGCGGGACGGATGCCCGCTCGGGCCTTCTAAGCCCAATGACAGAGTTCGACTCTCTGGCGCTCTACGGTCGCGGCAGAAGTCTGGCGCGCAGGACAAGATGCCGACTGTGGGTTGTACCGACTCCTAGGCCAGGATGAACGGATGTCACAGGAGAGCCCGAGGAGAAACGGGCGCGACTACTAAAATGCCCTGCTAGTTAAATGGCAGAACGACTCCTTCGTACGGAGTAAATCGGGGTTCGATCCCTCGGTGGGGCTCGTTGGTGTATACCCCAACCCTGGATACCGACCATCCAAATAGATTAGCCTGCCACGCAGAAGTAGGCTGAGGATGGAGCAGGTCCGGGCAATGCCTTGTTAGTTCAGTGGTAGAACACATCCTTGGTACGGATGAGGTCCAGAGTCCGATTCTCTGACTTGGCTCTTGCAGCAGTGGTGTAAACAGTCAGCCCGGTACCGGTCGGGGCTGTCGGGATAGAGCACGACTTGTGAAGAGATAGGTCCCGGTTCATGTCCGGGCTGCTGCCCCAATGACCTGGAGGGTTGTGGTAACGTCTCCGTTATGTTACCTTGAAGTATGGGAAAGCACCGTAAGCCTAACATCATCAAGAAGTTCACGGCTGTCGCATTGCCCGCAACGGCAATGACAGCCGTTCTTCTGTCAGGATCGTCTATGCCCCATTCTGCCACTACGGCAGATCTCATGCAGCTTAATCCAGAGCCGATCCATAATACTGCCCCGATCAAGGCAGTACCCCCTGTCCACATTCCTTCGCAGTGGCAGATGTACCCTCGGCGTATCGTGACTGAGATCGCAGTCAAGAAGAAGGTAGCAACAGTGGCCAAGGTCACTACGGACACTACCTCTGCTGCCGTCATAGCGCCCCCTGTCCCTACTTTCACACTTCGATCCACTCCCTCTCCTACTCCGACGCCCAGTTCAACGCCCACTCACACAGTGACCTCAGGGTCACTCGGGCAGAAGGTGGTCCAGTACGCGGAGAGCCAGATAGGAGTACCCTACGTCTACGGAGGCGAAGATCCAGGGGTTGACTTTGACTGTTCGGGCCTAGTACAGTGGGCTTACGCGCAGGCAGGGTCAACAGTGCCGAGAATAGCTGACGATCAGTTCAACTTCTTCAAGATGATTCCCCAGAGCGAAGCCCGTCCGGGCGACTTGGTGTTCTTCCACGATGACAGCGATCCTGCTTCGTACGTGTACCACGTAGGTATCTTCCTGGGAGGCCAGGACATGATCGTGGCTCCAACACAGGGACAGGACGTGCAGATCCAGAACTTCGATTGGGGTGGAGACACCATCACATTCGGGACGTTGGGTTGACAGGTCTAGATTTTCGTAGTAACATGGAATCACTCTCGTAGGTCAGTGGATAGATCTACCGCCCCCTAAGCGGAAGACACCGGTTCGAGTCCGGTCGAGAGTGCGAGATCCCCCATGTGTCGGGGCGCTAGTTACCTCTAGCGCCAGGGAACCCAAAATTCCGGCACTATATACCTCTCTAACTCAACGGCTAGAGTAGCTGGCTCTTACCCAGTGAATCAGGGTTCGATTCCCTGGGGGGGTACCGGTCTGATATATTAGACTTATATTTCGGGATCGTCTAATGGCAGGACACCGGCTTTTGAAGCCGAGGATTGAAGTCCGAGTCTTTTGTCCCGAAACATATGCCCGTATCGTTCAACGGTAGGACAGGCGGTTTTTACCCGTCGTATTGGGGTTCAAATCCTCATGGGGGCACTTCGGAATCATCTAATGGCAGGATGGCAGAATCTGAGTCTGCTCATTGGGGTTCGAGTCCCTGTTCCGAAGCCTGGCCCGGTATGCTCTGCTCACGTGTAGTGAGGTATCCTCTGCCGGGCCATACTCATCTCTAGGAGGCAACGATGAGCACTGCAACAGCAGTAGGAACGCCAGATGCGTTCCATCTTGATCTAATGGGCTGGTACTACCGCCCGTCACAGGACTTGTACGAGTTCTGGTGGCAGGGTTCTACTCCGCTGATCTCGCTAGACGCCATGATGCTGTCGTTCATGCCTGGTGAGATCTGCGTCGAGATCCGGGCGGCTACGATGATTAAGGCCCCTCTAACGGACTAGGAGATCGACATGCCCGACGACGAAGATCTAGCAGAGATGGAAGCGTGGCTTGCTAAGCTGCACGAAGCCTCGGACGATGACTTTCGCGTCCAGGTCAGACCGTACTTCGACAGCACACACGAGATGGACGCGATCACCGATCGCGAGGAAGTAGCAGACCAAGTTAGGAAGCGATACAAGGGTAGGCATCGGGCGTAGGGTGTAAAATAGAGGTATGACTGCAACAGTATCTGTGTTGCATCGTAAGCTATACTGAGTACGGAAATCATCGCATCTCTGTACTTATCCAGAAAGGCCAACCATGGCTGTAGGATTTTCAGGTCTGACTTTCGCGGTCCAGCCCGTTGTTCAGAACACGGGCACCGACGCATCACCTGTATATACTCTCAACGCTTCCATCGTCGCTGGTACCTCAGTGGTAGCCGGTATCCTTGACCCGGCCGGTGGAATCAACCGTCAGTACAACCCGACGTCTGTTGGCTTCACGCCGACTACAGGTGACACCGCTGCTCACTGGCTTCCGGTCGTTACATCGATCGCTGCTACCACGGTGAACGACCAGTATTGGGCACCAGTTCCGGGTGTGTCTCAGGCAGCGAACAACAAGATCGGTCAGGTGTCGCTTCTTCTGACTGCTGCCACTGCCGACACCGTTCGCGCATCTAGCGTCATGCAGTTCAAGCTCAGCCCGAACGCGTTCGTGATCATTGCGACCGGTACCTTCTAAGTTCTGAGCTTGACACCAGGGCAAACGCCCTGATAGTATTCTCCTGTCCCAGTCGGGGCAGGAGTTTTCTATTTTAGGAGGAAACATGAAGTCAGGCGAGTCTGTTTACCTGCACCAGAGCCCACAGCTTCGGGGCAACATCTCGAAGGTCACCCCTGAGGGTGTCTGGGTCACCTGGCACAAGTACGTGTTTGATGTACCCGAGGCCCTCTCACCGCAGCTCAAGGTGAACGTTCGCGAGGGCTCTAAGCGTATGCGAGTCTTCTACCCGACCCGTGAGCACCCGAACCTAGGTGTGGGCACCCCGTAACGATGGCTGTAGAGATAAGGGCATCGGAAGGTGACTATGCCCTTGACTACACAATCACCGACAAGTACGGAACTGTCTACTGGAGGGACTCATACCTGCCCGATCACATAGAGTCATTCGGGCGTGGTGATGAACTGTTCGTTCGCAGAGGCGACGTGGGCATGAAGATAGCTGAGGAACGAAAGTCTAAGGAGGTTGACAGTGGAGTACATAAGCACCGGGTCAATTGGCGTAGATGGCCTGCTTGGCGGTGGTTGGTTTCGTGGCTTCATCGCTGAGATCTGGGGTGGCACCGGAACGGGTAAGACCACTCTGGCCCAGCACACCGTAAACGACCTTGAGCCGCCCCTGGAGAGCCTCTGGGTGTCGGTAGGGTCAGAGGTACCGCATAGGGCTATTAGGGCCTCTGTGGTGGCTCCCAGGACCGCTGAGGAGGTATTCTCGATCACTACCGCCGCACTACAGATCCGAGCCGGTCTGGTCGTTGTTGATCACGCTGGCGGGCTGATTCGCAGCAGGGAGTTCGAGGAGTCTCCTGACTTCGATCCCTGGTATCAGCCCTCCCCGCACAGGGAGTTCAAGGACGAGCTGACAGCCCTGGCTGATCAGGCAGAGATGTCTGGTGGGACAGTGATATTCATCTCCAAGCCCCGTGACAAGGAACGTTCCCCGATACGTGGAACGGGCCTGTCTGAGAAGGCACGTCAGAGACTGAACCTCAAGGTCGTCAAGTCCCATCAGGACGGTTCCAAGGTCATCGAGGCTTCCCTCAAGACGGGAGAGTCCTGCGAGTACGTCATAAGACCCGGATCGGGCATTGACTGGGCAGAAGAACTCTTGCGCATAGGGACAGAACATGATATTGTCACTAAGCGAGGAGCCTGGTATGTGATGCCCGACTCTCGTACGGTGCAGGGCACCGAAGAGTCTATAAGGTACGTCAGGGATAATCCCGCCATAGCAGCGTACCTGAATCGCGAGATCCGCAGGGATCTCAAAATAGAGTAAGGAGTTACATGGCAACGCTAGAAGAACGGATGAGGGACAACAGCTTCCTTGCCGCAGCAGTGATGAACAGGTCCATGCCCAACCGGGAGGTGGCACGGACGTTTGATATTGACGAAAGTGTCATTCGTCGTTGGCGTCAGCGTAACATCGTTGCCCCTGAGCCCATGGAGCGTATCAGCGAGCCCGGCCCTATTGGTCAGACAGTGCAGTGGTTCCCAGGTCTTGATCTCTCAAGAGACCGTGGCGAGGCCCGCACACTTCCTGTTCCTGTTACCGAGGGCGTGACCCTTGAGGACAAGGAACTTCTGGAAAGTGTCGGAGCCGACCCCGAGAAGTGGGAAGTCACGTGCCGCAAGGAATCACGCTGGCAGAACGCTGGCGGTGAATGGCTTTCAGCCCACAAGCTGGAGCTGGGTCGTCGTGGCGCTCAGTCAGGTGACCTTTCGGTGGATCAGATCTCGGAAATCCTCAAGGACTACGAGGGACGAGACGGCCTGGCACGATGGGACAGTGGAGAGCATCACGCTAATGGGATCTTCGTGGTTCCTATCGCTGACCTACAGGCAGGGAAGATCGACGGAGGCGGCACCGCCGCTCTGGTAGACAGGTTCGGGCGTATTGTGCAGGAGATCCGTGAGAAGATCGAAGCTGCCGGTGGAGCTGACCTGATCGTCATCCCTGTGCTCGGTGACTGCATCGAGGGGCTTGTGTCTCAGGGTGGCAAGCTCGTGGCACGTCTCGATATCAGCATCACAGAGCAGGTTCGCGTGTACCGTCGCCTGCTGACCCACATCGTGGCTGAGCTGTCCCCGTATGCGGCTCGTGTCATCGTCCCTGTCCTTCCGGGCAACCACGATGAGACCTATCGCATCGTCCAGCAGCCCGTGACTGACTCGTGGGCTATCGAGGGAGCTTCTGCCGTTGCTGACGCCATGGCTGACAATCCCAAGTACAAGCACGTGGGATTCATCTTCCCTGAGGATGAGGAACTTGTCATCACGCTGAACGTCGGTGGGCAGGACAAGCCCTTCGTTCTGGGATTCACTCACGGGCACCTCGCCAAGGCACCGAACAGCTTCGAGGCATGGTGGGGCAAGCAGTCATTCGGCAAGCAGCAGGCTGGCCTCGCTGACATGATGTTCACGGGCCACTTCCATCACCTGCGGGTTGAGCAGATGGGCTCTAACCGGACCTGGATTCAGGCCCCGCCTCTGGACGGAGGATCTAACTGGTTCCGTCGTGCTGACGGATCAGATGTCCCGGCTGGTATGATTAGCCTATGGGTTACCCCCGGACAGGGCATCGGATGGGAAGGACTCACTGTGCATACTGGTGAGTAAGTTGAAGGAAAAGGGACGGTATACTCGTATCGTAGAGGTATCGTCCCTTTTTCTACTTATTTGGCGGTTTCGACGTGCATGTAGATGTCTACTTCGTAGAGGCTGTGTGCTCTATAGTCATCGCCGGGTTCACTTTTTACCAGTTGTGGGCCAAGAGAAGTAAGAAGGCTATAGAAAATATAGTCACGTCTACCCTCCATAAGCTCATGGAGGAAGTCATCGATCCCCTTAAGGAGCGAGTGACTATCGTTGAGACCAAGATGGAAGTCTTCTGGCGAGAGATCGCAGGAGACATGGCAAGGGTGCTTCACCACCCAGAGCCCTCTCGGGCAAGAGTGGATGAACTACTCGATACACTGCTAGATGGGAACATAACTCCTACAGAGGCGGATGAGCTTTCGGGGTATCTAGAAGTCATCAGAGACTGGGAACACGGCACGGCAGCGCCGTTCAAGATCTTTCCAGGGGAACAAGTCGCTGCCGCAATTTTGTTGCACACAATGAAGCAATTGGAAGTGAGTGGTGATGGCGAACAAGGTACAGACAGCGGCGGAAGTCGAGGAGAGCAAGCTAGCACGGGCAGCGGAGGTTCAGCTAACTAAGATCGATGATCTGGTTAAGGCTGCCACTAACGCCGCGATGAAGCCGTGGAAGGTTGCTGTCCGTTGGCTTACCGGCGTGGTAGTCGCTCTAGCCCTCGGCGCTGGCGTGTCTGGATACCTCTATGCAAATCAGTACAGCCTGACAGAACAGGTCCAGAGTCAGGCAACGGCGGCACAACGTCAGGCTACGTCTTTCCAGAAGGCTGCAATCGCTGGCTGCGAGTACCAGAACACTCGTGCCGCCGATGATAGCGGCAACTGGGATTTCTTCCTTGACATTCTACTCAAGGGAAACACCAACGCATATGACCTGCACGAGGAGTCAGTCATCAAGTCTCATGTTGCGCAGGTAGACGCCCCCCGTGACTGTATAAAGGCTTATAGTGGTAGCTAATGTCAGCCGACGACTTCTATATCCCTACTCCGGTAGTGCCGAAGAAGCAGGAGCCCGACTTCCGGAATAACTTCTGGAGAGAGTCTCCTGATATGAGGCCGAACCGTGGCCATGAACGTTTGGCCACGGTTTATACCTGCGTGTACCTGAACGGTCGTCATGAGAGTCCCCCGAAGTCCTGGTGCCCTCACTTCAAGGTCGAGGACGAGACGGGTTTCCGGATCAACCCTGCGTGGACAGTCCAGTGGGACAGGATAGGCTCCGATGGCAACGAGATGGACTAGCCGGGTTAACCCTCTTTCGTGGGTCACCCGTAGAGGGGCCAGGACGGCTCCTGTGGCCCCTGGAGGCGTGGCTGAGTACTCTACGGCACCCGCCTACCAGCAGCCCCCCCAGGACGATTTCTCGGCCGTTATAGGCGATGTCTACGACGCTGACCTAGCGTGGCTGGCAACCGCCCCCTCGGACTTCATAGAAGACGATGCGATCGAGCCAACAGTGACGATGGACCCTACGCGCCCGAGAACCCACAACGCCACATACGACGAGCAGAGCGGGACGCTCAGGATACTGTTCCGTGATGGTATATCCTATGACTATTCTGGTATTTCTCCCGATCAGTGGGCAGACCTACAGCGCGAGCGTACCAGTACAGGCAAGTGGATGGCCCGTAACGGAATAGGCGGGCCAGGCAGCGGCACCAGAGTCGGATAATCGGAGCTTCACATGGAATACAAGGACGCCACAGACATCATCGCCGGGCTGCACAACGCCCTGGACTGGGCTGAGAACAAGATAACAGGCTCGTGGGTACACCGGGCATTCTGGCACACAGTACGCGTCAAGTGGTACACGCCTCCTGTCCTGGGCGGCATCTCATGGGAACTTGACGAACCCTTCCGTAAGGGATACACTCTCATCGTCAGGTACTGGTGGAAGCGTTCACTGGTCCTGGGCTTCTGGGGAAAGAAGCACTACGATGAGAACACAGCGCTACTCAGCGCTACTATCCATGGGAGGAACCGCACGAATGAAGAACATGACGCATGGGATGAATCCGTCCCCCAAGAACTCTGGACTCGTTGAGGGAGTCCATCTCGGACTACTCGAAGGGCAGTCTGGACTGCGAGGTAAGGTGACTCATGAAGAATCAAAGATCACTAGCGCGTGAGTACGTAAGTCGCTCATCTACAGGTCTTACCGATGAGTTCATGCTACTGGACATGCTAGGTCTGATGGACTATATGGATAACGATGACCTTTGATATCGCCCGAGCTGAGAAGAGAATCAAGGGCATGTCAGAGGGGCAGATGCTCGAATGGCTAGGGTCAGCAATACCAGGAATGCAACGTCACCTGGAAGCCTATCAGTCGAGTCGGAACCCGGACCACCTGTCGGAGCTGGCGATAGCGGAGACGACAGCGAATCTAGTGATCACGGAGCTGATGGAGAGGAAGTTCCGGCCCGTCGTAGAAGAAAGGGACGATCCTACGCCTGTTCCTTCTGCACCGTCAGAACCACCACAGGCTACCATCACGAACTCTGCCCCGAGACGATTCCTAAGGGGTCGGCGGGCCAAGACTGGCACTGCGAATGCGCCAAGCGAGGTCATGGAGTAAACTGAGAAGGACGAAAGGGGTAAGCCTATGATGACGTTCTCACAGATCGAGAGCAAGCTCAAGGATGATGCTGTCGAAGTCAAGGACCACGTGTCCCACATCTTCCACAGTGGCGTACTGGATGCTCTGTCTGACGTCAAGAACGTAGAGGCTCAGGCCAAGTCTGATGCACTGGTTGCTATCAAGGACGCTACGCCCGAGATTCAGGCAGCAGTTCAGCTAGCACTGGAGACCGTTGAGAAGGCTGTACTGGCCTATATCGAGGGTCGTCTGGCATAGATCCACTTATTGGCCCGGTTTCCCTCTAGTATGGAGGGAGCCGGGCTATTTATTTGGAGAACTCATGGTAGAAGAAGATATCGATCTGGATCTAGGCATTGAGCTAGAAGACGATCAGTCGGATGACACAGACGCAGAGCGCGAGGCCCGCGAGGCCACAGAGGTCATCCTTGATGATATGTCACAGGCCACGGTCAACAAGCTAATCGATAAGCTCATGCTGGTCTGCGACATCATTTCTGGCAACCCTCTGTACGAGTACCAGAAGCCATTCGCCCGTCGCATATTCGAGAGCCTGATCATCAACGACGGTGCCACCATAACGGCCCTGTTCGCACGACAGACAGGCAAGTCTGAGACCGTGGCCAACACTATAGCGACGGCTATGATCATGTTCCCCGTGCTCTCCAAGGCGTTCCCTGACCTGTTGGGCAAGTTCGCTGGTGGTGTCTGGGTCGGTGCCTTCGCCCCTGTGGACGAGCAGGCTGACAACCTCTTCGGGCGTATAGTTTCTAGGCTGTCCTCAGACAACGCCCTGGCGGTCATGGATGACCCTGAGATCAACGCAGAGCTTGCAGGGAAGGGCCGTACGGTCTACGTTCGATTCCTGAACAACCCTCGCCCGTTGCAGGACGGCAAGGGCCATAGTCTTGTGCGTAAGACGACTTGCCATCCTCGGGCAACCATTGAAGGACGTTCGTACCACATCATCCTGATTGACGAATGCCAGGGCGCAGACGATAAGGTCATCGACAAGTCAGTACGTCCTATGGGTGCAGCGTATAACGCCACCAAAGTCTACACGGGCACGCCGACGTACACCAAGAACGTCTTCTACAAGCAGATCAATGTCAACAAGCGAGAGGCCGTCAAGAGGGGCCGTCATCGTCAGAATCACTTTGAGGTTGACTGGCGCATAGCAGCGCGAGAGAATGACAACTACAAGAAGTCCGTAGCGGGCGACATGCTCGCCATGGGAGAAGACTCTGATGAGTTCAAGCTCTCCTACAGACTGATCTGGCTGCTCGATAAGGGTATGTTCACGACCAATGAGAAGCTTGACGCCTGCGGGGACATCACCATGCAGCAGCTTGTCCAGGCGTGGAACAGGACTCCCATCGTCATAGGCATCGACTGCGCCCGAAAGCAGGACAGGACCGTCGTCACAGCCATCTTCGTTGACTGGGATCACCCAGACGAATTGGGCATGTACCATCACCGTGTCCTGAACTGGCTCGATTTGGAAGGCATGGACTGGGAAGAACAGTACTTCCGCATTGTTGAGTTCTGTTCGAACTACAGCATCTGGAAGGTAGGCATCGACTCGGGCGGTCTGGGGGATGTCGTGGCCCAGAGGCTCAGGGTTCTTATGCCGCACATCGATATTGTCGATCTGGGATCGTCACAGAGCGAGCAGTCCGAGCGCTGGAAGTACCTACGTTCTCTTATCGACCGCCGTCAGGTCATGTGGCCCGCTGGGGCCAAGGTACGTCGTCTTAAGATCTGGAAGCGTTTCCGCCAGGAGATGGAAGACCTTGAGATAGTCTTCAAGGGTCCTTACGTCCTGGCTGAGGCTCCGTCCATCAGGGATGCTCATGATGACTACGCCGACTCCCTGGCTATCGGCTGCATGTTGAGTCGTGACAGGGAAGAGGAGACCTCCGTCGTGGAGGTGAGTGTTAATCCTTTCTACCGTCGTCGTCGGCTACACTAAGAGTATGAGAATATGTACTGTAGACGACTGCAAGACGAAACATTACGGGCAAGGATACTGCCACAAGCACTGGAAGCGATGGAAGGCACACGGAGACCCTGCGTATCTTCCGGTTAGGCATGAGAAGATTTGCATTGTGTCTGATTGCAAAAGGAAACAACGAGCTAACCAGCTATGCGACCCACATAACAAGTCGTGGAAGAGTAATGGAGTTGTTCCTACCGGCTCTGTAAAGCATGTGGTGTTTCGTGGCATAGCGGGTACATGCCTTCGCTCAGACTGCGATGAGCTAACACGGGGCTCTGGTTACTGTGACAGACACTACGCGCGAATGAAGCGGCTAATCAATAACTACGGGCTCGACGGTTTTGACGACTTCGATCGCCTATGGAAGCGTTGCGGTGGCAGATGTGAAATATGCGGAATGATGCTAGAGCTAGACAGCAAGGATACGCATATTGATCACTCACATGTCACAGGGGAAGTAAGGGGGGTCCTGTGCCGAGGGTGTAACCATGGTCTCGGGCATTTTCAGGACTCCCCTGAACGGCTATTCTCTGCAATAACTTACCTTAGGCGTCGTCGGTACTGAGGCTCAGCCCGAAGTCAAGGTACTATTATGGGGAGAAGGGAGTCATCTTGACTACGCCAAACAGCTACGCCATGGCCTACAACGGGACGTACAACGCCGATGATCCTCTGCGCGCTCCCTGGTGGATTCCGGGCTGGACGGCGCAGGACAAGATCACCATCCTCGCGGGCGACACTCTGACTACTGGTCCTGGCTTTCCTACCAATCTTGCATTCGTGAATGTCACCGGGAATTACTTCGACACGAACAGTTCCCCTCTGGCCGGGTACGTCACAGTCATGATGTCTGACAACATCACAGTCGTAGACAACGGCAACACCTTCCGTCTGCCGCGCCGTTACACGGGAACCATGAACAATCCCATTGCGTTCGCGTACAACAACTGGGGATCAGAGCGTCTGTACACACGTCTCGGGCAGCTCAATATCTTCCTCTTCGCCACCGATCAGACTGCATCAAGCTCGACAATCACCACAGATTCGGGCAATGCCTTCTTCTACTTCGTCACAGAACACTGGATGGGCGGAAGAACATTCCACATTCAGGTCCCATCGACCGACGCCAACGAGACAGTTGACATCAACTCACTCATTGTGCCCGGTACCATTGAAGAGTATAAGTACGATCCGGTCTTCCCAGATGGTAATGTGTGGACCCCGGAAGATGATCTGTATAACACTCTAGGTCCATACTCAGGAGTCTAAATGTCTGCACCGTATCCGGGCGAAAGCCTTGAGGCTTACCGTGCCCGTCGCAAGTCAGAAGACGCAGGAGCGCCATCTCCTGAGGCTGGCTTCGAAGCCCAGAAGGCTAAGGTGGCGCAGCAGGTAGGACGTGTGTCACGTAAGCCTGCTAAGAACGCTATCAACATTGACACAGCAGCCGAAGATGAGGAGACTGTGGCGTCCACCCACAAGGCGCTAGCCGGTGGCGTTAAGAAGCTTGACCCGGCAGCGATGAAGGCCGCCGACTCCGACAAGGCTTGGTCTAAGATGTCTCCCGAAGAACAGCAGGCGGCTGCAAGGGGATCTAAGCCATCGGGCGCAGCCCACTCAACGTCCACTCCTGGCTCTGCACCGCAGTCATCCATGGCCGAGGCAATGTCTAAGGCCGGTCTGTCTCGTACGTCAGACAAGCAGACACCCGAATCTGTGGCATCTGCGCAGTCTAAGAGTCCTGCTCCGAGCACATCTACCTCTGGCACCTTGAAGCCACAGGCCGTAGACGCTGGCACTGCTGCTCGCAACAACATGGCTGCCCCGCGTACGCAGGACAACGGGGCTTCCGCTGTCGCCGGTCGAACCGCTGGCGGATCTCGGGCAGAACGAGACCAGGCCCGTGCAGCCGCTGCAAGAGGCTCTAAGGGAGGTGGCAAGGCTGCCGAGGCTAAGGCTGCTGCAAGAGCTTCTAGCCCGCGTAGCGCTGCCTCAGCGGCTCCTACAGCCACCCCTGTCATGGGGCGTCAGTTCCCGCAGAAGGAGACCGGTCTGTACTCCAGCCGTCGTCACGCTGAGGGCTTCGCCGCCATGGTCACGCCCGAGGGCGGCCCGTCTAGCAAGATTTCTGACAAGCCGTCAGCACAGCCTCCGGTTCGCATGGCTGACTCAGCCGGTCACCAGACAGCTAAGACAGCAGTTGATCATCCGACCCCATCGGCGGCTGCTAATCCCTCTCCTGTAGCTCCTACCCCTGCTGGCGGGCGTTTCCCTGCTAGCCCAGAGGCCCAGGCTGCTGCTCCCATGAACCACGGTAGTGTGGGAATTGCCAAGCCTAAGGTTGGCGAGGTCACCCGCGCCATCGATAACCCCAAGGCTCCTGCCTCTAAGATGCGCGCAGGATACGAATCGCATATCGCTGGCGGTGGCAGCAACGACACCTACTGGGCCGGGCGTGACGCTGCCAAGGCAAAGCGCACGGGTGCAAAGACAGCAAAGTCTGCCCCGGAGGTAGTCACAGAGACACCATCTCTGTCACCACAGCCTGCACCAGCGGCCAAGACATCCCCAGCTACACTGCCGCCAACGCCACCTCCGTCTGCTGCCCCTGCTCCTAAGTCAAATGTGGGTTCTGCTCCAGCACCAGCGGCTGCACCGCCTATGCGTCTAGCGCCTGAGCCACAGCGCACTCCAATGTCTTCACAGATGAACAAGGTCACTGCACCAGCGCCCGCACCTTCTGCGCCTGCCAAGCTCGGTGGTGGAAGCCCGGCTCCTACGGCTACTCCAGCAGCTCCGACACTGGGTAACCGTCCGTCAGCTCCCGCTCCTGCTCCTGCTGCACCGGATGTACCTGATCGTGGTGCCGTTGCTACACCTCCTGCCCCAACTGGGGGTGGTCGTAGCGGTGCCGCTCCTCGCAGTCCTGAGGTAGGCGGCGGGCGTGGTGGTATGAACACTAGTGACCACTCTGTAGGCATTGGAGGGCATAACTACGGTTCTGTGGTGATCAACCACAACACCAACAACGTGAACTATGGTCACGTGGGCGGATCTCAGGGTAATGTGGATCATGCTGGCGGACGTGGGTACTCTCGTCCGTCTGGTGGCTCAGGTGAAGGCGGACAGCCCGAGCCAGAAGACCATCAGTCATCGGGTGGCGGCGCTAAGTTCAACGCCTGGTATCACGACTCGACGGGCCACCACGATCTACAGAAGGGCATCAAGCACGTCACTGGTCAGACCGGTGGTAGCGGCGAGAAGCTTTCTCATGGAAGTGGAAACGTCGGTGCCAACCGTCAGACTGGCGGAACCATTGGTGGTGCTGGTGGTACACAGCGTCCGCTTAAGGGCTCTGCCCGTTCTGCCGGTGGGGCTCAGCCTGCACAGCAGAACACGACCGGTACGGGAACTACCGCTAACTGGCAGGGTCCTGCGACTACACATCAGGCTTCAGCGTCGGGCAACGGAACCGCTCAGCTCAACGCCACACCCTAATAAGCTATCCTTTAACTAACCGACTTTAAGGAATATCCATGGCTCAGTTTGCACAGCAGACTCCGGACGAGAACCTGTCTCCGGGCTGGACAGTTCAGGGCACTGGCTCTGCTCAGGCAACCACAGGCATCCCAGGTGAGGGTTACGCCGTATCTGGTGTTGTCCCTGCTGCCACCAACGTAGGTCAGACATCTGCTGGCTTCCCTAACCCTCCGGGCGCGGGCAACATCGACAGCGAGAACTCAGGTTCTTACACCTCTCAGATCCTGGTCAACGGTTCATACTCTGTGAGCCCGACGACTAACCTATCTACGACGGCTACCCTGCCACTCCCGACCACGACCGGTGTTCAGCAGCCTTACGGCGTTAACACGTCCGCTGCCGTGACTGGTGCTGCCGTCACATCGGTTGCCGTTGCGCCATTCACGACTGGCACTCCGGTTTACACCACCGTGTTCACTGGTACAGCATCTGCCAACCCGATCCTGGTAAGCGTACCTCCGGGCGGCTGGATCAAGACTGTCGGTGGCAACGCTACCGCCGTCGTTTACACGCCGACCAACTAAGGAGTAACAAATGGCAGGCGGAACCGTACCGTCTGGTGTTTACGTCTACTCCAGCACATTCGCCACTCCGGGTACTGCGGAGGCCACAACCTTCGCAGACCGGTTCGGATATGTTGTGGTAACGAACACCAGCACATCTGGAGAGATCTACGCCACAGCTAACGGTGCAGCAGCGACCGGAACTGACGGCCTGGCCATCGGCCCTGGCGAGAGTGCAACAATTGCCAATGGCGGCCAGCTCTGGTATCCGAGCAGCAGGGTCATTCCTGCTGGCGTGCCTAAGATTCCTACTGGTGGTGGATCGAACTCTGAGGTACTGACATCTACTACACCAACGAGCCCGGCTCAGCCTGGTCTAATCTATCCTCTAGGATCGTCTCTTCTCGGGACTACGGCAGATGACGGAACTACTGTGTCCGTCTGGACTGCATCATCGGGCGGGGCTACCTCATACACAATTGCTGGCAACGGCTAAACTGTAAGTGTCGAAAGGAAACACAATGGCTGAGGCAGTAAACTCTAGCCCGCTGGCACCGGCAATCCAGGCCCCCCAGCAGATCTCTTCTGTCTATGAGGTCAAGATCGCTCCGGACATGCCGGGTGGCCGTGGCCCTATGCGTTTCGAAGAGGGGCTTGCGACTGACACTGACATCCCTGGTCAGTTCGTCTTTGGTATGCAGCAGGGTTACTCAACTGATCCTCGCGGGCATAACATGAACGTCTATGAGAAGCCAGCCGAGGAGACCATGCGTGAGCGTGTTCACCCAGGTTCAGCTTCTTGGACTGAGAGCCCGACGTACCTACAGGGCTTTCTAGGCGGATCTTCACCTGAGGCAGAGCAGACCTACATCCAGGTCAACCGTGACGGTTCGGGCTACCGTCGTCGCAATGCAGCACAGGTGCTCGACTAAGGAACAGGCTGTGGCCAAGTTCTACAACGACAGGCGTCCCTCTCCGTTCGCGGAGGGGGACTCTGGCGTGTCCCTAGACAAGGCAGCCGTGACTGAGGCCAACCGTCACATCATGGGTGCGACACCTGCATATCGTCGGGCAGATGTAGATCGCAAGATCAAGACCACAGCAGTACAGCGTCAGCGTCAGAGGGACGCTGGTCAGGGCGACTTTGAATCCATTGAGGAATACAAGAATTTCATTTACGGCACTCAGGAGTAAGTCATGCCACATACGGTAAACGACTACTCCGACGCCATCAACGGTGTCAGTCAGCCATTCGAGCACAAGACTCTGGCTGCTGCCCTCCTGACGCATCGTGTGCCTATTGAGACCGTTCAGCACATTCAGAACTGGCGCTTCAACCAGGATCAGCCCACTGCCGGGGCGTACAGATCCACTGACAGGTCAATCAACCTTCAAGGATCACCTAGTACCATGGTCGGGCATCCAGACCCTCAGCGTGCCTTGCAGGGCCGTAGACTGCTAGTCCACGAAGCCCATCATGCATCCCAGCATCGTGTCAATCCGGTGCAGTTCGAGGATGCCATGTTTGATCGTCAGAAGCGTGGCAAGGTCGAAGCCTACGCCGAAAACGAAGCTGACCGCCGAGTGCCCGGCTCCGTATCTGCATACGATCGCCTGGTCTCTAGCGGTCAGAACCGTCGATTCTCTGATCAGTCTTACAATGCTACGCGAGTTCGTCCGGAATAGCCTGCCATTGGCCCGTGTTCGTCAGCAGGCCACGATCGGCGGCAGTCTGACGCCTACGGGCTTCTTCCCGAGACACGACTACGGGCGCGGCAGCAGGTGCAACCACAGTGGGGTCCTTTGGGGGGATGAGCACGTCCAGTCCCTTGATCTCCACCGGCTCACCGACGTGAACACGTCCCTTTAGATCCTCAGGTGAGATCTGCGGGTTAGCGTTCCAGTACCCAGGACCGTCTTCGGGCGTAGGCGAGATGTCCACCACTACCGGTGCGGCCTGGTTGAGCTTGCGCTGCAACTCCTGATTATCCTTGAGTAGCTGAGCTGAGATCTGCTCGGGCGTAAGACCTAGCTTGAGCTTGTCCTTAGCCTTCTTCTCGTCATGGTCCTTGGCTATCCTCTTGAGGACACCTAGTCCTATGACGATTCCGAATGCTCCGACGATAGGGAAGACTGCGCCCGTCAGGTCGGTGGGAATGCTGTGGAACTGAACCTTGTCACCGACGTTGGCAGCTACAGAGGCGAAGAATCCCAGGCCAGCGGACAGCCACGGAATGATTCGACTCTTCCACTCCCATGCTCGGGCTATGGCAGCGAAGATAGCCAACTCTCCTACTACCGTGAGGCCGTCTACAGCGAGGGGTGCGAAGTCCGCCCAGATCCCTGTGATGTGGTGTGTCGCGAACCAGATGTACAGCCCGTCGTAGGACTCGATCTGGCCCGTGACCGTTGCGAGGATGACGATGATCGCAAGAGCCCAGAGAGCCCACGTCACGTACTTGGCAAGGAAGTCCTCGTCTGCTGTTATGTCTTCCAAATGTTCCTCCTTGTTCGTTGTGGTCATGACTCTACCCTACCCTAGTCGAGAAGTCAAGGGTGGTACGGTTATACTTAACTGAGACATCATTAGGAGATACTGTGGCACTGGATTTCATTAGCCCGTCCATGAGGGCAGCGGGCACTGACCTTACCATCAGTGTGTCCCCACTCGGCCTTATCGAGCTGAGCGATGAAGAATTTGAAGTTCACGGCCCGAGACTGACTCGTTACTCTAACGCGGCAGCGTTCTATCTAGGTCACCACTGGGCCTACCGTCGTGCTCCTGGTGAGCCTCAGATCACAGCGAATTACGTAGCAGCGTTCTCTGACTATCTGACTAACTTCACCTTCGGCAAGAGCGTGATGTTCCAGGTCGATCCTGAGTTTACCCACATCACTCCTGCATTGCTTGAGAGAATCTGGAATCAGGACAACCGCAAGGACGATCTCCTATGGGGCATGGGAAACCTAGGATCTGTCTATGGTGACGTCTTCGTCAAGATCGCATACGAGCCCGAGTACGAGAACGTGGCGACAGGTGAGATAGAGCCGGGCCGCGTCCGTATCCTACCGATCAACCCCTCATTCTGCTATCCCGAGTGGCACCCGCATGACAAGGATCGCATGATCCGGTTCAAGCTCAAGTACCGCTTTTGGAGTACTGCCCCGGAGGGCACACGTATGGTTAACACCTACGTAGAAATACTAACTGACCAGTACATTGAGGAATACGTTAATGACGAACTCATCGATCGCCGTCCGAACCCGCTTGGCTTCATTCCTATTGTGCATATCGCTAACAAGCCCGTGGCTGCATCCCCGTGGGGTCTTTCAGACGTACAGGACATCATTCCGCTAAACCGTACGTTCAACGAACTAGCCACAGACATCCTTGACATCATCAACTACCACGTCGCACCTATCACCATCATCACCGGAGCTAAGGCAGCCAACCTTGAGATGGGTGCCAACAAGGTCTGGGCTCTGCCGCAGAAGGACGCTCGTGTAGAGAACCTTACTGGTGGTGCGGATGGTCTTGCTCCTGCCATAGAGTTCATGCAGATGCTCAAGCTCTGGATGCATGAGCTAATGGGTGTGCCCCAGAATGCCATGGGAGCTGAGCAGCAGATCTCTAATACCTCGGGCGTAGCTCTCGCAATCCAGTACTTTCCTACAATGCTGAAGTACAGTCTTAAGAAGACTCAGTACGGCAATGGCTTCCGTAAGATCTCCCAGATGTCATTGAAGACTCTGCTGTTCTTCGAGCCCGACCAGGCTGTCTACAATCCGAGCACTGACGGCATCATGCGTGAGGGTCAGCCTCCGTACATCGACATTCTCGATCCAGCTATCTACAACATCGAAGTCATGTTCCCGCCGCCGCTGCCACAGGACCAGCTCGTCGTTCTCAACGAGATCATGACTGAGCTACAGCTCGGCCTTGAGTCTAAGGCTGGCGCTCTGCGCAAGCTTGGTGAGCAGTTCCCTGATGAGAAGCTACAGGAACTCTTCATGGAGCAGATCGATGACACCAAGATGGCTGGTGCCCAGCGTATCCTCAACGCTCAGATCGATGCTGCGATCATCATGCTGACTGGCGTAGTGCCAGACGGCGGTGCCCAGCCTGTTGACTCGGGCGAGCATACTGAGAGCACGTCTAAGTCTTCTACGGGAACGACTACCAAGAAGACCACAGACAAGGGTCCGACAGTCGGTCCAACGGGTCAGTCCCCGCTGACTCCGATGCCGGGCATGGGTGACATCGCCCAGGCCGTAGACGGATCACAGGCTAACCTCATGGCTGATCTTGTAACGCAGGCATTCGGTACTAAGCTTCCGCAGCGTCGTCAGGTGGCTTCCAATCCTGAATCACCAGGGTTGGATTCCATAGGATAGAATCTCTATTAGTGGAACTCATTCGGAAAAGGGATAACATGACTATGCCAGCAGAGCCGGTTACTGACCCGGCAGTCGCTCCTGCTAAGCCAGCGGGCGAGACTAAGTACTTCACCGAGGCAGACGTTCAGGCCATGATCGAGAAGGCCCGTCAGCAGGAGAAGGACAAGCTTTACCCGACCATCAGCAAGGCCGACGAGCGGGCAGCCGCTATGGAGGCAGAAGTCAAGGAGCTGTCTGCGTTCCGTAAGAAGGCAGAGAAGGACGAGCAGTCTCGTCTAAAGGCCGTGGAGGACGCTCAGCGTGCCAAGGAAGAGGCAGAGATGTCTGCCAAGGATCTTATCGCCAAGCGTGACGCTGACTTCAATGCACGCATTGAGCAGATCCAGGCAGAGAACGAGCTTCGTGTGGCGATGCTTGAGAAGGCCAACGAGGCAGCACGCCTAGAGGCTTACATCCAGCGCCGGGCAGCGGAGGAAAACTCCAACATCGTTCCTGAGCTTATCGACTTCATCAACGGCAACACTGCCGAAGAGGTAGAGGCCAGCATTCAGATCCTTAAGGAGAAGAGTGCTGCTATCGCTGAGTCGGCGCGTAATGCGCGAATGGGCCAGCAGCGTCAGATGCCAGGCGTGGCTCCCTCATCGGGAACCAACGGAGTGACCATTATGGACCAGCCGGGCGACCGTCAGCTCTCAGCAGAAGACATCCGTGGGATGTCAATGCAGGAGTTCGCAGCCCTGCGTAAGAAGGTAAACATGCCTACTGGCTCAGGCCGTGGACTGTTCGACTAATAGTAACTAACGGGTAGCGCCTACAAAACAACACAAACACTTGCTGTAAACTCAGAAGTGTTGGCAGACTTTGTAGGCGCTGCCTCTCCCTACATAGAAGGAACGTAGATGGCAGGATCAGCAATCACCGGTTCGGGCTTCCTAGCGGGTAGCCCGTCTGCGTATAGCGGTGCCAACTCCCAGCTCACACCAGCCGTCCAGGAACTGTGGAGCAAGGAAATTTTGTTTATGGCGATGCCCACGCTTCGTTTTGAACAATTCGCTGTAAAGAAGACAGAGCTTGGTGTTCAGCCAGGTCTGACCATCCATTTCATGCGATACAACAACCTGCCTGCTGCGGCACAGCTTGTTGAAGGCGTACGTATGGAGCCGGTCGCTCTTACCGCTTCGCAGTTCGACATCTCAGTAGCTGAGCAGGGCTTTGCCGTTGCCGTTACCGAGCTTCTTCTGAACGCTTCCTTCGATGACGTTATGGCATCCGCTGCTCGTCTTCTCGGACGTAACATGGCGCTGTACCTTGACGGTTCAGCTCGTGACACACTGCGTCAGGCGACTTCCATGCTGTTCGGTTACAACAAGCCAGCTCTTGCTAGCGCTGTTCGTACTCCGCTCAGCCCGTACGACCACGGTGTGCCCGCAACGGGCGCAACTGGTACCTCTGCATCAACCTACACTGGTCTGGCCGTGGGTAACTACGCCATGACCGCTGCGGTTACGAAGGACGTCGCTGAGACTCTAGCGACAAAGAACGTCCCGAGGCTAGGGGATTCGTACGTAGGATTCGTTCACCCTCACCAGAGCCGTCAGCTACGTGATGACCCGGAATGGATCGAAGTCACCAAGTACGCGGCCCCGGGGAATTTCATGCTCGGTGAGATCGGGCGTATCAACGATATCGTGTTCATCGAGACGACTCAGGTCTGGAACGACCTTGTAAGCAATGCTTACTCGGGCGTTACTGGTGGAAACACAGCGCTGTACTACGACGCTATCTTCATCGGTGACAACGCGTTCGGTCACGCCATCTCACTCCCTGTAGAGCTTCGCGATGCGGGAATCCTTGACTACGGCCGTGAGCACGGACTAGCCTGGTATAGTATCTGGGGTCTCGGCCTCATAACAGACCAGGCTGTGGTCATCGCCCGAACGAACTAACCAATTAGATCGTATCGGTTATCCCTTCATCTGTCAAGGCCCCCTCTTACGAGGGGGCTTTTTCAGTTCTCCAACAGATACTTGACTGCTGCTTCCAAGATCTCCACGCTATCACGAGCGTTTCCTAGAAGCTTGTTGCAGCAATCACATAGTATCCCTCTTACGCACTTTCCGCAAGTCTTTTCTCCGGGGCAGCACGAGTGGTCGTGATCTACGCAGATTCCATTGTGCTTCTCTGCGTCGAACTCTTCCCTACATACTGCACACCGTCCGTCCTGTGCCTTGATCATATCCTCAAGTGCCTCAGGTGTCAAACCATACTTCTCCATGAGCCTCCGTGCGACCATCTTCTCAGCCTGGCACGCCCGACATGCTCCGTACTTGTTCTGGAACTCTTCCCGACTGTGGCCAGCCTTACACGTGTCTCCCTTGCGTTCTTCGATGCAGATCAGGCAAATCTTCTTGCCATCCCCGCGTAGCTTATACGAACCTTCGACCCATTCATGCCCGGACCCACAGATAGATGAGCCTCCCGGTGTGTGCCGGGAGGCCGGGTTGTACCTGCTGTTGGGCTTAGAAGGATCAGGCTTCGGGCCTGGCTTCGCCATCACCCTCCTCAATGGGTTCTACATGCGCCGCTGCCTGGCCCGCTCCCAGGTACTGTACAATTTCGGTGCCACCACCAGCAAACTTGTTAATGGTGGCTGCGTCCTCTTCGGACATTTCGACAATCTTGATCATGGCTATATCCTATCAGATGCTGTGGCCAGTGTCAAGACTTGATCATCCCGTTGTGTACAAAGCAAGCCCCCCACCAGTTACCACACCAGGCGTTATCGCAGTGCCCGCCCTTTTTGGTGTGAACGCACTTCTTGGAAGTACACTTCGATAGATCAGCCATGTCACTCCTCCGGGGGATTCTTGCCCTGCGGCTTGAAAGGGCCACCTGGGCACCACAGCCTGATCACAGCGGGTCGCCCGTGAAGCTTTCCCGGCCTGCGGTAGTGGTGCCCAGGGTGGTCGTCCTTCTTGCCGCAGTGCCACGTGTTGATCCTAGGCACAGTGTCTCCTACCCCAAGAAGTGCTGGTGCTTCTTGGGGTCGAACCATCCGCACTCGGTGCAGTGGAGAACCTTCCAGCCCCCGCCCATATCGGAATGACCCATCTTGTGATTTCCCTTGGTGGCCGGGCAGTAGTGCCTGCTAGCGCCCTTCCTGATGTTGTGTACGGCGCTTGCGAGGGCCTTCTTCGCCATGTCGTCTAGTCCCATCAGATTGTTACCTCCGTCACGTCGGTGTCCTCGTGGTCGCACCCTGGGCGCTTGCACTCAAAGTACTTGGTTGTGATCTTCTTCTTGTTCTTGCCCCAGCCCTTGAAGCCCACGGACTTGTGAACCTCCTTCATGTCATGGGGCGGGCACTTTTTGGCAGACTTGGGAGCGTCGGGCTTGGCCCAACGCGGCTTTGGTGCTGACATAGTTCCTCCTATGGGATCTCAGTATGACCCGGACACCACATGGTTATGCCCGAATGTGGCTCCTGCCAGAAATGCGGATCGTGCGTGTCTTGCTCATTGCATACCAGTGTGTCCGGCGCTTCGCCAGGGCAGCTCATTAGCGCCTCTTACGGTGACTAGTTGGTGGACCACCAGCGTCAGGCCAGCAGCCTGCGTGGCACCCGTTATCGTGATCGGGCTTGTGGATGGCTCCCATGCTGGGAACCTTGTCTTGACTCTTGCACGGACTGCCGGGCTTGTCAACCCTTGAGCATGTGCCAGCCTTCTTGCAGTTGTGCTCGGTCTTCACTTCTTGACCTCCGTCTTTCGGATGAGCTTGTCCATCACGGGCTTAGGGCAGAACGTCTCCCGGTTCTTGCACACGAATCGGGCGTACATGACGTTCCATGTTCTGCCCTTCTCTGTGGTCGTCTCCCCGTGAGGACCGCTGTACCTGTAGTCGTGCTGGTGAGCTGCCATTAGTCAACCCTTCCACATGAACAGATGTGAAAGCCAGTGTGGGGCACGCCGGGCACGATCTTGATCTTGCACGTGTGGTTCACGTGCCACACATCCTCGTACTTCTGCTTCCAGGTGTGCCCGCAAATGATCTTTTCGTCTGTCTTGTCGGCCATCTTGCCTCCCTTTTTCGTTGGTAAGAGAAGTCTACAGGGCATGACAACGAACGTCAACCCCGACGACGCGAACGCCTCCAGAGCAGGAAGCCAGTCGCAGCAGCCAGCAGAGCACCCAATCCGAACAGTCCTAGGACTGTCCCTGAGATGCCTGAGGAAGGCTGTGCGGCAGTGACTGTGGCAGCCACGGGAGTTGCCTTGATGGTGACCTTCTTGACAGCCTTCACCACAGCCTTGTAAGTCTTGACAGCCTTGTGACTCGCGGGCTTCGTCGCACCCCAGTCGGGGATCTTGACAGTCTTGGAACCCACCGTCTGATCAGTTACGACTGATAGCGAGTAGCTGTCCATAGTGAACGATCCCCGTGTCATCTCAGCGCCGCCGTCGATCGCCGCCCAGTAATACTCTGACGGGTCCAGCCCGAGGTAGTCAAGGGCCTTGATGACGTACTCACCGATATTCACGTCAGACAGAGACCCGACTCCGTAAAAGATCCTGTCGTAACCTGGGTTGGACTCATAAGAGAGGGTGCCGGGCTGGAGAAGAACCTCAACAGTACGGGGGTTGGCTTCCAGTGTCGCGGCAGTCGTGTCAACATTCTGACTTCCGCTTGGTGACAGCCAGATGTCCCAGCCCGGCCGGCCGTCGAAGTCAGAACTGGTGCTGTATGTCATACTGCCTGTGAACTGGGATTCTGCGTCAACTCGAAGGGGCATCTTGTACACATACTTGCCGTATGAGCCTGCCTGGGCAGTCGAGTTGGCACCGTGAGAGTATCCCGTTACGAGATACGCATCCTGCCACTGGGCAGAGAACCTGGGATTCCAGGTGGCAGAGTACTCCACCGTTCCGGGCGTGTATGTGACATTCAGTCCATCGTTGGCAAGAATGTAGTCGGGCACAGTCTCCGTGCTGATCCACCCTGCGCTGGGAATGCTACTGGACGTGTCCGCAAAAGCCGGTGCAGCGCTAAGCCCGAGAGCCGCTGACATGGCGATAACACCAACAGCGGCTAGTAGCTTCTTCATATATCCTCCTGTTTGTTGGATAAAAAGACACCCCAAGCCTACACAGCTTGGGGTGTCCTGTCAAGCTAAACTTGGAGCATGACCATGACTACGATCCTCATCATAGAGGCCAACGCACAATCCGCGCTCGTCTCTGATATGACGATCGAGTGTGTTGCCCTACAGCCTTTGCAGGGACAGATCCGACAACTTTCCATCGATAGATGGAATTACATGTACCCGAGCTAGTCCAGAATGGGCAGGCCCCGGACGAATCTGACCACATCAGAGACGTAAGCCACCACACCGTGAGGGTTGTCAGCACACTCCGAAGGTTCGTAGTATCCCGTGCCCACGTAGTCGCACTGCCAGGTCTCCTCGTCACCTTCCGCATGGCCGCAGAACTCTCCGTGTTTGCGGTCGTAGTGATACTGGGTGGCCTCGCAGATCATCATAGTCTGACCGGTCATCCACTTGTTGAACTTCGGTAGGGCTTCACCGAACAGTGCTTCGAGATCTGATCTAGTGTAACCATGCGGGCAGGAGGGCTCTGGCATTACGTGCCCTCCTGCCACGATGGGCTTAGTCATGCGAGTACGTCTCAAGCTCGATCCTCGGGCTGTCTTCACGAGGGTAGACAGTGATCTCTACATGGTTGCCGAAGTTATCCAGCAGCACGTTGTCGAAGTGACCGCCATCTACCGCACCGGACAGAGCATAAGCCTGCTCGCGCAGGAACGCAACCCAGGGCTCGTTGTTTGCGTAGACCTCGGTGTGACCTGGCCCGTTCCAGTCATGCTTGGCCAGGTATCCATCTCCGTAGTCCATGCTGTACCACTCGTCATGGCTGTAGTAGTCGTCGTTCTCCTCGTCCTTGCTGACGTTATCAGCGTCAGTCTCGATCCAGACACTCGAAGCACCGAAGACGCACTCCTCACCGTCGTTGAAGTACGGGGTGTACTGGTGCCAGCCGAAACGGGTGACGTGCGTGTTCTGGACTACCGCGTTGAAGATCGGCAGGAAGTCCTCCAGCTTGTACTGCTCGGGACGGCTGTACCCGTCGTTGAAGTCGCCTGACATCGGGATGCCTGCAAAGGTGCGAGTCGTATCAGTCACTTGTTTCCTCCTGTGAAGTCACTTAGCGCGATGATGCGCTTGGTCTTGTCCCCGCCCATCCACGGGCGAAGCTCCATGTTGTCGATGTAATCCTTCGGGCTCGGAAGCCACCCCAGATCCTCGATGATGTGAAGCTCAGCGATCTCCCTGACCGGGATCTCGATCCTGCCACGCACCAGAGTACGCCCGAAGATGCGCTGTGTCAACCAGACACCCTCGGTGTGATGGTAGATGCTCCTGTGCCGGGCGTCTCCGATGATGTGCTTGGAACTGTCGATGAACTCATGGATGTCAATGTAGTCCGTCCAGTGGCCGCCCCACTTTCGGGCGCTGCTCTTGGCATGATAGAGACTGTTAATGTTTCCTCCTTTGCGAAACTGGTATGCTGGAGTCAAGAATCGTACACGACAAGGGGAACGAAATGCCTCCAGCAACTAACCGTACTCAGCGCAAGCGTCCAGGTGACCTTACCGGTGTCCGTGGCCAGCAGCTAGCAACAGAGGCTGCCCGCGAGCACGAGGAGTCCAAGCGTCAGGTTCAGGACGCACTTGTGTCTGATCGCGAAGTTAAGCTCAACACTGATGTGGACTACTCTACTCAGCTTAGGCCGGTTGTCAAGCGTCCTGTCGAGCGGGTTGTCGAGGTCGATGGTGAAGCGACCACTGAGGTAGTCGTTGAGGAAGTCGAACTTGAGCTTCCGAAGCGTCGTATCCGTGTGAACTACCCCATCGAGGACCAGACGTTCGGGCGTGAGGTCGTCTTCGCAGGTGAACTTAATGAGTTCGGCGGGTACATCAGGCCGCCGATCCTGGGCGGTCTCCGTAACTTCACATTCGAGGAGGGACGCTGGTACACGGTCGATGCAGATCATGCTGACCACCTGGCGAACCTCGGATATATCTATGAATGATGTCGGTTACTGTACTATGTTGACGCTTAACCATCGTGGTCCCGTTAAGGAGGACTAATGAAGACAAAGGCAGAGCTAGAAGCCGAGATCAACGACCTCAAGGTTAGGGTAGCCGAGCTTGAGGGCATGGTTGCAGCGTACCAGTTCACCCTGGATCGTGTCAAGGTCGAGCAGCCCGCTGTTCCGTACCAGCCGTGGACCCCGTGGTGGGATGCGCACGACGGCGTCTCATGGACGTTCCACGATAACGTCAGCATTCTTCCATGCACAGTATCCACCTACAACTTCTCTGAGTAGGACATATGGCTGGCCAGCTAACCCAGTACGGGGCGGAGTACGTCGCTAACAAGATCAGCGGCATCGCCACTCCTTTTATCGGTGCGTCCGCACCTGGAACTTGGATTGTGGGACAGGAGTGGATCAACACCTCGGGATCAGTCCTGAACGTATACGATCCGCACACCTCGACCTGGGTTACTGGCCCCTATGAACGTTACCTATGTCTTCTGACTAGTGACCCCACCGTGGCCGGTCCTGGTGGTGGCCTGGTAGTCAACATCTCTGACATCGCCGCCATTGAGGACACCACGACGGGTTATCTACGTCAGCCCATCACATTCGGTGCTGCTAATGCATCCGAGCCCACGTCATTCACGAACACTAACACCGTGACCTTCGGGCCTTACACGGCTAACCAGGCCGCTCCTATCGGGTGGGCTGCCATGATCGGCGTGCCATTCGCTGACTCAAGCTCCTACACTCCCATCGCCAGCACCGTGCTGAACGGGCTTCTGCTGTACGTATGGCAGGTTCCCGTGGCTCAGCAGGTTCTCAGCACTCAGAGCATTCAGGTCGCTCCTGGGACCTTTGAAATCGGAGTGAGCTAATGAACATTGACGAGGTTCAGTATCTTCTGTCAGCACCGAACGCTGACAGTGGATATTCAACTCCGGGCTCTGTGTACAACTCCAATGGAATGTACTGCTCGACTACGCAGGTCAACCTTTCCACTGTCCTGAACAATCTATTCCCTGATCTTACTGGCCCGCAGAACGCAGCCCAGCAGATCGACTATCAGTGCGTCTTCGTCTACAACAGTGACGACACTGACACGATGATCGCCCCGACAGTGTGGATTCCCACATCATCTGTGACTAGCTCATGTATTACCTGGGCCTACGCACTTGACCCTACCGGCGTATCGAATTACAACTCGGGCTCACAGCAGGCTCTCCAAATCTCTTCCCCGTATGTCGCACCCGCTGGTATCTCCAGTTACTCCAGCCCTTCTGCCACAGTATCGGGCGGACTAGAGGCTGGTAATATAGGACCAGGACAGGTTCTTCCTGTCTGGATCAGGCGAACGGCTACGGGTAATCCGGGCACAAGCCAGTTCAACCTCCAGGTCACCTTCAACACCATCTCCTAGGAGACATCATGGCTGACGGACTTTCTGTACTCAACGCCGACACAGCGTTGAACAACTGGACAACCTCAGCGTTGTTTGCGCAGCTCCACACCGGAGATCCGGGCACTGCTGGTACCTCCAACGTTTCTAGCACAACCACGCGTGAGGCTGTTGCATGGGCAACTGGCGCTTCCGCTGGTTCTATCAGCGCCACTACCACACCGGCATGGCCGTCTTGGGCAGGTACCAACAACGAGGTCGTGACTGACGTTAGCTTCTGGTCTGCGTCAACATCTGGAACCTTTGAGTTCTCGATCACACTGTCTTCATCGGCAACAATGGCGACGACTGACACGCTGTCAATAACTCCTATCACAATCACTCTTCCAACAGCTTCTTAGTAGGTCAATATGGCAATAGAGGTTTTCGCGAACGACGCGACGGCGACGGTATCCAGCGGTGGCACTACCGCGCCCGCTGCCGGAACGGTAGAGACGTGGACGCTATCAGCGTCTACTCTGCCGACGATCTCTAGTTCCTCGACCCCCGCGACCCAGTGCTATGCCGCTGATTCTCTCGCGTCTGTTGAGACTGAGAAGGTGCTCTTTACGAATGTCACTGGCACCGGGCCTTACACGGCGACAGTGACGCGAGGAGCAGACGGAACTACCCCGGTAGCTCATACAACGCCTTTCACCGTCAAGCAGGTACTCACAAGGGCTTCTATTCAGACCTTGCAGGCGGTGATCGTCAACGTCACTCAGCTAGGAGCTGACAAGACAGGAGTAAGCGACTCCACGTCAGCATTCCAGGCCGCGAGTGCCGCCGTAGTGGCCAAGGGAGGTGGTGTCGTCTACATACCTGCCGGTACATACAAGGTGTCCACGACGGTCACGCAGAATGTAGCGGGAACCGCAGTGTACTTCCTAGGAGACGGCAAGTGGTCTTCTAACATCGAGTGGTACGGCACGGGTGATGTATTCCGTATTTACGATTCGACGCTGTGGTCGAGCAAGACGGTCAACGGCGGCGGCTTCCTCGGCCTGACGGTCGACGGGACGCATGCGACCGGGAATTCCAGCGGCGTCCATGTCGGCGACATCTTCAAGCTAAAATTCGATGTCGGCGTCCAGAACTTCTTCGCAGGCACCACGAGCAAGGGCATCTGGTTCGACAACCAGTATTCGTGGTGCGAGCAGATGGAGGGCGAGATCTTCGCCCAGAACTGCACGCAGCATGTCGTCTTCGACAACACGGCGAACACCTCGGGTAATGCGACCGGATCTTACGACCGGATGAATCTCAATATCTTCATCAACCAGAACGGGACCGGCTCCGGCCAGTACGGCAGCGGCAGCGGCACGCTGACCGCACTACAGCAGGTCAATGACGGGCCTTATGTCATCCAGAGCAACCGTTACGACTCGTCAGCGGCATTCACCGTCGATTACACGATCGGCTTGCCCACCACGTTCTCGGTCGCCGCCTCCTCCCTCGCCAACACCCACCCAGGTTCCCCGGCCGCCTACCCGTCTGTTTACGTCGGCAACCAGTACGGGTCGCTGAGCCCGCTCAATCCGTTCCCGCTGGTCTGCTCTAGCATCACACCGGGCCAGGTCGTCGTATCGAATACGGTCACGCTCGGCGCGGGCGGCTCCGACATCTGGGACTGCGTCCATGACCATTGGATCAACACGGCACCGGACCCGACGAACAACGCCACCAACGGCCTTGAGGTCATGGTCTGGATGGCCAACTCGACCGGCGTGACCCCGCCGGGCACGCTCTACGCGTCCAATGTGACGATCGGCGCGAACACGTTCGACGTGTACTGGCAGAGCTCGTGGGCTAACGCCACCGAAGGCACGGCGAGCTTCCAATTCACCAGCCAGGTCACCACCGCGACCGTGGACATGTACTACCTCATCCAGTACATGATCACCCAGGGCTGGTGCAACTCCGCCTGGTATTTGATCGACTGCCAGGCCGGGTTTGAGATCTGGCAGGGCGGCTCCGGCCTCGTCATGGATTCCTTCACGGTCTCCAACGCCAACGGCCACGGGGGTGACGGCGTCGTCTTCCAGAACGGCGCTCTGGCCCAGAACGCCGTCCAGCTCGGCATCTTCGGTAATTTCAGCACCTCTACGACTCAGTACGCCGTGTTGAGGATCACCGGCAACAACACCGCCCTCGCCGGGCCCGACCCCGGCTACAGCTTCATCAGTGACAGCACCTTCAATATCGGCGTCGAGCTGGACGACGCTACCTTCCTGGCCCCGTACACGATCTACTTCGGGGCGACCGGGAACTACAGCTTCGCCTGCGGCGGGCTCCTGTCCTTCGCCGCCGGGGCCTACCCGTTCACCGCCAGCAACAAGACCAGCAACTTCGGGTACTACGGGCAGGTGCTCGGCGACTCCGTCCTCGCCAGCGTGACCAACATCTTCCCCACCCAGGTACAGACGCCGTACGGGCTCGCGATCGGGAACTACGCCGGACCTACCGCGCTCACAGCCAACGGGCAGACGATCCCGACCTCGGTGTCGTTCGTGCCCGTGACAGCAGCGGCTGCGTACACGGGGCTGATCCTCGCAACAGCAGGGACAAGCGGGCAGATGGTGACGGTCGTCAACCAGTCGGCGAACGCACTCACCTTCGCAGCGGCAGGAACAAGCAACGTCGCAGACGGAACAGCAGACGTGATCCCCGCGCTTTCGTCCCGGCAGTTCTTCTGGGACACGAACACGTCGCTGTGGTACGGGCCCAACGCGGAGAACATCACCGGGTCGGCGGGCAGCTTCACCGGCAGCCTCGCCGGGGACGTGACCGGCACGCAGGGCGCGACGACCGTTGGGAAGGTCCAGGGCGTCGCGATCACCAGCGCTGAGGCGACCCTGGTGAGCGACCTGAACAACGCGACCGCGCGGACCGCCACGGCGACGCTGCTGCCCGGCGAGGAGACGGTCTTCACCGGGTCGACCACGGGGCAGACGCTGACGCTGCCCGCGTCGCCGCCGGGCAGCTCGATCAACACGGTCACCAACGCCGCCTCGGTTTCCGTCACGCTGGCCCCCGGCAGCGGCGCGACCCTGAGCAACTTCGGGACGAGCGGGAACATCGCCATCCCGGCCGGGTACACCTTCGCCGTCGTCTACATCGGCACCACCTGGTACGTGCAGAGCGCGGGGCCGTCCGACTTCGCGAAGAACAACGCGCTCGCCATCGCCAACGGGGGGACCGGCGCGATCACGGCCGCCGCCGCGTACAACGCCCTGTCGCCGATGACGACGACCGGGGACCTGGAGTACGAGTCGGGGGCGGGCACGGCGGCGCGGCTGGCCGGGAACACGGCCGCCACGAAGAAGTTCCTGACCCAGACGGGCACGGGCAGCGCCTCCGCCGCGCCGGGCTGGGGCACCATCGCCTCGGGCGACCTGCCGGCGGCGACGACCAGCGCGCAGGGCGCGGTGGAGCTGGACGGGACCGCGGCGGACATCCAGCCCCTCGGCACGCAGGCGGCAGGTGCCACCGGCAAGGCGGCCGACGCGGGCCACGTTCACCCCGGGAGCGTCTACATCCCCTCGCTGCCCGGCGGCCCCTACACGGGCGGCACGGTGGCGGTGGACGTGTTCCCGGGGCCGACGATCGCGGGCGGCAGCATCGCGGCCGGGCAGACGTGGGAGCTGGACCTGTGGGGGACCGTGACCACCACGGTCGACACGCAGACGCTCACCTGGCAGGTCTTCTACGGCGGCCTCGCCGGGACGAGCCTCGTCAGCTCCGGGGCGGCGAACCCGAACGCGGGCGCGGCGGTGACGGGCGCGGCGATGCGCTACTCGGCGATCGTCCAGTTCCTGAGCACGACCGAGGCGAGCGTCACGGCGTCGCTGTACATGAACTACTTCCTGACCACGATGGGCCAGCAGCTCACCACCGTGGTCACCACGGGCGCGGAGCAGATGATGGTGGGCATGACCCCCTCGGCTGCGGGCGTGTCGGTAACGATCAATGGCGGCTGCTGGAAGCGGGTCAACTAATGGGCGGCGTCAGGATCGACTGGGCGGCACCCGGTACACTTCAGTTGACCGTCCAGAGCACCACTTCTGGTGATGAGATAAAGATTGAAGAAGGCGCAGTCCTAGAAGTGTCTAAGATAGCGTAACCGATATGACATCCTTTGGTGCGACACCGGGCAGCATGTCGCCCGGTTCGGCCAATCCCGGTAACGTTGGGGCTAGCGGTTCTCATACGCCTTCAGCATCCCTGTCGGTAACCCCGACTTTCAACGTGACCAGAATCAGAGGTCGTGTCCGTTCAGCGCTGAGCACCCAGAGTCCTACGTTTGTCGCTACAAAGCATCATGGTCACCCACGCAGTGCATCTCTCACTCCGACTCCTACTTTCAATGCCGGGCGCACGAGAGGCCGTGTCAGGTCAGCTCTCGCGGCTATCACTCCGACGTTCCTGGCCACACGTATTCACGGACATGGGCGTCACGCAACATTGACGCCAAACCCTACGTTTGTTACCACGAAGCTACATGGTCATCCACGTCAGGCAACATTGACGCTCACGCCAACGTTCAATGCTGGACGTACACGCGGGCGTGTGAGGTCTGCCCTGTCGAGCATTACTCCCTCATTCGTGTCCACCAGGATTCACGGTCACGGAAGACACGCCACTCTTTCGGTGAGTCCTACGTTCCTGGCTACGGCTCTCGTAGCCGGTGGGAACATTGTTCGCAGCGCGGTAATGAGTGTAACGCCGAACTTCATTGCCACCAGAATCCACGGACGAAAGCGCTCTGCTACCTCCAACCAGAGCCCGACATTCTCTGCGGGAAGGACTCGCGGGCACTATCGCTCTGCTACGAGTACCCAGATTCCTACGTTCCTGGCGGTACATATCCGAGGACGCGTAAGGTCTGCTACTAGCGCGCAGTCCCCGACGTTTACGGCTAATCGGAAGCGCGGTCATCTTAGAAGCGCTCTTAGCACTCAGACTCCTACGTTCTTCACCGGGCGTAGCCACGGACAACACGTCGGCGCGACGATGCACGTCATTCCTGCGCTCATCGCCGTAGGCATAGCGCTTAACCCTAATGCGGGGCGAGTAACGGCGTCAATCACGGTTGCCTGCAATGCTGAGGCGAGTCTGGTGTCAACGCTCACGAGTGCGTGTGTGGCAGGCGCTCCTTACCAGGGCAACATGCGTCAGCTAGCATTTGATCGCTGGAACTACATGTATCCTAGTGAGTAGACCGAAGGGATAACCGATGCATCTAAAGGATCTTATTCACAGGGTCCGATTCCAGATCGGTGACCCGCCTACGCCGTTCCGTACAACGGCCCTAGGAGACGGACAGACGCTCTGGTATGACCTACCCAAGCAGGAAGTCAACCGGTCCTCTGTTCTAGCCGTCACGGTCGTCTCAGGGGCCATAGAGACGGTACTGGCGGACTTCACGTCAGCTACTCCGTGGTCGAGCACCGTCACATACGGCGCAGGCAACCAGGTCGCGTATGAACTGGGGTTCTACACTGCCCTACAGGACAACATAGATTACGCTCCCGTTTCTGGCGGCACGGCCTACTGGCAGGATGACACAGCCTCGGCTTACGCTATCGACACCATTAACGGGCAGATCTTCCTGGGCGCTCCTGTTCCGCTGAACTCAACGTTGATCATCGTGGGGTCGGCCTGGTCTCTGTTCTCTGACTACGAGCTTGCGATCATCGCAATGGACTCGACTCGTCAGCATGTCTACGGGCAGGAGATCAACGAACGTTACCTAGACGCCCGTGGGTTCTACTCGTATCGTGAAGAGACCAAGACGCTACAGAACCTACCGGCTATCGAAGAACCTCTAGTCGAGATGCTCACGACGATCAATGCATTCTGGGCTCTGGCTAATGATGCAGCCAGTGATTCCAATGTTCAGACGGCTGAGGGCACTGTCATTGACAGGACCACAAGATACCGTCAGATCATGGAGCAGATCCAGGGCCTTACGGCCCGGTACATGGACTACTGCGGACAGCTCAACGTCGGGCTCTACCGTTCTGAGACCCTGCCATTGCGTCGTGTGTCTAGGACAACCGGAAGACTCGTTCCTCTGTTCAAGGATCGCGAGTACGATGACCACCGCTGGCCGGTACGTCAGATTCCTCCGGTGGATCACCGCTACGACGACAACTCTGGTCTGCCTTCTCCCTGGTTTGCGAACTGGGGTGTCTAATGGAGTTCTCGCCTGAACAGTTCAAGCATGTCGTAGGCTCAGACCCCGGTGTGAAGGGCAAGTCCCTTCACGCTGTGGCTGACACGCTATACAACCGCGAGCCCGAGTACATGTCCAAGTTGGAGTCGCACGTCAAGGAGAATGGTTTTCAGACTCCTGTGGGTGTCAAGTTCAACGACCGTGCTGGTAACTACCAGATCCAGGGTGGCGGGCATCATCGGGCGGCAGTAGCCGCAAGGCTAGGAATGCCCTTGCCTGCCGTAGACGTGGGTGACAATCCTACGGCACAGCCTAATGCAGTCCACGACTCGTGGTCAACAGCCCGCAATCCTGATGAACAGAAGGCAAGAGATTCCCTTGGAGAGCGTGGCGACAAGGGTTACAAGACGAGGATGAAGTAATGTCAGCGACAGACCACCTCAACAGTGTGCAGTTCGAGGAGCACCACGACCCGGACACCAACTCGGGCCACGTATTCGCCATGCGGAATGACGAGCCCGTGGCGCACCTGAGCTATCTGTCTAACTACGACTCAGGCCAGTCTCGTCCGCAGATCGGTGAGGTAAAGGTCTACGACAAGGCAGATCGTGGCAGGGGAATAGGAACAGCTCTGTACCAGCGCGCCCAGGCCGCAACTGGCGGGCAGCTCATGCACGCACCAGAGCGCACAGATGACGGAGAGCGTTTCGCCCAGAAGATGGGTGGGATAATTCCGGCACGCGTCTATCACGAGGACTGGGAGTAGTAGTGTTCTACATCCCAGATGTTTGCCCTGTCTTGGGGATTTCCCTGTATCCTGGTACTGGAAGAGGTCCAGGGCACAATGCTCCAAGCCTTGACCGCATCGTCCCTGCCCTAGGGTATGTCCCAGGTAATGTCCAAGTCATTAGCCACCTGGCTAACAGCATGAAACGAGATGCATCGCCCGAACAGCTACGCTTGTTCGCGGAGTGGGTGCTGAAGGAGGTGGTTAGCCGGTGAGCCGCATGGACTTCAAGCGTGGAAGATTTAATCCGGACTATTTATGAGACTGACAAGATCCTCGGTGCCATGGACGGATGGCAGGCCGTTGATGGTGACTGGGCGGACTACTTCCGTTTCGATGAGGCCAACTCTCAGATGGATGACGTTTACGACGAGCCTACGGGCAACGGGCTTATGTACCTGCCGTCACAGCGTCTACAGTGTATGCATATCGAGCACGTGGAAGGTGCCAACGAAGAGTCTGAGAACGGATTCTACTACAACGACGACGCCGCCCTCATCGTCTCGTTCAGCAAGATGCTACAGGCCGGTATGGATTACGCTGACATCATGACAGGCAACTACATGAAGGATCGCGTGGTGTACGACAGGAAGGTATTCCGAGTACGCCAGATCTCCGTCAGAGGTCAGATGCAGCGTCGTGACATCATCGTTGCCATCTCCACGACACAGGTCAAGCCCGACGAGCTGGTCTGGGACTCGCAGTTCGCTGACTGGGCTCCGGGCGGGCCTTACACTACCAACGGGCCGCCTAGCACAATTGGTGGGGGTACACAGTAATGCCATGGCTGCGCGATGAGGACGCCGTTATGAAGTGGCGTCTACAGGGACTCACGGTAACAGACACGAACGCTCCTGTCGGAGGTCGTCCTGTTGGCGTGCGATTCCGTCTGCCTCAGGACGAGCTGGCTAACCTCACATACCCTGTCATCATCATCGAGCACGCTGGTATCTATCCTGACCAGGAGAGAATGCAGTCGGGCGCGATGGTGCAGATCCCTTACACGCCAGAAGGACTGACGCCTTTCGCTTTCGGCACGGCGTTTGATCCTCATGCGCTAGACCCTCGGGATTCGCCGTATTACACACCGTTCCCGCCAACTCCGTACAACCTTGACTACCAGGTCACGCTGTACGGGCGTTTCTGGAACGAGCACATCCAGCCTCTCATTGCTGAGCTTGCCACACTCTGGCGTCTTCCTGCGAAGATGGGTGCCATGTGGGTACCACAGAACGGGACACTAAGAACAATGCGTCTCCTGGGTGGACCAGAAGAAGGCTATGGCCTCGATGAAGACGGCAAGCGTCTGTTCAAGGTGGTCTACCGTGTGCGTCTTTACACAGAGCTACTAGAGGACATTCGGAGTTCTGTGGCTTGGGGTGGTACGCTTATTCCTGTAAGCATGATAAACCTTGACCTCTCCGTATACTCCGATCTGGGCGATATCGATCTTGATAGCCCGGCTGGGATCGCGCTCAATACAGGGGTCTTGAGCGCGGGACTTGTCAGCCAGGTCAACGTCGGTTAAGGAGACTAGATGACCGCCTACACTTACCCAGGTGTGTACGTAAACCAGGTACCAGCACCTGTTACGGTCAGTGCCGGTAACATTCCGGGCGAGGCCGTTGCAGCCTTCGCCGCAAACTACAACGTGGGTCCTACTGTTCCGACGTTTATCACCAACTGGCAGGCATTCCAGCGTCTGTACGGAGGGTTCAGCTCGGGCTCTGCGAGCTATCTTCCATACGCCGTGTACCAGTATTTCGCTAACGGTGGCACGGGCTGCTACGTCCTGCGTGTTCCTAACAGCGATGCCACGCAGGCTGCTTTGACTGTTGCTGACACTACTGGCCCTGAGCTTTCGGCTCCATCTGCGCCAGTTCCAACTACTGCTACCTCTGGCGGTACTGTCGCAGCCGGTACGTATCGCTTCGAAGTGACTTACGTCACGGGCAATGGTGAGACCACTCCGTCTCCGTCAGGATCTATCCTGACGACGGGCTCTACATCAACGATCACCATCCCCTCACCGCCAACGGATCTTAACGCAACGGGCTGGTACTGCTACTCGACTCAGGTAGGCGGCTCCGGTACGTACACTCGTCAGCAGACTGTAGGCAGCCCGACTGCCATTGGCACAGCGCTGACGATCACCGCACCTCCTACCTCTACTGGCGCAGTTCCTCCGACGACAAACACCACGGGCGTACAGTCTATGACGGTTACCTCGTTGTTCCCTGGCGTATGGGGATCTAACCTGTTCATCAGCATCACCCCGACTAACGGCTCTGCTACTAGCCTCTTCACTCTACAGATCTACCAGGGTGGCCCGAATGCAGCCAACGTCGTAGAGATCTGGCCAAGCATCTCCCTTAACCCTGCAAGCTCCCGTTATGCTCCTGGCATGATCAACAGCACAACGTCAGGTTCGGCTTACATTCGCCTATCGAATTACCCGAGCGCAGGATCGTACGTATCAGGAGTGTCTGACCCTTACGCCATCGCTACCCCGATCAGCCTGGGAACAGCTACCGGCCCGAGTCAGCCTGCCGTTATCTCAAGCACCCCTGGCACAGACGGAACCACTGCCATTGACCTGTACGGCGCTCTTTCGGGCACTGCCACGGTGTCTGTCTCATGGCAGCAGGGATCATTCGCCGGAATTGTGGGTCACCAGATCCTCAACCTTAACCTGCCGGATTCTTCTGGCTTGCAGGGCGGATCTCCCACTATCAACTACACACTTCTCAACAACGTACTCACCTGGGCTAACAGCGTGGGTAATGTCGCTCTTGTGATCGACGGAATGTTCAATGGCGGACTGACAACCAGTGCCGTAGTCGCAGCGTCATACACGACTATGACATCGGGCCAGTCAGGATCGTCAGTGACGGCCTCTCAGAACGGTCAGATCTACGGTCCTTGGATGTCAATCATCGACCCTGCCGCTGGTACTTCCTCTGCAACTAAGTGGGTTCCGCCGGGAGGCGCTGTACTTGGCCAGTGGGCAGTCAACGACAACCAGAACAATGTCGCTCAGACTCCTGCTGGAACTCAGACGAGCGTCACAGCGGTAGCACTCGAAGCCTACTTCACACCGACTGACCTAGGCAACCTTGAGACGTCTCAGATCAACCCGATCAAGATCGTGCCGAACACTGGGTTCTGCATCTTCGGCGGTCTGACAACTGCCGCTGGCTACCCTGCCAAGTACATCAACATCAATCGTACGTTGATGAAGCTCCAGCATGACCTACAGGCGATCACAGCGTTCGCTGTATTCCAGAACAACGACTCCGTGCTCTGGTCGAACATGTCAACAGCCATCACGGGCTATCTAACGTCGGAGATGCAGGACGGTCTGCTCGCGGGCAATACCCCGAGCACTTCCTTCCAGGTCATCTGCGATAGCACAGTGAACACACCGAATACAATTGCAGCAGGAATGGTTAACGCGACCGTGGCCGTTGCGCTTGCAGCACCTGCCGAGTTCGTGGTGATCTCTTTGACCCAGATGGCCTCAGGTTCGTCAGCCACAGTTAGCTCGTAAGGAACTGTCGTGGCGTTCGAAAAGCTAGAAGACAGCGACCGCTGTAACCATCGCATGAAGCGTGGTAACTACTGCGGTCGCGTCTTCGGCCACAACGGGCGTCACGAGTCGTATGAAACGCTGGAATGGAAGAAAGACTGGCGCAAGAGTAAGCGGGAAGATGATCCCACGTACTGCCGAATCTCTCCCGAAGCTTACGCCGACCGTCAAGCATTTATAGATAGAATAAAGATAGAGAGTGGCTGTGCCGATTGTGGGTACGATAGGTACCCGGAAGCTCTTGACTTTGATCACCTTCCAGGGTTTGAGAAGTCCGGAAACGTAGCTGCTATGAAGACATACGCTATGCCACGTCTCCTGCGCGAGATAGCCAAATGTGAAGTCGTGTGTGCCAACTGCCATAGGCATCGCACTCGTGAAAGGGGCTACGGCCATCGGTAACATTCAGGTCACACAGACTAGCAGTGTGGCTCGCATTCAGACAGACCCGATACGTAACTTCAAGTTTGTCGTTAGCATCACACCTCCTGCGGGCGGTGCTATCAGTGTCGGATTCATGTCTGTGTCTGGGCTGTCGGTTACTGTGAGCGTTATCGCTTACCGTGACGGATCAATGAACACGGTAACTCAGAAGCTTCCTGGGCAGGCTGACTTCAGCCCGATCGTTCTGAGCCGTGGACTTGCCGTGGGCACTCAGTACGAGCTGGCGTGGCTCAAGCAGCTATTCCAGGTCATGCAGGGCACCGCTGCTGCTACGACTGATGATACTGCCCAGTTTCCGAACGGGCCTGGCAGCGAGTTCCGTGCGACTGTTGACGTTCAGATCCTCGGTCATCCTGTAACGGGCTATGCCGCTCCTATCAACGCATGGTTCCGTGTCTACAACGCATGGCCGTCATCCGTATCCTACTCTGATCTTGACGCTGGCGCAAACCAGATTCTCGTATCACAGATGACTCTGGCCCATGAGGGTTGGGATCTCATAGTAGGAACCAACGTCACCACCGGAGTATCCTTCTAACTAACAGAGGAAATTGGAGCATTAAATGGAAAACACCTTCATTAGTCGAGAAGAAGCTCTAGCTAACCCCAGCAGAGTCAACGACCTTATCGCGCAGCTCACCGGGAGCCAGGACATTCCGCTTGTCCCCAACGCTCCCGGTGACCTGATCAACCTTCCGAGTGGTCTGACGGCTCAGGTCAAGGAACTCACGGGCGTTGACGAGGAAGCCCTGTCTAGGACGATGGCATCTAACTCAACGTTCCACTTCATGGACACCCTGCTTAACCGTGGGGTGACGCACATTCAGGGAATACCCGCGACTCCTGACAGTGTTGCCAACCTCTTGCTAGGTGACCGTGACGAGCTTCTCATCCAGATCCGTGTGGCTACGTACGGGCCTGACTTTGAACTCGAAGGATGGACCTGCCCGCACTGCGGTGTCCAGAGTGATTTGAATTTCTCCCTCGCTGACAGCGTTGAACGTGTCGCCTTGGAATCCAATGAATACGGAGAGCCTGGTTTCGAGATCGAACTCCGTCGTGGTGCCAAGGCCCTAGTCCGATTCCCAACGGGCGTGGATCAGAAGGCTTGCGACAACAAGAACTGGACTGCCACAGAGCGTAACTCCGAGATGCTACGCCGCTGCGTCAAGACCATCACGCGTACTGACGGATCGAGCATTCACGTTCAGGCATTCCCTGGTGCCATCGCAGAGATGAACATCCCAGACCGTCACAATCTTGTCGAAGCAATTAGCGATCGTCAGCCTGGCCCGCGTTACAACGTGATCAGCTTCGTGCATGAGGAGTGCCAGAAGGAAGTGAAGCTGGCACTCAGCATGGTGGATCTGTTTCGTGACCTCCTCCTCGGCTTCGTTTAAGGGTCTGAACTACAAGCAGACCATTCAGGACGTGGGGGAGTTGTCCCAGTACTTCACGGGCTGGGGCTTCAACGAGCTAATGGGGATGTCCGTAAGGATACGCCGTCACTATGTAAACTGGGCTTCAGAGATGATTGAAATCGAACGAAAGGCCCGCGAGCAATGGCTACAGCAACACAGGCCCTAATCACACAGCCGCCATTTGCTAAGCAGCTATCGGCTACCAAGGACCGGGCCATGGGCCTGACGCCTAACCTCCAGAAGGGCTACATGATCTGGGATGTCAACGGAGGTAACCTGGGTTACACCGGAGGCTCCTACGGTGGCCGGGCTACGTTCAATTTTATGTACAATCCTCAGCAGGTCTATGCTGCGTTCTCCATTGAATCGAACCAGGCCCAGGCAGCCATGCTTTACAACGCTCCTGGGGCTAGTTCCGTTCTGGCTATTCCGCTGTCCCAGTCAGTGTCATGGACACTGTACTTCGACCGCACGTATGAAGTCAACTACAATAAGCCAAACGGCACGTCCAACGACCCTTCATTGATTGGCGTGCAGTCTGACGTTGTGCAGATCATGCAGTTCACCGGTATGCTGTCGAATCTGGCTTCCGGCACGACAAAGATAAAGACCCCGACCGTTAACAAGGGCGGGGTCATGATGAACATTTTCTCTTGGGTGTACTTCGGGCAGAATGTGGGTGCCAACGCTACTCGCATGGCACAGGAGAACAGGCTGGGATACTACGGCTTCATCAACGAGTGGGACGTTACGTACACGGCATTCACCCAGAACATGGTGCCCTATCGTGCGACGATTGACATCTCATTCCAGATGCTGCCAAGCACGTCAAGCAGTTATCTCTCCAATGGGGCGATGGCACAGGGAGTTCTTAACCCTTACGGGAACCTAAAGAACTATGTGCCACCGAAGAAGACCACCAAGAAGAAGTGATTAGCCGTCGTCGTCTGCTCCTACAAGCTTGCCCTGCGGGCTGTTGGCGAAATTCTCGATGTCCTGCATCCAGCCAGGAGCGTCATTGTCATCGACCTGGGACTGCGCTGCGTTACGTGCCTGCTGTAGACGGCCGAACTGCTGCTCATTGTAGGCACCGTTCATGCCGATGGCACGCGGGCTTGACTCAGCAGCGATAGCACTAGGGCTGGACACGCCAGCCATCACACTTCCATTGCCGCTCGGGCTTGGAGTGTTGGTGTACTGAGATGGGTTCCACACATTGGAAGGTTCTGTCACACCTGAGTCAGTAGTGCCGCGAGGTGCGTATGTCTTGGCAGATCCCATGTTGTTCGGGCTACTGGGGTTAGTCCCGTTGGTGTTCATGAGCCAGTCAGTTCCCGCTGACACAGAATGACGGGCAGTGTCGAATCCGTTGGCAATGCTGTGGAAGAATCCCCCGCCACCTGACGATGCAGCAAGAGTGTGAGACGACTTTGCCGGGGCGCTAACAGTGGCTTCCTTTGGTGTCGGGCCACTCGGTGTGTCAAGCATGTCGCTATCTGACCTGTAAGTGTTCGTCTGCGGGTCAGAGAGGGGAGCGTTAGTGGCCCCGGCAGTCATTGACTCCATACGGGTCAGCTTGTTCAGTGTGCCCTGGTTAGCCAGTGATGTCGATCCTGCGTTGCCGTTAGAGCTGGATAGCTGCTGGTTGGCAGCGTTGGACGCTGCCGCTTCCGCTGCTGCTGACGCTGCGGCTGATGCTCCTACACTGGCACCTACCTTTTCGGGCTCAGTAGGTGAAGCCTTGGCTGACTTGCCTAGAGTGGCACCGACTGATGGCGTGCCCGTATCAAGTCCAATCGGGTCATAGGCGTTGGCATAGCCAAACTGGCTTGCGAAGATGGGCACAGGGGACTCCAAGCTTGTAGAAGATATACTAATCATATTACGAGAAAGAGGCCCGATGACCACACCATCGCAGTCAGACCCCATGGGGGGCGTACTCTCAGGGTCGGCAGACCTTCAGCAGTCCATTGACCGTCTTGACAGCACAATGGACGGACTGACTACTGCCATCCAGGGTATCTCTAACGGCAACGGCATGACTACTAGTCCTGCCATGTCGTCTAGTCTTGCGGCTCAGGGAGTGGCATTCTCCGGTGGATCATACGCAGGAGCGGGTGGCGGGTCTAATGGTGCTGCCAGCAATCTAGGATCGGGCGGATACAACGGATCAGGCGGTACGTCAGGCGTTAACCCTTTCAGTATCACAGGTGGTAGCGGATCGGGTGCTCAGGCCCTTGTCAACGTTGCAAGTTCTGCCGTCAACGGGCAGTTCGCTGCCGGTGCTGCGCAGCTAAACAACCAGGCCACGATCAACACATACGGCTACACCCAGGCTGCATTCTGGAACGTCTCGTCGAAGTCCGCCATCACCACGGCATTCGGCGGTGGAAACGGCGCAAACCTCACACAGAACAACATGGCCACATCGGCAAGTGACGCCCGTCTCGGAGGACAGCTCCTGTCGCAGATCTCGGGACAGGCGAATTACACCGCACCTGCTGGAGGAACATACGGCAGAGGCAATGGGGCATTCGGTCTTGCCGCAACTACTGCCATGGCTAACCCCGGCCTTGGAATGGCTAGCTCAGCAGGTGTAGCCGGGCAGTTTTACAACGCCAGCACGTCATACAACCTTATGATGATGGGTGTTAACACCACCCCTCTCCAGCTCGGCACTGGCAAGACCAACAACATCAACGCCGTCGAAGGCGCTATCGGGCAGAGATTCGGATTCCAGGGATACAACTCCGCTACTGGCACATTCAATAGCCAGAACCTTTCAGCTAACCTAGACAACCCTCTGTTCCAGATGCAGATCATGGACGCCACTGGCATGAGCCAGTCTCAGTACAACACATGGTCACAGCAGTGGGCACAGGAGAACACGGCCGTCGTCGGCAGTAAGACGACGATGAACCAGATGCAGAACGAAGTCGGCCAGTACATGAACGGATCGGCTTCTCAGCAGAAGGCGGCCCAGTCCTGGCTGAGTCAGCATGGCATGAGCCAGTCTCTACTACAGTCCATGACTCAGGCCCAGGCAGGTCAGACAGGTGCTGAGGCTGGCGGAAACCAGGCGTTCACGCAGGGTCTACAGGATGCTACCGGGATGATCAACAAGTTCACCGCTGCCCTGGCCAAGGGATTGCAGTCCATGGCAGGTACCTCGGGATTCGCTGGCGCTGTGGGATCTCTTAACTCTTCGGGCGTAATCGGGGCAGGTGCTGGTGGTATTTCCAACACAGTCATTGACGCTATCGCTGGCAATGTCAGCAGCCTAGGCAAGGACATCACGGGCCTCGCTGCTGACCTCACTGGATACTCCACATCTAGCGGTGGTAGCGGAGCGGGCAACACTGGTGCGTCGTCAAGCTCGGCATCGCAGAACCAGGCCATGGCCAAGAACATCATCTCGGTGAACTCTTCTTACAAGGGATGGAACTCTGGCACTGAATGGGACGACCTGGTATCGCTGTGGAACCAGGAGTCGGGATGGAACAACACTGCCCAGAATCCGACCTCTACCGCGTATGGTATTGCCCAGTTCCTCAACACGACATGGGGCACTGTAGGTTATTCCAAGAGCAGTGATCCTGCGACCCAGATCCAGGCAGGTCTTAAGTACATCAAGCAGCGCTATGGAGATCCCGAGACTGCTTGGGCGCATGAGCGTCAGTACAACTGGTACTCGGACGGGTCTAGCAGTACCAAGCCCGGTCTTGCAGTTGTCGGTGAGCGTGGCCCTGAAGTCGTGGCCATGTCCGGCGGACAGCAGATCATCAACGCTGCACAGACTGCCAAGATGCTACAGCCTTCATTCTCGGGAGGCATAGGTGGTTCTGGTGGTTCCGGACTGTCTATCATCTTCCAGAGCGGTTCCATCACAATGACCACCAACGGAAGCGGCCTAACGTCGGGCACCAACAACTCTCCTGATGTGCAGTCAACCGCCGCTGCTTTGGTTCAGGCAGTAGAGACCGGGCTGACCAAGAGCGCAGTCATCAGGAACATCGCAGCGGGAGTGACAGGCTAATGGCAATCACAACAAACAGCAGGTACGCCAACGATCCTCTGGTCATGATCACAGGCTCTGACGGCATCAACAGGACGACCATCACCCTGCCCGAGCCTGAGTCCACACAGTTCTCATTCATGCTTCATACAGTCACGGGCTTTGACAGGCTGGATAATTTGGCGAACACGTATCTAGGCGACTCTTCCCTGTGGTGGCAGATCGCTGACATCAATCCGGACGTTATCATTGACTGGTCAGTCTTGCCAGTCGGAGTCCAGATCAGAATCCCGGTCTCATAGACATGGGACTAATGGGTAATGTCTTCAAGTACATCGGAACGGTATCGTAATGGCGTCCACGCTAATACCAGTAGCACCCGTCGTTTACGCAGTGACCGTAAACGGCGTGCCTGTATCAGATGTGATACTTAACGTCTCACTTGACATGTGCTGGGGTATGCACGACATCGCAGCCATGCGTATCGAATACAACCGTGGTGAGGACATGTCTTCTATCGTGACATGGCCCTCTGACGCCCTGATCACTATGACTTGGGGCCAGTCTTCGGGTGCGCTCATGACCTGGTACGGGTACTTGAACCACTACGAGATGAAGTCGAACGCAGAGTCGGGCTCGCACAATCTTCAGATCACTTACTACTGCATCGGGACTAGCTATCCCATGAACACCCAGCAGAGCTATCAGTGGGGTAATGTCACTGGCACGTTCGTGGCTAAGTCCATGGCCAAGAAGTACGGATTTCGCTGTGTCGTAACGTCGGGCGCTCAGATACAGAATCAGTTGACCCAGGCCAACATGTCTGACTTCCAGTTCATGAACTATCTCGCCCAGAAGACGGGGTACAGATTCTGGTGCAGCAATGGCACGCTGTACTTCGTGGACCCCGCGATCTACTTCATGGGAGGATTCAACCAGAATGTGTCTACGTTCCAGCAGGACAAGTCCCAGCTTCAGCAGGACACCATGCGAGACTTCACCGTCCTCCAGGGAAATAACCTACCCGGAGCAACTGTGGCAAATCGTGTCGTCTACGGAATTGACGGAGCTACTGGCAACCTCATCTCCAACTCCACAGGAGGAAGCGGACCTACTATTGTCAACACTACGAGATCAGTCACCAGCATAGGCGAAGGTCAGCAGGTCATCAACGCATGGGCTGGCCTTAGTCAGTTCTGGATCGGGGCTTCCGCTGAGTTCTTCGGTGACCAGGGCCTCTATCCCGGCAAGATTGTTTACCTAGATGGTAACGCCCTGCCCGCTGGTAATATTGGGTACTGGGTGATATCCAGGACAAGACATCTTCTCTTGATGTCAGGTTCACCCTTGGCCACACTCGACAAGTACACTACACAAGTAGACATCCTAAGAAACAGTGGCGGGCCAGTCCCGGCCTACAAGAATATAGTCACAGTCTCACCGGAGATAGTCTCCTGCGTCAGCAATAAGGGCGTATGGCAGGCATCGCAGCAGACTGTGATTGTTGACGGCATAGCCAACGGAGCCTGATGACAACCCCAGTCAACAACGGAAGTACTTATCTACCCAGCGCAGGCGAGGGCACAGTACCACTATGGCCAGGTATCTACGCCGGAACTGTCATCAATAACGATGACCCTCTTGGCGTGGGCCGTCTCCAGTTGAATGTGCCTCAGGTTCTGGGCAACTCTGTGTCTGCCTGGGCTGTGCCGCTGGGAACGTACTATTCGATTCCCAATAACACGACCACAGTGGCCTGCTCGTTCATTGGCGGTGATCCTTCTCAGCCCGCATGGATCGGCCCGCTTGATCTTGACCCCATAATCAATGCAGGGATCACTGCGGTTTACTACACTCCGAGCGCTCCCGCTGACCCTAAGATCGGGGATGTCTGGTACGAGACCTTTGCAGTGGACGGCACCACATTCTACGGTCCTGCCCAGATTTGGACGTTCAACTCGGGCACATCCACATTCTCCTGGGTGACCTCAGCGCAGAGCGGCGCAGGAACTAACCCTCTGGGTGTGGTTGAGCCCGACATCACAGGCGGCACAATCACCGGAGCTACGTTTATCGCGGACGGAACCAGCGGGCAGATCCTCGCCTATACTGGAACACCGGCATCCGGAAACCTCGACGCCTCCGTGTCCCCCGTGCCCGGGAACGACTATGAGATAATCAACGTGCCTGAGGCGGATGGCAATCAATACATTTCGGGAGTGGCCACGTATGGTACCGGGTCAAGCAATGCTTACTCGGCTTTGACTGTATTCGGAGACACCCTTAACGGATCATCGGCTGCTCACGTCCAGGCAACAGGTACTACTGTCGAGCTAACACCGGCAAAATTTCAGACATGGGCTCAGGGATCGGGTTCTACCGAGCAGATTGTGTCGTGGTTGACTGGCCCGGTCAGCACAGCAGATAGCAAGGGTGTCGGAATAGCCCTGTTGAGCAGTGAGACGGGTCTGGCAGCCGGTCATCTATGTGAGGGCTACCTCATGTCGATCTCTGCGGCGGGAGCCCTGGAAATACTAGTCTGGAACTCATCCGAGATCACAGCCAATGCGCCCATCGCGCTATCGGGCGGAGTCACCTCACCTCATTCGGCTCTTTCTGGATACACTCTCATCACCCAGGCCGATAATACCGTAGACAACAACGCCAACCTCACCGGATACAATCCGATGACCAGGCAGTGGTCCATCCCTGCTAATGACGCCCAGGTCGGGACCATCTACGAGATAGAGACTCCATTCAGCTTTACTACCTGGACGACAGTCGAGACATACGGGTACAAGCCCAGCCTCAACGGTACTGCTGTGTCTACTTCCGGTGGTGACATTATCGGCGCAACAGCAATGGCCCCGAGCACAACGTACACCGGAGAGATCCGGTTGAGGATGGTCGTCATATCGACTGGTACGTCTGGCGTGGTCAACATTTTCATCAAGGGTGGAGTGGCGTTTACTGGAAATCTTCAGGGCGGGGCTAGCACTGACGCGTGGTTCCTGTCCAGCCAGGCAACGAATGTCGCGTTTAACACCACAGTGTCGAATACTATCGCCTTGGATAGCTCCTGGGGGGGTAATCCCTCGGGAACTACCCAGACTGCCTCCAACTACGGAAGCGTATTCACCCGCAAGGGAGCGTAACGGTATTCTTATGATATGACAGAGATTTTGCTTCCGTTCCAGCTCGGCCCGAACGGTATCATTGCGACGGTCAGCGATACTGCTGCCGTCACTGATCAGCATGTCCAGAGTCTGATCTCCACCGTCATCGGTGAGAGGGTCATGCTAGCTAGCTACGGACTGAACCTCGCGGGCCTAGTGTTTGGAAACAACGACCCTATCCTGCTAAATGTTGTACAGAATGACGTTATCGATGCCTTCTCTCAGTGGGAACCCAACATTGACATCGAGAATGTCACTCCTGCACAGTCAACTGACGCACAGTCCGGGCTGGCCGCTGTCAACGTTCAGTACTCTTCAAGCAACGTCAACGTAGTGGGCACTGCGACGACTCCGATCTACCAGCAGGCCACCATGAGCGTTGGGGGAACAATCACCAATGGTAACAACTAATCCTTTCGCGACTCCCCCGGTCATCACAGGGCTTACCATCCCTGCGTCCGTGGACTATACGTCCAAGGACTTCCTGGGATTCATGTCATCATTGCAGACCTACGTCGCGACAGCAATGCCGGGCTGGGACATTGGAACCTCTGAGGGTGACATCGGCCTGGCCATCATCGAGGCATTCGCCTACGAGGGTGATATCCTGTCCTACTATGGCGATAGGATCAGCCAGGAGGCATACCTTCCGACTGCCACACAGCGCCAGAGTCTGCTAAACATCGCAGCGCTATTGGGATACACGGTATCCAATGGCACTCCTGCTATCGGAAGCGTGACCCTACAGACCTTCGCGGGCTCACCTGCTACTACTGTGCCTCCGCTGACCCAGCTCATGACTGGCTTCAACGCCATCACCGACACGACTGTGGTCTACGAGATCGATCCGGGCCAGGCTTCTTACCTGGTACCAGCCAACGGCGGAACACTCACGCTCACAGTAACGCAGGGTGAGACAATATCGAACTACACTGTAGGCACGTCTGCTGGCACTGCCGCGCAGGCATTCAGCCTGCCTCAGACTGGCATCATCGACGGCACTGTCTCTGTTCAGGTCACCGCCGTAGGTGGCACAGCGGTACAGTGGAGCTACGTGCAGTTCCTAGGGGACTTCGGTCCTGGTGATCTGGTTTACACTACGTACCTTGACTCGACCGGCCTGACATGGGTCCAGTTCGGGGACAACGTTAACGGGGCTATACCGGTCTCTGGGGGGACTATCACCGCTACCTACAGAGTTGGTCAGGGAAGTGCTGGGAACGTCTCAGCGGGCAGCGTTGGTACCTTCCTGACCCCAATCACGGGCGTTGCCACGCAGCTCATCTCCAACGCCTACGTATCGACCGCCATGACAGGCGGAACTGACCCCGAGACCAACGATCAGATCCGCGCCAATGCACCTGCTGCGTTCACTACGATACAGAGAGCAGTCTCTCTTGACGACTTCGAGTCCATCGCTGAGAACGTCCCTGGCATCACGACGGTGGCAGCGGTAGCTCTGCACAGCACTAGCGTGACGTTGTACCTCATGGGCAACAACAACCAGCCTGCAAGCTCGACACAGCAGGCTTCCGTACTGGCTGCCTTCGTGGGCAAGACCCTGGCTGGCGTGACTGTCAGTGCCGCCGCCCCTACTCTTGTGGCAGTAGATGTCACCGCCAGCATTCAGGTTCTTCCTAGCTACAGCAACTCGGGCGTGCTGGCATCCGTGGAGTCATCCCTGAACACCATGCTGAGCAACCCCAACACCACGTTCGGGCAGCTTCTCACTGTCGGCGGAATCTACGGGACAATACTAGGAGTGGCGGGCGTGGCATACGCAGTGGTGACTATCATCTCGCGTGAAGACGCACCCCAGACGAACACCAACCCGATTCAGCTCCGTGCATTCGAGATCCCAGTGCCCGGCAACTTTACTTTGAGTGTGAGCGGCGGTATCTAATGGCTTCATATCCTACGTCAGTAGTCAACTGGACGCAGAGGATCGATGGCGAGACTGTGTGGGCTGCCGACCCTAACGCTCTGGCTGCTGAGATCGCCGCCCTTGAGACCTACATCGGTCCTAACCCTCAGATCGAGTCCTTCGCAGTCAACGGTGCGACCAAGACATTCAGTTCTATGTCTGCTCGTCTTGCGGCAGCTCAGGCTCAGACTGGACATCCTTTTGTTGAGATCTCAAGGAACACCAACTGGAATGTGGCGCACAGCACAGACGTGAGCACCTTCCACGCCGTGGCTAACCCCTTCGGAACTACCACGACAGGCTGGGGAAACTACCTTAACGGCAGTGGGACCATTACTATCGTGGACGGTGGTGTGTGGATTCTCCACGCATTCCAGCGCTGGGCCTACGCTGGCTCGGGCTGGGTCATGATGCAGCTAATGTCCAATGGCGCTGTGCTGCGCCGTGATATCTTTAGCTACAGTCAGTTCCCTGGCTCTGGATCGAACGCCTATGGTGAGAGGTTCCTTAACCTTGACGGGCACAATGAAGCCACGTACGTAGGCTGGGTAGGTCCGGGCACGGTCATAGGGGTATCGTCGGGCAACTTCACTAACGTCAACCCTCTGGCAGTCCAGAGTATGAATCTATCAGCGTACTTCCTAAAGTCGTAAGGGGGAATCCGTGGCGACTTATGGCTATGACGACTACGGTCTGTCTACTTACGGGCCGACTCCGCCCACCGGGAACTACCCTGGCTCACAGATCACCATCCCGGTAGTCAACACGGCCTATATCTTTCCGGGTATGGCTGCTACCGTTCAGGACTACGGCAACATTCTTGTGACCTGGGGTCCTCTCGGGCCGGGCACTAACGCAACTGTGACTGAGTTCCGTCTGATCTCCAACACCTGGGGATTCCCGGTTGACGAGAATGACGGAACCATTGTCCTAGATGTCACAGGTGCGCCTCCGTCGTACCCTTACTCGTACGTTGACACCTCTCCCAGCCCTGGAACGGTCCAGTACTACGGGATCTACGTACTGTCCGCCGGGGTATGGCTTCGCGGTGGCTTCACCGCCGGTCTCATGCCTTACTACTACGGTTATGACATCAAGCTCATGCAGGATCTGCCTGCGTTCTTCCAGAGCCAGACCATAGACACGGTTGTCACAGACATTCCCGTACCCGCGCCCACTATGCCATCGTCTGGCGGAAATGTCTCAAACCCTTACAGCTACGACGTTGACGTATGGCTATCTTTCGCCTGCAATGTCCTGGTTAACAACATTCCGCTTGGTATGCAGTCGTTCTTCACGCTTCCCGCTAACGGCAGTGTGACTATCTCCTACTCAAGTGCGCCCGAATGGCAGTGGGTCAACAGGGCTGAACAGCCTGACAACCAAGCCCTGCCTCAGTTCCTGGCAGTAGTGGGCATGGGGCTTGACCTTGTTAAGTCGCAGTACGATCAGAAGTTCAACTCCCTCAACAACCCCATGACCATGAGCCTCGGGGATCTTGAGAATCTTTGCGCTGAGATCGGCCTGCCGTATAACCCAGAGCTTCCGGCTTACACCACACGTAAGGCTGCCCTGTTCTGGGGCCGTGTCATGCAGGAGCGCGGCACACTTGCGGGCATCGCAGAGCACATCACACTGCTGACGGGCTACCAGGCTGACATTCAGACGACTCGCAACTTCATGCTCGATGATGACCAGAGCGAACCCGATGATCCTAGGACCGCTCCCTGGTCTGCCAACATGTCTTATGTCGCAGGCAATCTGGTGACCTTCCCTGTAGCGCAGTCATGGAGTGTTGTAAGTACTTATAACGTAGGATCTGTCGTGATGTACAACGACCTGTTCTACACCTGCACGGTAGCCAACACGACGCAGGTCCTCCCGACGACTACAGCCAACTGGTCCCAGAGTGTCAACGGGCCGTACCTTTACGTCTGCATTCTGGCTAATGAGAACGAGCAGCCTTCGGGTTCTCTGAGCGCGACGACTTACTGGACCGCCGTCTACGGCGGCGATAAGAACGGTGCCGAGTACAACGTTCCTATCAGCATCTCCGGTCTGGCATCGAATTCGGGCACGTGGGAGTTCACTAACGCATCCGGTGCAGCCTACGCTTCTGCAATGGGAGTCGGTTTCCCGACTCCTCAGGCATGGGCAGAGTCAGGAACCACACCGGTCACCGGGCCTAATGGCTACGGCAACACGTTCCGCGTCAACAACAACACTGGCAGCACTATAACCAACGCCCTGCTAAGGTCTGTTGCTAGGTCAACCGCAGGTGTTACCGCTACCGCGTTGTATCCTGACCCTCAGCTAGTAATCGAGCACGGTGTGCCAGTGCCGTCTGGGATTCAGCCCTGGAATAGCACCACGACTTACCAGACCAACCAGGTTGTGTCATTCGGGAACACCAACTTCATCGCCCTGCGTCAGAGCACAGGAGCCACGCCACCGGGACAGCAGGTTGTACTCAACCAGAACTACGACTTCGAGACGGGCATCACCCCTTGGCAGGGCAACAATGCCACGGTCACACAGTCTGCCTCCTTTGCATACCATGGCACGCACTCTATGTCGCTGGTATCGACTGCGGTAAACGGATATGCCTTCCCCGAGAATGTACCGGCCATCCCTGGTGCGACGTACGTCGCTACCGCGCTGGCTTTCGCATCCACTGGAACACCATCGGTGTCGCTCCACGCTAACTGGAACGACCCGTTCGGCACGTACTTGTCTGGGGCGTTCCCGACTGCCGTGGTCCTGGCCACAAGCACCTGGACTGCCATCTCAAATGTGTTCACAGTTCCCAACAACGCAGGAACTGTGTACATCAACCCGACTAATGCAGCGTCAGGTGTGACTACCTACTGGGATCTTGTGGAGCTGACCTGCGTGGCAACTCCTGAGTGGGCTCCGCTTGGAGCAGATCATCGTCTGCCTGTCACCATGTCAGGCTATGCCATCTCTGATCTGGGATTCACCCCAACAGTGTCAACAACGGTGACCCCGTTCGCTGAGTTCTACGACTCATGGGGCAGCATAATAACCCGCGTGTTCGCACGTACTAGCTCAACGTCGGGCGGTTACCCTACCAACTACCAGTTCGACGGATTCGATACAGGCGCGGGCTATCCTCTAGCCGGGCGTCTGCCTGCCATTCCAACAGCAGTATGGAGTGTCCCCGCTGGGACTTGGACAGTTTCTACGAATGGAGTTGCTTATGCTGGAACATCTGATGCTGACGCTATCGGGGTGGTGGCGAGCGCTGCGCAGGGCACAAGCGCAGTCACCGTGTCTAACCCAGCCCAGGCTGGCGACGACTGCGGGGCGCTTTTCTGGTATGAGAACACGAGCAATTTCTGGATGGCCGGACTAAGTGCGCTCTACTACGTCGAGTCGGCCACTACACGTGTCGTGGCGTACACTGGTACGGCACCTGCAACGGGTGACAGGATCTACGCCGAATTCAACAACACGACGAGCACTACGACGATCCCTACGGGAACTCTCGTTGGACCGTCCGTGCTCGTCTACAAGAACAGCCGTACCTCAGCCAATACACTAGTAGTGATAGGCTCCGGGGGCACGGCTACTCACACTGCCATGTCAAGTCTCACGACACCCTACTTGCCCAGCACATCGGCTACCACATCGAATGCGGGCATCGCCAGCATCGCAACATAGGAGTAGTCATGGCGTGGCCAAGCGTATACACCTACAACTTCTGCTCTAACCCAAGCTTCGAGCAGGATCTTACAGGTGTCACTGGAGTCAACGGGGTAGTCCCTGTACTCAACATGGGAACGGGCCTGTACGGCACGCAGAGCCTACAAGTCACCGCTCCGGGCCAGAACCCTAACGAGGGCGTGATCCTGCCTCCAGGGACCGTTCTGGCGTCTGCAACAGGGTGTGTGAGCTTCTACCTACAGGGCTCTGACATCGACCAGTCTGGTACGCTGAACGTCTACGCCATTGACACCACTAGCGCTATTACTCTGGCGTCTACCACGGTGTCGTTTGACCCGACGATGGGATGGACGCGGGTAATTCTCAACGGGCTGTCACTGGTTAACGGCGATAGCATTGCGGTCTATGTCGAGACTGTCGGCATTCAGATGTGCTCGTTCCTTATCGACGGCGTTCAGTACGAGCCCAGCCTCACTCTCAATGGAGGCAACCTCCCGACTCCGTACATCGATGGTGATCAGCTCTTTGGATTCTGGGTAGGCACTGCCGAAGAGAGCGCGAGTTACAAGCTCTACCAGAATCAGATAGCGGCATCAGGTGACATTCAGTTCTCGGGCTTTGCCTCGCTGCTCAACCAGGCTGCGATCTTCTTCCTGGTCAACTCTGATCCTGCCTCTGGCCCGATCACTGTCACTGGCGACATTGACTTGTCCGGGGATGCATTCACCGGCCTTGACGGAGTAGTCCTATCCGGTGGCGGAACGGTGGTACCGACTGGTCTGACAGTTCTGCTTATGTTCGCAGGTCTGGATGACTTCTCGACATTCACACCGGCAGACGTAGACCCTGCCATGGCTCTGATCGGGTACAACAACGCTGGCATTGCCTCCGGAGTAAACACATCAGGATCGGCCGGTTACACTCGGCCGTTCGCTACCTTCTCTGCCCCGCACTCGCTGCTCAACAGCTCGGACACAAAGACGTGGAACAAGGCGGCTTACTTCGCAGTGGGATATGAGTTCGCATCTATTGCGGCATCAGGTGCCCAGAACATCACTCACGTACAGGCCGAGCTTGTCCCCGGAACAGGCGCAAACGTAGTTCCCAGTGCGTACGTTCGCCCTCGGGCACTGACCGCCACCCTGGCACCATCACAGATGAACTACATCACCAACCCTAATTTCGAGACTGACGCTGCGGGATGGGTGGCTGCTCCTACGACTACGATCTCACGACAGACATCGCAGCACTTCCTAGGCTCTGCCTCCTTGTTCAGCACAGGCACTGGCACTCAGGTCGGCAACTACATAGCGGTCCCCGACCTTATTGTGGGCGAGGAATACACGGTGTCAGCCTACGCGCTGCACACTGACGGGTCTAACCCTCGCTTCCTGACGATGGCAGTCAACCCGACAGTCTCACTGGCATCTGCTGCCTCTGCGACCATAGCCATTGTGTCAACGGGCTGGACCCAGATCACATTGCAGTTCATCGCACCAACAACCAATGTGATCATAGGTTTCTGGACTGAGAACTCACTCACAGCTCCGACTAGCACGACCATGGACTGGTATCTGGATGCCGTCATGCTAAACCCTGGCGGGCTCATTCCCTATGGTGACGGGTCATTCGACGGATGGAACTGGGAAGGCACGGTAAACGACTCGCGCTCTTACTACTACATCCGTGGCAACATCGCCTACGCTGCCGTCCAGTCGGTGCTGTCAGATCATCTGGCGCTCGGGCTGCACGCCTACGCCCCGGTCTACAACAGCCCCGTCACGCAGTTCTCATAGTACAATGCGAGTATGATGGAATTCATTTGGATCATACTCGCAATATTTGCAGCAGTAGCGGGCTCCGCGCTGGTCGTTAACCTGCTGCCATTCAGCATCGACAAGAAGCTGAACCCTCTGGTCATGTTCTCGGCTGCTCTTACCGCGCTGGTGCTACCGCACATCATTGTTCTGTCCCTCGCCATGACTATCCCGATGGGATTGATCTATGGCTGGACCGGCGTAAGACTCCAGGGGCATGAGCCAGTGCGCGTACCTGTTGAGAAGATACGTGACAACCTCGTCAAGCTCAAGCCCAAGGCTAAGGTCGAGGTAACTGACTTCCTGACTCGCGGGTACCCACTGCCAGATTCCGAAGGAACAGTGGAGAAGTTCGTCCCCGAACTCTGATCTAATTCCTGGCGTCAGAACCTACAGAAGTCGTTGATGTTCTGGAGGGCCTGACCCTTGCGCCCGAACATAGCCCATGTCTCAGGGTTGGCATCGTAGACGCAGGCCACGTCAGGCATGTACGCAAGCTCTCGGGCTAGACGCTTAGGGCTCCAAGAAAATACCTCTGCTATTGGTAGGTGGTGCTCGTCCATGATCTGCTGTAGCCCATAGCTGGCGTCACCATCCTCGGGTGCTACGAATGAGACCAGTGAGATTTGAACGAACTGGTTCTTGACGACCTGCCAGATCTTTCCTGCCATGTCTTCGTTGATAGTCCAGAGGGACCATGCCTCGTACCACTGACCGGCTGATCCCAGTGCGTTGAATTCCTTAACGTCTTCACCTGAGATGTGACCGAGTGCGCCTTCAAACACCAAGAGCGCTCTCGCCTGAACCTGATTAGATAGGTTACCCTTTTGCATTGTTATTACTTTTCCAATCCATCATGTATACTCAAAAGTGCGAGGACCCTCCACTCGCCGCTCAAGCTGGACCCCCTCCTTCCGGCAAGAGCACTAGAGGCCCCAGGTTGAGACTATTCCCTGGGGGCCTCTTTCATTACTCTATACCGATGGCCAGCGAACCTCCGAGACCATCCTCGTTTACTGAGACCTGGACCATTCCTGTCACATCAACAGGATCTCCCTTGTCTATGTACTTGCCGTTCGATACGACTTGCAGGTCAAGAATTTCCAGGTCCATCCCTGCGTCATGCAGCCCGTTCAGCACTCCGCGCAGGTATTCTGCCTTGATCACAGCGCGCCCTTCTCCTGAGCTTCTTCGTCAGTCATGTTAACCAGAAGCTCACCACGTCGCGGCTTGCCTGTGCCCTCGCGGTACACGTTCGTGGTCTTGTTGAAGAAGTAAGGCTTGGTGTCGATGCCAACGTACGGAGGCTCGAACGGAGGGTGCTCGTCGTGATGCAGAACAGGACGGACAGCCTCCCCCAGCGACTGCATGGCAGCCTTGATACCGGCCTCGATGTTCATATCGATGTACCTCTTGATGCCAGCGAACATCTGTGCGGTAAGGTCATCGTTGACCTGAACCTCGGGCAGCAGCGTTCCGTCGCAGACTAGTGGATCTGTAGCCGTGACCAGAGTAGAAGCTGCCTCGGTCACACTCGGGCTGATGAACTCCTTGGTCTCAGGGGCAGCGTCAGAAAGCTTCCTCGGGCGACCCCTCGGCTTCTTCTCTGCGATGGCGGCAGCCCTGGCCTCAGCCTTCTCTTCCTTGGTCGCCTCGGGCCTGCTGTACAAGCTCAGGTCCAGCTCAACGAACGCATGTGACAGGGCGATCACTGTGATGCCAGCCTGCTGCACGCTCTCGATGAAGTCGAAGTCCTCATGGGAGGGCTCGCTGGGCCACAGCGCCAAGAGATAGACCTCATCGTGGAACTCGCCGTCGCGCTCATCCACTAGCGACTGAATCAGGTCCGTGCTGGGCAGAGCCCCGCCGTCACCCAGGAAGTCCGGGCTCTCGAACCAGTCCAGGGCAGTCCTGAGCCCCTTGTGATCCCTCGTGATACGATCGGGCCTGAAGACTGTGCCCACATTGTCGGGGATGTACTCCTCCAGCAGGGCCTTGGCGTTCTCAGCCGTGATGTCCCCCGTGCCCCACAGGGCGTACGTCGTCATCGGTGCCTCTTGCACCTCGTTCTCAGTCATGTTTGTACCTCCTTGTCCCAACAGTCTAGGGCCAGGTACCCCTGGGAGTCAAGCAGTCCCAAGATCCGAGAGTGCTTGACAACTCCTAGACCCGTCGCTACAATCGTCATTAGGTTTTGACTTTGACTTTGGTTCTAATACTCATGTAGTTCCCTACCAAAATACTTATGGCCGAGCTGACTCCGAAGTTGACATCCCGACTCTGGTGCTGTAGAACTATGACCAGAAGGAGGCGACATGGAAAAGGTCTACAACAGGAACAAGCCAGCCCCGAGACCAGGGTCTCTTAGAGACAGGGAACGTCGGGCTGATGAAGATCGTCCTAGGTTCGTGAGAGGTGAGAACGCTACGCCTGACCGACTGGGTGATCCTGACGATGTGGCCTGGGCTATCGCTCAGGAGATGGAGAAGTTCTTCTACGATGAGGGCATCATCACAGGCAAGAACGCTGCCTGGCTGTTCAAGAGGGGACAGGACGCCCTGGATCGTTCGGCTATCAGGATCAGTTATGCGGCTTACCCCGAGAGGTTCCGCGATGGTGACGGCAGGCAGCTATCTCTGGCTGACTTCGGGCGCAATGTCGTGAGGTACTTCAAGAAGAACGCTCCCTGGGGGTACTGCAATGGCGTGGAGGACGTTCTCGGAATGTTCTACGACCCGGTTACCCTGGACGATTGCACCAAGGGACTGTGGAGAGTGTACCGGGACAGACGTAAGAGGAAGGGGATTCAGTAGTGGCAGTATGTGGCAGTTGGATGCCGCGTAACTATTCAAAGCATACTGGTGAGCGCTGCACGCTCACCCACAAGAAGGAGGATTACCATCGCTAAGATGATCCTCGGGCGTGAGATTATCGCCCGTGTGCTACAGACCAAGAACATCCAGCCTTACCTTAAGGCGGGACTGGACGGCGAGTTCATGTCCAACCAGATGAGCCCTGCGTATGCGGCAGTGTTCACGGGCCAGGACATTGACGCCTGGAACACCATCCTCAGGCACTACGAGAAGTACACGAAGGTCATGGACATCACGTTGTTCAGGCGCTCGTACCCGCCCGAGAGTTACAGGCTGGTGGAGCCCTCGTTCGATGACCGTGAGCTTGTGGACCTGGCCAAGCAGGCAGTCTCCATGTTCGAGACTCAGGTCGGCACGACTGAGGCCCAGCGCTACGTGGAGGCAGGAGATCCTGTCACTGCCGCTGAGATCATGATGGCGACGGCACGCAAGGTTCTGTACCAGCAGGAGCAGGCTGCCATCTCGGTGACCTGGGACCGATCGGACTACCAGCTCGAAGAACGTATCGCTATGGTGCGCGAGCCTGGCCCTGGCTTCGGCATCGATGAGCTGGACAAGCACTTCCCTGGCTCGCAGCCCGGTCAGCTCATCACGCTGGTAGGCCGTGCCAAGGCGGGCAAGACCACGTTCCTCTTGCAGTCTGCCTACCACGCCTGGTTCGGAAGGACATCCTTCTCGGGGCAGGAGCAGCTCGACCCTCGCCGTGTCATATTCATCTCGACTGAGATACCGGAGGAAGACGTTCGTGACATGCTGGTCTGCTATGGAGCCGGGGTTAACCCTGCGCCTTATATCGCCAGCACCAGGGAATTCCGTCTGCCCAAGTCTGACGAGCAGAAGGTCCGCGAGTACTGGGAGAGGGAGATGTCCAGCGGTTCAGAGGCATTCTCCATCGTCCAGCCCATCTCGAAGTTCACCATGTCTCACCTTGAGTACGAGATCGAGAAGTTCGAGCCCGACATCGTTTACATCGACGGGTTTTACTTCCTGACTGACGAGGCCACGGGCCGCACTCCTGGTTCAAGCTGGGAGGCTCACGACAACCTTGCAAGGGATCTCAAGAACCTGGCCATGAGACATCGATTCCCTGTCTGGGTGACCCACCAGGCTCGTGAGAAGCAGCTCGGCAAGTCGGGCGGCGGATTTGATGACACTGCGATGATGGGCGGCACAGGACTCCGCATGGCTTCCGATATGGTGTTCACCATCGACAAGGGAGACGACAGGGAGATCACGATCAAGAACACTGCGGCACGTCGGGGCTATCTTCCGACCATCCGTGGTGAATGGGACTGGGATGTATTCGAGTTCCAGGCGTATGAGGCGAAGGAGGATGATGATGACGATTACTAGACTGCCTGATCTGGTGCCCGCTGATATGGAACGGGCGCTGTGGGATCTGAATATAGATTTCAAGATCCGTGGCGACGAGGCCACGGCACTGTGCCCTAGCCCGCAGCACTATGACGGCTCTCCGTCGTGGTCGATCAATATGAACACCGGTAAGCACCACTGTTTCTCTTGTGGATTCGGTGGTTCGTTCCAGTGGCTCGTGCAGATCACCAAGGGAGTGCGGTCGGGCGAGGCTGTAGCGTGGATCAAGACGCAGAAGGTACGCATCGGAATAGTGGATGAGCCTGAGGTAGCACGCGAGGCTGCTGTCCGCGAGATGGATCTCTGGCCGTTCGTGTCACCGCCTGCGGAGAGATTGGCAGAGAGAAGGATCTCGGCTGAGTCCTGCGAGGCTCTTGAGATTCTGTGGAATGAAGAGAAGGAACGCTGGGTCTTTGTCCTCAGAGACCCCTGGACAGACAGGCTCATAGGATGGCAGGAGAAGGGGACGGGGGAAGATGGGCAGTTGGTGATCAACTACCCTCCCAAGATCAAGAAGGCGACCACTGTCTTCGGCTACAGGAATCTAAAGTCAACGGGGACCGTAGGGTTGTGCGTTGTCCTAGAGAACCCAGTCAAGGCGGGGCTTGTCTACGATGCAGGGTGGAAGAGAGTGGTGAGTACCTGTGGTTCTAGCTTCACGGACTACCAGGTCAACGATCTGCTCTGGCCCGTGGCTGACCACGTGATCCTCATGCTGGACAACGACGCTGCCGGGCACAAGGCCATGCAGCGTTTTATTCTCAACAACCCCTACGCCAGGACGAGCACGTTCGTGTTCGACTACGGCACGGTACGCAAGGATAATGGTGCGTACATTCACACCCCTGATGGTCGTGATCCTAACGACCTGACTCCTGAGGAGATTCACAACGGGATATTCACTGCCACACCGGCAGCGTTCACCTACTTCGAAGGTATCGATTGGGTGTAGACTGGAGTAACTAGTAGTCTACAAAGGAGTATCCATGGCCATGACAATTGACCTCTTTCCCTACCAGGAAGAGGCGTTTGACATGTTCATGGACCGTGGCAGTCTTCTGCTCGCCTTGGACACAGGGCTTGGGAAGACTGCCACGGCTATAGCCATCTGCGAGGATCTGCTTGAGCGGCGCATGACCAAGTGCTGTCTGCTCGTGGTCCCTGCTAACCTCAAGTACCAGTGGGCCAAGGCCATAGCCTCCGTCACTGACATCCCGACACGCCAGCTCCAAATCAAGCGCAAGCACATAACAGTTCCGGAGGAAGAATACTGTACCATCATCGACGGAGACCCTGCTAAGCGCCGCGATCAGTATGCCCGTGCAGTACTCAACCGACCTGAGTACGTCATTGTCGGATACGACACGGTTGTGGCGGAATTCGATGAGTATATTTATCAACTATCCCCTACCATCGCTGTTCTTGACGAGGCTTCCCTGATCAAGTCCCCCTCTTCGCAGAGGTCACAGGCCATCAAGGAATGCCTGGGATACTTCCCGTTCCGTCTGGCTCTTACTGCCACACCGCTTGAGAACATCCCAGAGGATGTCTACTCGATCATGCAGTTCGTGGACCGCAACATCCTCGGGCGCTTTGACCTCTTCGACAAGTCCTACATCAGAAGAGACTCCAATGGCGGGGTCATGGGCTACAGGAATCTTGACATCCTCTGGGAGAAGCTGTCCACCGCCATGTACAGGAAGTCCAGGGTTGACCCTGACGTAGCGCCCTTCATGCCAGAGGTCGTCTACCATACCTGGGAGGTCGATACAGAGCCTCAGATGCTAGAGGCATACGTTGACATGGCCAGGGACCTCCTAGTCGCCTACGATCGCTCTCCGAGCCATCCAGGGGGCTTCTCGCTGAGCGCTCACTACGGAGCTGGCGGACAGACCAGCGCCAAGGGCGGAATGGGCGAGGTCATGTCGATCCACACTGTCATGGAGCAGTTGCTTGACTACCCTCCGATGATTCACCTGTCGGCGTTGAAGTACGACGAGACTGATGGTGAGTCGGGCTCGAAGTACGCCCACAAGCTGGTCACTGAGGGAGCACGTATCCCAACGGATACCCCGAAGCTGGACTACGTTCTGCGCAAGGTCAATAACATACTTCACAATGATCCGTCAAGCAAGGTCATTCTCTTCTCCCGTTACCGCATGATGGTCAACGTCACGAAGCAGGGCCTTGAGGATCTCGGTTGGGAGTGCGTCGAATACCACGGAGAGATGACGAGTTCTGCAAAGGAAGCAGCCATTGCCGCCTTCCTAGACGATGAAGACACGAGAGTGTTCGTCTCCAGTCACGCTGGAGCCTATGGTACTGACCTGCCGTGCGCTAACTGGCTCATCAACATCGACATGGCATGGTCGGGCGGACTTGGCACGCAGGTTAACGGACGGCACATCCGTGCCTCATCTATCTTCGACTCGGTTAATGTAGTGAACGTCCTCATGAGAGGCACGATCGAGGAACGTAAGGCAGCCGTCCGTGAGTTCAAGGACGACATTGCCCTGGCTGCCATTGACGGTAAGACAATCACGGGCTCACTGGTCAAGGACATCAAGAGCCTCATTAAGCACGCGCAAGAAGTCATCGACGCCTGGGAGTATGCTAGTAACTATTCGGAGAATGGAGACGTGGCATGAACAGCGCGGTGAACCAGATGATTCACGGTTTCTTGTTCAACCGTGCTGAACAGGAACGCACGGGTAAGAGTCGTGATAGTTACAGGAATCTCCTGCGTGAGATCCTCATGGAGGACGGGCGGGAGGACGAGAACGGGCATCGCTGGCTTGACTTCGAGGAAGAACTCACAGTAGAAGGCAAGACCTACAAGGCGATCTGCGCTCAGCGCAGGATCTCGTCAAGCATTGACCTTGACGCCACTGAATCCCTGTCCAAGGAACTGAATCTTTACGATGAGGTCTTCCCTGTCAAGGAAGTCCGACAGTTCGATGAGGACAAGCTCTACGCGCTCAACCAGCAGGGCAAGATCACTGACGCACAGCTCGATTCCCTCATCACAGAGGTCGAGACCTTTGCCATCGTGCCGGTGAAGTCATGATCCTAGACAACATCATCGAGTACTACCCAGGCTCCAAGATGAAGCCCGAGGTACGCAAGCCTGACCCAGAGCCAGAGGATGAGATCGAATGGCCTTCGGGCCGCATCCTCACCATCTCGGGGTATGAGGTAGAGTGTTTCACGACCGGTCAGCTCGCAGACTTGCTCGGACACCGTAAGGCTGTTACGATACGAGGCTGGGAGTCTGACGGCATCCTCCCCAAGTCGGGCTACTACGTGCCGGGCAAGAACGGTGACGTTCGTGGCAGGCGCAGGTACTACACTCGTCGTCAGGTCGAAGGACTGCTTGACATCGCACACGAAGAGGGTGTACTGTACCCAAGTACGAGGATCTCGATCTCCAAGACGGGGTTCACCAGGAGGGTCACCGAACTCTTCCTTGAACTAAGACGCCAGGGAATACGGTAAAATAGAGGAAAGGTCAAACACACATGAGAACAGCGCGTAACACAGCGACAAGAGAAGAGAGCGACACAGTGAGCGAATCATTCGACACCGGAGCATCAGAGGGAACCACCGTCACGGGCACACGCACTGCGCGTACGTCACGTCGTGGCTTCGGGGGATATAACAACCTCAACAAGACCACCTTCCAGCTTGAGGGTTCGTCAGCGGTCCTGGTCTTCCTTGACCCGGAGAACTTCTCCTATGCCAAGCGTCACTGGATCAAGTACATGTCTGTGGATGAGGCCACGGGCAAGCCCGTTCAGGTAACCAAGGTGGAGTACTGCCTTGAGGACGAGGATGACTGCCCGCTCTGCGAGATCGGTGACAGGGCCAAGCCTACCGCGTACTTCAACGTCGTGGATGTCTCTGCCCCGAGCAAGGTTCTCGTCTGGGAGGCAACTCCTGATCCGACTTCTGCCATTCAGAAGGAGTACAACAAGCTCGTCGGAAAGGGCAAGCACCTTTCGGATGACAACATGTACTGGGTCATCTCCAAGGAGAAGGGCAAGAACGGCTTCTTCTCCTACAGCGTGGACCGTCTGTCCGAAGATGACATGGCGTCGGAGTGGGAAGGTCTCAGCCCGATCACTGCCACACAGCGTGAAGCCCTGCGTCACCGTGCGTACGACGACACGTACATCCTTAACCAGATGAAGACCCGCGCCGAGCTACAGGAGTTCGTGGACTCCCTAGGCTAACATTGACAGTAGCACCACCCTCATGCTAGGGTGGTGCTACTGCATTTAGGGAGGTAAACATGGATTCAAGTATCATCTTGACACCCGAGAGGTTGAAGGAGGAGGTGGAATATATTGCTGAACAAGGAATCTTTTTCTTTGACGTGGAGTCTATCCCGTCTGAGCCGGGCCTAGACGATCGCGGTGTCCCCGCCAGGAACTCTGTTATATGGATGGGAATGGCAACCCACGGGCGTGTCATCAAGATCCCAATGGGTCACCCGATCGGCAACGAGATCATCGGTGAGGGCATCGAGCCTCGCCTCTGCCAGGACGGTAAGATCAGGAACTACAAAGTTCCTATCTACTCACAGCCCCCGGCGCATATGAATCAGCAGCAAGTCTTTGATCTGATCAATCCTTTGTTCGCTGACTCTGCGATCACACAGATCGCTCACGGTGCCACGTTCGACGGTGCGTCAGTCGCCAAGTACCGCCCGTCTCCGTTCTCGGGCAAGCCCCTTGTTCCTGAGGGTCGTCTGGTCTGCACCATAGAGATGCACCATCTGACAGACGAGAACCAGATGCAGTACGGTCTCAAGCCTGTGACCAAGAACAAGTACGGGTTTATCTATGACGACTCGGGCATTGGCAAGACCGTCGAGCGTTACAGGATGAACCAGGTCGCGCAGTATCTTCACTACGACCTTGTGTACGGATGGCAGGAGTACAAGAGATGTCTGCCGTTGCTTATCGCTGACGGACTTGAGGAAGTCTGGGAGTGGGAGGTCAGGCTGACTACTGTCCTGGCTGACATGCGCACGACTGGGACTGCCATGGACACGGTGAGGCTGGAGGAGCTACGCGGGGAACTGTCTGTTCTTGTTGATCAGAGAGAGCGGGCGTTCTATCATGAGGCTGGACGTAAGGTCAACCTCCGCAGCTCGCAGCAGATCCAGGGTCTCCTGTTCAAGTCCGAGAAGGACGGCGGCCTGGGACTCAGGCCCTGGAAGATGACCACGACTGGGAGGAAGAAGGTTGAGGCTGCTCGCAAGGCCAAGGTAAAGATCGTTCCGGACCATTCGTTCTACTCAACGGATGACGAGAGCCTAGAAGGTTTCAGAGGTGAGAACCCTGTCATTGACAAGCTCTTGGAGTACAGGGAGACGAACAAGGTCTACAGCACGTACGTCCTGGGGTACCTCGGTGACCCAGACGACAAGGAAAAGCCATGCCGTGTGTTCGATGGCATCGTCTACCCTGACTTCGTGCAGTACGGCACAGTAACTGGTAGAATGAGCTGTAGAAATCCGAACCTCCAGAACATCCCCCGTCCGACCGGTGATCCTAATGACCTGGCTACGATGATCCGTGGTCTGTTCGTTGCCCGACCAGGTAACAAGCTGATCGTGGCTGACTACGGGCAGATCGAGCTGGTCCTGCTGGCCCACTTCATAGGCTATGGTGCAATGTGGGACGGGTTCCTCAACGGAATCGACCCTCACACATTGACCGCAGCCATGGCTCTCGGGCTGGTACCGGAAGAACTGCAAGCTCTAGTGGATGCCGGGGACAAGGAAGCCAAGAATCACCGTCAGCGTTTCGGCAAGTCCATCAACTTCGCCACAGTCTACGGCGCGTGGATCAAGAAGCTAGCTTCTATGATGTCCGTGTCTATGGATGAGGCTCAGGAGTTCAAGGACAGGTACGACAGGAACACCCCGGAGATCGAGGCCGAGAAGGAAAAGGTTCTCCGTGAGGCCCGACGTCATTCAATGAGGAAGACGGGCAAGCCACCTCACACGTCAACCATCCTGGGAAGGATGCGTCGTCTGCCAGAGCTTATGTCTGGTGATCAGAAGATTCGGAACAGGGCTGAGCGTCAGATCTTCAACGCTAAGATCCAGGGATCGTCTGCTGACTTGACAAAGATGGCAATGGTGAGGTTCTATAGTAAGAAGAAGGAGTACTGGACGATCAACCTTACGGTCCACGATGAAATCGTGATCGAGTGCCCCGAGGCTGATGTTCCCGAAGCTCAGGCCCTCCTAGAGTGGGCTATGACGGGCGAAGGGATTCAGGACTACGTTGCTTTGCCCTTGAAGATCGATCTCCATGTGTGTGATCGCTGGTCAGATGCCAAGTTAGTCATGTACACTAAGGGGCAGGGACTTCGGTTCCTGCCCCTTCGTCTTATTGGAGGTTAATATGGAGACACAAGACCCTCGACCGTCGTTGCTTCGTCGGGTTATCATTGACGTACTGCCTTACAGTGCGACAGACGAGCAGCTTCTAGAGATGCAGGAGCGACTGGGCCTTGTACCCTCCAGTCTTGACGTCCTTGAGATGGAACGCAAGGAAAGCGACACTCGTATCAGTTCAATGAAGCCTCTCTCGGAAACCCTCGGTGTGATGTCGAGCTATTCAGCGGAGGCTATCGCTGAATATTTCCTCATGCAGGCAGAGGATGTCATCGATGACGATGACGATGATGATGACGGAATTCCCACTGACTTCCTCCGCAACACGCTAGTCAGGCAGACCACCAACGTAATCGTAACAGCAGTCCACGGCATAGTCTCACACCTTCTAGCCTCGGGCATACTCGTATTCAAGGAATAGCAATGGCATTCTGGGACAACGTATTCACTCCGACATCGGGAGCACCAGCGGCACAGCCCACAGCTCCGGTGGCAGGCAAGGCATGGTGGCAGGACGAACCTCAGCAGGTCTACCAGCCGCAGCAGCCGGGGAGCCAGGTCACGGGCTATGGTCAGCAGCAGCAACAGGGTCCTAGCCAGCAGCAGCTACAGCAGATCCGCAAGCGCGGGCATGAGCAGATCAGTTCAGAGGAGGCTGAGGCAATTGCAGAGTACGACCTCGCTACAAAGGCCAAGTACCGGGCTGTCTGCGATCAGTGCGGGTCAGGTAACTTCATCCTTGCCGGGACTCGTGTCGCGGGTGTCACGATGCCTACGAACAAGTGTTTCAACTGCGGTAACAGTGCTCGTAGCCCTGAACCTGCCGTGGGAGGCGGTTCTGGCTCTGGTTCTATCCACACTCGTCAGATAGACACGGGTGGAGCTGGTGGGTCAATGTTCATGAGGTTCAGCGGGGTACCCAGGAGCTACGCACCACGAGCTTGACAGTGACGACTCCATGATGTACTATGGAGTCATACACAACACAGTAAGAGCAAGAGCCCGTTAAAACCGGGCCTATATGGTGACTGAAGCCAAACGGTTAGGCGATGGACTGTGAATCCATCCTTAGCGGGTTCAACTCCCGTCTTTCACCCGAGACAGAAATGTCTGCTCAGGTCCAGTCGTCTGGATAAGCCGCATAAGCGCCTGAGTTCATGTCAGTAAGCATCAGGTATGCACGCGGCCTGTAAAGCCGCCGTCTTCGGACATAGTAGGTTCGACTCCTACTGCTGGCACATTGCTTGACAATGGACCTCCTTGCTGAGATAATAAAGCAAGGAGGTTTTTCATGTCTACTGTAGACTTTGCAACGCGAATGAACAAGAAGCTGGGCTCACAGGTCGTGGTGCCAGCCTCAGAGCTAGTCACTGCCCGACTGTATACCTCGGGCTCATTCGCATTCGACGCAGCCCTGGGTGGGGGATATCCAGCCAACCATTTCGTTGAGGTCATCGGCCCGTCATCAGCGGGCAAGACATTCACGACGTTCAAGTGCATTGCAGCGAACCAGAGGCTGGACCCAGACTTTTCCGCACTCTGGGTGGCTGGAGAGCACTTCGACAAGGACCAGGCAGAAGCTCTCGGTGTGGATCTCAACCGCGTGACTCTAGTCCGCACACAGGTCATGGAGCACGCACTGGAGACCATGATCGACGGCATAGAATGCCAGGAGTTCGACAACGTAACACTCGACAGTTACCCAGCTCTCGTACCCTCAGATGAGGCAGAGAAGGGCATGGACGAGTTCGTAGTGGCGTCAGGTGCCAAGGTACTCAACAAGTTTATCCGAAAGGTAGGCCCTGCGAGTGCTAGAGCAATTGACGGTAGTGATCGTCCGTTCTTTGGGATCTTCATCAATCAGTGGCGCGATCAGATAGGCGGCTTTTCTCGCTTCGGTACCCCCAAGATCACTCCCGGTGGTAAGGGCAAGGACTACTTCTTCTACATTCGCGAGGAGTTGTCACGTGACGGAGACTTCATCTCCGAGAAGCGTCCGGGCCAGGGAGAAGTCAAGGTCGGCCAGACGATCAAGCTCAAGACCATAAAGAACAAGAGTGCTGCGCCTCAGCAGATCGCCACAGTGGATGCGTACTTCGCAGACGCACCTTCGATGGGCTTCAAGCGCGGGGACTACGATGTGGCAAAGGAATACACGGACATCGGTATGTCCCTCGGGCTTATCACTCGGGCAGGTGCCTACTACAGGTACGCAGGACAACAGTGGATGGGCAAGGAAGGCTTGACATCCGCGCTGCGTTCAGATAGTCTGTTGCAAGAGGCACTGAGGCGGGACGTTCTGAGTACCGCAACAGCTATGGAATCACTAGACTCAATGGAGGCTTAACAAATGTCAGAGATCAATGCCGAAACGGTGAGGTCAGCCATCAAGAACGCAGACCCGGTTCTCGAAGCGCTGAGTGTCGTGCTCAAGGAAGTCACCGCTGGTGCTGCCGAAGCCCTGGTTGAAGTCCTCGAGATGCTGGGCCATGATGCTCACCTGATGCCGGGCGAGTTCTTGATGCAGTCAATGCTTGTTGAGTCTGAGAAGACTTTCCAGCCCATCTCTCGTGAGGACTGGATCAAGATCTACGATTCATACACTGAGATCAAGGCCATCATTGACGGCAACCCTGACCTACAGGGTGAGATCGTCAAGCACTGGGAGACCCAAGAGGAGCGTCTGACTTCCGCTGCGGCCAAGTCCGAGCCCGTGCATCATGTAGCGGGTGGCGAACTCAAGATCGACAAGCTCCTGAACGGTGACTTCTAGGATGAACAACCCTGACCCGGCTGCTGACACCACGACCAAGGGAATGAACGAGCCCCCGGCTGGCATTCCCTACGACGAGTGGTTCCTGTCTCAGCTTGAGAACATCACCCCCGTCAGCCAGGTCCACGTGTCCAAGCACCGGGCAGGACGCCAGCCCAAGATGAGTTCTTCTGCTAAGCGCCGTCGCATTCGACAGCAGCGTCAGAACATCTCGGACTATCTCGACGCTCGTGCTATCGAGAGGGCTCTAAATGGCTGACACCAGAGTATTCAAGGTCACGTACGAGCACGGTGCCGTGGAGTTCTGTAACTTCCGGGCCGTAGTGCAGAAAGGGTTCAAGTACTCGAAGGGCAGGGTCACTAAGATCGAGGCCACGAATGCGGAAGCCACCGATGGATGGACTGAGGTGACAGGAGAGTTCTTGCCCGTGTCTAGTGGGCAATGGCACACTAGCTAATGGATCGTGCTCATAGGATAGCGGTCAAGCAGGAGAAGGTCACGGCTGCCAACCATGGTGGCCGTGGCACTCCAGCCTCTGGCTCAGGTGACGTCAAGAATGACGTCAGGAACGATGACTTCTCTTTCGAAGTCAAGTTCACGACGCGCAAGTCGTACGCATTGTCCTTGGAAGAACTACGGACAGCCGAACGACATGCTCTTGCTGATGGCAGGCGTATGGCATTCATTGTCAGCTACGATCAGGGCGTAGGCAAGTTGCCTAGACGTTTCATTGTTCTAGATGAGAATGACTTCATTGAGTTGGTGGGAGATGTACAAGGCTGATCCCGCTAACACGTACGAAGGAACACCCTGCCGTAACGCGGGGCACACACGTCGATACGTCAAGAGTGGTGCGTGTGTCCAGTGTGGAAAGGATCGTAGCAAGGAGCACACACGTACACATCCTGCTAACAGGGCGTTGGCAGCAGCCAAGAATAGAGCAAAGACCGAGGGCTTGGACTTTGACCTCACACTAGAGGACATTCTACCTATCCCTCGTGTTTGCCCTGTGCTTGGAATAGCAATGGCGAAGGGAATGGGTGGGCATACTGCTGCGTCTCCTTCACTTGACAAGATTCGTCCTGAACTTGGATATACAAAGGGAAACATTCATTGGATTAGTTACAGGGCAAATCTAATAAAGAACAACGCAACTGTTGGTGAGCTACGTATGGTCGCTGACTATTTTGAGCAACTGGAATTGAGCGGCAATGGTATTGCATTTGAGAGGTAACGCGCCCGATTGGGAAAGAGCCAACTGCCTAGGCTCTGCCCCTCATCGTGAGCCAGGTGAAGAAGAGGTCTATGATCCTTGGTTCGATGATCTTGAGCCCGAGCCTGCACTAGATGTCTGCAACGGTGAGATAGACGGCTTCGTCTGCCCTTTGCGACAGCAGTGCCTGGAATTCGCACTGTATAACAACGAGAAG
>QGNH01001135.1_pt4 | contig 103237 bp, 135 predicted proteins | sample 1735481 | NCBI WGS metagenome assembly QGNH01 (sample SAMN09239004, study PRJNA386568) | Viral metagenome, whole genome shotgun sequencing project.
TGGAAGCCTGGGGCAACTCGACCGTGAGAGCCGGGAAATACGTTGCGATACATCGACGCGGCTTGGCCTCGACTATCAAAGGCGGCATAGTAATTCAGGTTCCGACGTGTGAGACTGTTGAGGAGTTTTGTGATTACTACGATCTCAAGCCAAAACGCAAAAAAGTGGTGCTCTTCAAGCTCGTCAATGATGATTTTCGTAGTGATCACGGCGCGGATTATTCCCCAGGGTCGAAGACTACTTGTTCCGATTGGAACGATCATCCCTCGTGTGGCGGAGGACTTCATTTTTCGCCGCGTCCAATGTTGGCAAGAAAGTACAGCAATGGCACGCGATTTGTTGCGTGCGAGGTTGCTCTCGATACGATAGTCACGATTAGTGACGCCGTGGTGGGCTCAACAGTTGATAAGGTCAAGGCCCCGGCATGTCGAGTGTTGTTCGAGTGCGATGAAGATGGTGAGCGCATCACGTCGTAGTTTTCGTTGCCCCCTGCTAAAATGCGTAACATGACGGGTGACAGTTACGACTCTCTTGCTGCCGAGGCGTACGAGGATGCGGTGCAGATACGCATGCTTGAGCTACGCTCCGCCTTCAACGATAGCGTCGAGGGGATGGCTGGACTCGCCTTCGAGGATCACGAACCCGGCGAATGCGTGCAGTGCGACGCGTACAGGCGACTAGCACAGGATGGCTAAGAAGGATGACAAGAAGGAGACGATGGTGGCTGAGATCGAGATTACGTCGGCTCTTGGCACCGAGCGCATCAGGAGCTTCGACGCCGCGTGGACGCGCATGGGTGAGATAGGCTACGAGACGTTGCCTGTGCGCTGTAAGCTGGTAGGTTTTGTGAGGAAGGACTCGTGAGAGTCTGTCCTGCGTGCGAGACTGAACTAACGCCCGTACGTGGTCGTCGGCGTGGCTCGAAGTCGTTGTGGTGTTGGCGATGCGAGCGCTATTGGAAAGCAGGTGTTGAGCGCGAGTCAGTAGTGCCCGCCTGCTATGCTTGCAGGGATGGTGGCAGCCGACACGCGGACTTCTGTGAGAACGTATGACTGATGACTACACAATGGAGACGCGGTTGTGTGATGACGACGGCATGGTCAGCGACACGCTGCTTGATCCGCCCAAGGCTATCAACCCAGACCTGACCTACCTTGGGCTAATGAACTTGTGGGTCGGCAAGACCCGTGCTATGCGTGGCAACAAGCATGAGCCGATCACTGAGCCGTTTGCATGTACGGGTCACGCTCATCTGATCGGCGAGCATATCCGCTGTACGAGCCCTGCGCATGGTCGCCCACTCAACGGATGGCAGCACAGCACGAAAGGACCACATGCCCAATCCTGAACCTGGCGACTTCATCCTCTGCCATCGTAAGGGCTTGGCAAGCTCCATCATCCGCATGGGCGAGCGCCTACGCTTCCGTTCGGGCGCACGCTGGTCGCATGTCGTCTTTGTCGTTCAAGCACCCGAAAGCGGGACCGATCCCGGTGGGCACAGTGGATGGAACAGCCCCGGTTACGTTATTGAGGCTCTGACGAAGGGCGTCGTCCGTACGCCGCTCTCGGACTACGACAACATCGAGCGCCAAGTAGTTTCAACCCATCTCGCATCTACAGACAGAGCGCAAGCTATCGGCTTCGCTCAAAGCTGCGTGGGACAGAAGTATGGGTGGACCGTGATCTTTGCTTGTGCGCTGCGCTTTCTCACGCCCGGTCGGGGACTCTGGTTTGGCATGAATGGCACAGAGATATGCAGCGGCCTTGTTGCTCAATGCTTGGTACGCGGTTGGGCCAATTTCAAGTCCAACCCCTCAAGCCTCACGCCAGCCGAGTTGGCGGAAGAATACGGTGTGCAATCGGGGAGCAAGCCGTGACCGACAAAGAGCAGGCCATCGCATATGCCAACGAGCATAGGCAAATACACGTCGAATGGGTCAAGTACTATCGTGAGCGACAGGAGGGATTTGGGGGCAATCAACATTTCTCCGATATCGATGGTGAGGAATTGCCTGAACATGAGCGAGTGGGTTTATCTTCGCCCGAGGAACACATAGCGCATCACGAAGAGTCAATCGAGCGCTATGATCTGATCATCAAGGTGCTAAGCCACAGCGAAGACTGGAGCGAATGATGGGTTGGATGATTGGATATGACGATAGATGGGGCCGAGATATCGGTTATGGCGTACCCGCAATGTGCGATCATCCAGGGTGCGATGTCGAGATAGATCGCGGGCTCGGCTATGTCTGCGGCGGCGAGCCCTACGGTGGAGAGATGGGCTGCGGCCTCTTCTTCTGCTCTGAGCACCTGTTCTACAGCGATCCTGAAAACGAGGATCAGTTCTTCGAGGACTATGAACCCGATGAAAGCCATGACGCGCCTCTTGGTGCATTCGTGTGCGAGCGCTGTCGCGACTGGAATGAACGCGACGCGTATGAGGGCGAATTCAAGACCTTCGACCCGAAGCCCGATATCGAGGAGTGGACGGAGTTCAAGGCCACAGACCCGTCGTGGAGTGAGTGGCGTCACAAGCAGCCATGTCCGTACGACACCGATGGCGATGGTGACTGCGGCAAACGCTTCTGTCCGTGGTGCGGCGAGGTACCTGTACATGCTTGATGACATAGTGGTGCAGGTGCTCGAAGCCAAGGGACCAATCGTCTTGGTTGTCATGCCCCATGCTGAGAGCGCCAGCAACCTCGATGCGGCTCTGCGCGACCAGTACAAAGACATGGCCAGCGGCAGCCCCAAATGTCGCATTCGTCTCACGGACGGCAGAGAGATCGACATCATCTCTACGCATCAGTCTGGGTGTGGCCGTGGAAGGCTCGTGAATGACCTGATCTTTCATCCTTCGATCATCGACCAGCGCGTCTATGACGCGCTTCTCCCATGCCTGATCTAACGCGCACCTTGAGAGAGGTCGAGGAAGACCTGTGGTCGGCTCAGATCGAACGCGACGACTGGGAGGGTCGTGTCCAAGAGCTTGAGGACGAGCGCGTTTGCGTTGAAGACGCAGAAGCAGAGGCGGCTGAATGCGATGAGTGCGAAGGGAGAGGCGAAATCGATGTCGAGTGGGATACCGATGTCGATGGTGAACCCGACTACACCTGTCCTGTCTGTCACGGCACGGGAGAACAGCCATGAGCTTGCTGCGCCATCAAGGTGGCTTCGCTCACGCGCCTGGGACTGTGGCAGAGCTACGGAAGTGGGCTAACGCGGGCCTGATTCGCAAGTTCGGAGCGGTGGACCTGATCGATGATGTTCTGGCTGATGCGCTCATGACGATACGCGAACACCTGATCCCTCCATGCGCGCTATGCGGCGGCACAGGCTTCGTCCGCGTGCATGGGCCTGAAGACTATGGCAGCAGCTTCGAGAGTGAGGAGTGCGACACCTGCGAGGGTACAGGCAGACGGCTGTGAGTTGGGACGACAACATCACAATCATCCTCGACCGCCATGAGGCCGTAGCGCTTAGCGCAGCCATCCTCACACTGGGCGAGAGCGGTCATCGAGGGGAGCAGATTGAAGCCGTGCGTCGCAAGCTCAGGGCCGGGCTCAACCATCGAGCGCGGGACCAAGACGAGCACGATGCAGAAGCGGCTATCATCGCTCACGAGTACGTTGATGTATGTGGACAATGTGGTGGCACCGGCAAGCATGGCGTGGCGATCATGAACAACAAGATCAGGCATCCCGCCTGCTGCGATGCCTGTGACGGGACAGGTAAGCGTCTTGTGAGCCCGGAGGATTACGCCTACTCGCATTGCCAAGGGTGCGGCCAAGAATACTCGGCGTGTGAGTGCGAAGCGTGGCGGCTGTGGCGTGGTCAATTTAGCGTCTGAGAGTGTCGGCTAACCTGACATATGCTAATCGTGTTACTGAGGACATAGTTACACGCGAGAGCCAAACCTGCCAGTTGATGCCACCGAGCAGGGGTGGCAGCTAGCGGTTGCGTTTGCCGTCGCGGCACTTGTAGGAGCGCTTGGCAGGGCGTTTGCTAGTCAAGTGCCATTTGCCGCAGGTGGTGCAGCAATAGGTCCAGAGCTTCTTGCCTTCGACCGCTTCGATGTTACGTCCGCGTTTCTCAGCCTGGTCTTGATTCGAGTAGGCTTTCTTACTGCATGACCCCATTAGCGTTCGAGTCTGTCGAGCGCCCAGGCCATGGCCTTGAGCACGAGGTAGACTGGATAGAGTAGAAGGAGCGTGGGGAGCTTGACGCTCATCGCAGCCTGCCTTTTCGGCACGAGCGCGTACATCATCGGGGATGCGCTTGCCGTTCACGTACCAGACGCTAGGTTTAGGCCGAGGCCAGAGCCACCACCACAGCAGGAAGATGGCGGAAGACACAGCGCCAGCGATGAGCGGGACCAAGATCATATGCGGCCTTCTCCCTCAAGCACACGCATGTCGTTGTGGACCTGATGGGAGCCGAACACGTCACGAGGATAGAGATCGGACTCATCTCTGATCACGTCCTCGGAGGCAGCCATTAGGGTCTTGGGGTGATGGTGTAGCCACGCAGCGAGGGCATCGCGTCGGAACATGGGATGCGGGAACTTCCTCACGGCTGCTAGTATATCAACCATGAGGCGTTCGATCATGTGTGAGCTACTGCTAGAGGACGATGGTCAGGCGATGCTGCATCTCGACGCCGAGTTGACGAGCGAGGACCGCATGGCTATCGCCAAGCTCTTCCCGCGTGGCTTCAAGCAAGAGCGCCCGTGGGTGCATCACGAGCTAACTACGCTCCTGCGTGACGAGGATGGCGAGTACGTCGAGCATAGCTAAGCGCGGCGGCGTTCTCTTCCTGGCTCATCCCGCAGTGCCAGATGCCCCAAAGGGCACATGCAGATGGTGCGGCCACAAGCTCAAGGGAAGCAGGGCCAGCATCAGGCGCTACTGCTACCCAGATCGCGAGGGCCGCGACTGCGCCCAAGCCTTCCGCGACTCGATGACCTGGAATCCGCGTCAAGCTCTGTTGGTGATAGCGCAGAGGGAAGGCAAGGAGCTACGCTGCGCTGACTGCGGCTTCTTCGTGGGCGTGCGTCTCAATGACGAGGGACGCTATGAAGAACGCGCCTGGGAGGCTGATCACGAGATACCGCTATGGGATGGCGGCGAGCACACGGTCGAGAACCTCAGGGCTCGATGCTGCCCATGCCACGCGGCCAAGACGGCACGAGAGAGCGCGAGACGAGCGGCAAGCCGCTAGGACGCAGTGAGCGACTGCGGCTCAAGCCAACGGCGCAGACGATCCTTGAATGCACGCACGCCTCGCTGCCAACCGCGTCCTTCGCCTAGTTGCTGACCTGCGTCGTGGCCAGCCTCATACCAGAACTTCACGGTCTTGTTGTAGTCGGGGTGATCTTGAATGATGTCCATGCTCGGCATGATAGCAGATCACGACCAATGGTCGCGGTCATAGTCTTCGTACTTCGATACGAACCACCAGAGCGCAACGAACGTCACGACGTAAGCAGCGACGACAAGCGCTGTGCCCATGGATCACTCGTCGCAGGCGAGCAGGCAGGCAACGCCAGCAACAAAGAGACTGAATGAGATCGCAAGCTCGCGGAGCGTCGGCGTGATCACGCCCACAGAGATCAGCACAGCGATGACGAAGGCGGCGAGACTACAGATGAGCAGGAAGCGTCTCAGGGCAGAGAGAACGCCAGTGGTTTGAGTACGTCGTGACATTGACATGGCTCTAGTGTAGCACGAGTAGCGGCAATCCGCCCCCAACTGTTATGATGCACGGCATGTGGTCATGTCCTGAGTGTGGAATGCAGTGCTCGTACCTCGGCCAAGTATGTAGTCATTGGCTGAAGGCATGCTCTGAGCAGGTCATGCGTGATGCACCATACAGGATCGGTAGCACGTATGATGACAGCGATAGCACAGCCAGCCACACGCCAGGCACGAACACAGCACACTGTTGACGTACGCTTCAACAACATGCATCGTTGTCCCGTGTCCAGGGACTAGGGACTACCAATCGTGTCACGTTCATGGCGATAGTACACGCCCTGAGTGTAGTCGAGTACATCACGCGCAGCCTGCCTGCTGCTCTTGCACTGCCTGCCCTGATGTGCATCCCCTCCCGAACCATCCCCCAGCTAGCCTCCTTCTCACGCACGGGAGTATACTAAGTAGGTGTGAATGAGTGAATCAGGTAACACCATTCACTGTTACACATTCACCTGCGCTGTGTCATGTACACGCGCGCAGCGTGCGTGGATGAATGAGTGAATGCCGTCCGTCTTTGCAATGAGGGCTCCCTATAAACTCACGAAAGTACCCGATCCACATGTCAGCATATGGTTTTCAATGGAATAGGGGTCCCGCTACTGCTACACTGTCGCCATGAGACTCTGCAAGGAAGATGGCTGCCCCCGGCCACGCTATGCCTTTGAACTCTGCGAACGCCATTACCGCGCACAGAAACTTCTAGGCGCATTGCCCGCTACTCGTCGTGGTCCTAAGTCCCGGTCGCTACACGAACGCTTCTTTGAGAAGGTGAACAGAGCGGGTCCCATACCGAAGGCTCATCCTGAGTTGGGTCCTTGCTGGCTGTGGCTAGCAGGATGCGGTGACAAAGGGTACGGGCGCTTCAAGGTCAAACAGCGAACCATGCGCGCCTATAAGGTCGCCTGGGAACTCATCAACGGCCCCGTACCCGAAGACATGGAGCTTCACCACCTGTGCGAAGAGAAGCGTTGTGTCAATCCCGGTCATCTCGAACCACTACCTAAGCTCGATCACATCGCTCGTCACTCTGCGTGATCTCGCAGATGGGTCCTATTCCGGTCCCTACGTTACACGATCTGCGCGAGAGCGCATACGAGAAGAGGACCGTCCTGGTCTGCTTCCCGGATGAAACCCTACACACGTCACTCCTATGTGTGTCCCGACATCCGTTACATGATTGGTCGCGCATTGCCCCCCCTCCCCCTCGCAAACCCCAGATCGATGTGCTATCCTACTGCCCGTCGAGCGAAAGCGAGATGGGCCATCGTTCTACCCGGCAGAATCTACGACCCTCATCGACTCGATTTCACTGCGGTTCATCAAGTACTGATGCCAGTCTCGACCGCCCCTGGCTATAACCCACCATTTGCCGGTGCGCTTGCCGTGCTTGTTCAAGTAGGGTTTGCCAATGTCGTAGGTGAAGATGTTGCCTCGGCGTACCTGGCCCTCCTCGATGGGAACCGGATCGTGTCGTCTGGCACGCAGCCTGTCACGCGCCCGATGGCCACGTATGGACGCACGACAGCGAACTCGCCTAGCTCTGCCTCTCGTGAGAGATGTCCGTGGACCTTCATGGTTCGATCAACGATAGCACGATTGCCGCCGCGAGACAGGTCCAGAAGACGGCCTTGACGAGCCGACGCAGCCACGGAGAACTGCCGCCTTGCGTCATCTCTCCTGTCGCCCATAGAGCAGCAACCCACGGTCCGAGAGCGATGGCGACGAGCGCATAGACCTGTGCCCTCATACCGGAAGCGCCAATCTGGGCGTGATGGGAGGAAAATGGTAGTCATGCTGATGACGCTTGGGCACCCGGACCCAACCGTAGATCGTATAGGCCCAAGGTCCTTCTCTACGTTTGATGAGAGCATCTAGCTCTTCGGGCTCGACCTTGTAGTAGACCGTTCGCATGTCCGTATCCGGCTTAGGAAGCAAGTCAGTCTCGACGTAGCTCATGTGTCCGTTATCTCGCTCTCATGTGTCCGTTATCCAGAACGAAGTACGTCACGATGCCGAGAACGAATTGCATGACCAGCAAGAGAAGGGCATGACGAACGCCGAGAGTATGAATGCCGTTTGACTGGAGTTCGTTGTACCAGTTGGTGACGATGGCCGCGATACCCCACGGGAGGAGGCCCGCAATCGAGGCGAAGATGACGCGAGTACCCTCAGTCATGTGATCGCCAGATACCACTGCCGGACCTCTTCGAGGAGTTGGCCGAGCATGTTCTGGCCGTTGCCACTACAGTCGCCCCAGAAGTCATCGCCCCAGTTGTTCCCCTCGATAAGCTCAGAGGGGTTGGTGGCCACGAGCTTCGCCTTGATCGTCGGCTCCTCGAACTTTTGGTAGAGGAGGTCCCGCATGACCTCGATCTTGATGTCCTCCCAGTTGGATACGAGCGTAGCTCTGCGTCCTCGTCGTTGCGCTCAAAGAAAAGCCCGTCTCGTGAATGGAACGCCATCAGACGGCCTCCTGCCATCGGGCTCGCTCTGTCTCCCAATTAGCTTGGATGGTCCCGAGGCCCCCGACGAAGTTACGGATGATCTCAACCGAATGAGGCTCCATCTTGGCCTCCTTGGCAGCTTGCCAAAGGGCATTCGCCTGGACCTGGGTTTCTACCAGTAGTAGATATGCGTCGTCGCCCTTCATGATGCGCCGTCCTCTAGCTGATCCAGTTCTCTAGCCATCCGCACACGATCTCGATGCATTTCGCCGGGGCCGCAGCCTAGGCCCCTGCACTCTTCGCCAGGCAGAGCATCGCAGGTGATGCAGGAGAACCATAGGGCGAACTCCTTGCGGCTAGCTAGTAACACACGTTGCTCTTCGGCTGTAGCGCTCATGATGCATCCGCCAGTCTAGCAAGAATGTCGCCGTGACACGATTGCGGCTTGCAGTAGCATCCGAGGCGCTTACCCTTGAGCGTGGGAATCTGTCGGCGGAGACGCGCATGCGGAGAGTATACCGGAGCATCGAACGGAAGTCAAGGACCAGGAACGACAAAGGGCGGCTCCGGGGAGATGGAGCCGCCCTCTATCGATGACCAACAAGTCGCGCTCAACTCCCTAGCCGCCGAGTAGGGAGGAGCGGCGACGCCCTACATCTTAGCAGCCCCATGATCGCCTGTCAAGGAGGTATACTAGAGTCCGTGACGTTCCTCGTTCAACACGGTTATGCAGGACGCAAGGACCCGACCTATACGACCTGGGTCTTGATGCGCCAACGATGTCGCGAGCACGAGAACTATGGCGGACGAGGCATCGCAGTCTGCGCGCGATGGGAGAGCTTTGAGAACTTCCTCGCCGATATGGGAGAGCGCCCGGAGGGCCTAACGCTTGATCGGATCGACAACGACGGGCACTACGAGCCGGGCAACTGTCGATGGGCTACGCGCAAAGAGCAGGCGGAAAACCGCCGCCCTGGTGCTACGGCCCATCGACAGCCCCGAAAAACGCATTGCCAATACGGACATGAGATGACGCTTGATAACGTCTACGTCAATCCTCGTGGCCGACACGAATGTCGCAGATGCAAGGCAGAACGTGATCTACGTAGCAAAGCACATCGCCGTGCCTTAGCCGCGTAGTACCCCTAGCGGGGCGTCAAGCGCCTCCATCGCAAGTGGCATAGATCGGAGCATCCGAGGTCAGCCTTGAGGCTAGGCGTGAGGTCGAACGTGCGACTCGCAACGTATGGACCGGAGTCCTCTCGCACGCCGGTCACGCACCGCTTGCGATAGCAGAACCGTACTTTCGCGCCGCATGCCCATCCGGCTTCTGGCAAGTGGGCGAACCCGTTCGTGACGTGGGTTCCACATGCAGTGGCTTCAACTCCGTCGTTGAACCAGGATGCAAGCGCTGGAGCCATGACCGGCTTAGGGTGCCGATGGTGGACATGGTGGTGATGGTGGACTATGGGGAACGGCAGAAATGCGATGAATACTGCTGTCTTGGCAACAAACGAGATTGCTCTCAGCCTCCTTGATGGAATGGAAAGGACCGCCAGGGCGAACCTAGCGGTCCTTGAAGAACGAGATAGGATATCAGTGCGTACCCCGCCGTGTCAAGCAGAGCGAGGTATCGAGCGTGAATCTGCGTCATAATGGGTGCGATGGCAGAGCATGTCCTGAATTGGAAGTTCTCCTCTCTCGGTCCACCCGAGGTAGAGGACATGGGCGGTCAAGGATCGCACTCCAGTGGCCCGCTGATCTACGACCCGAACTATCACCGGGTATGGGTTGGCGGACCCTTTACGCATCACGGCGAGATGATCGAACACATCGTTGGTGCGCCAACTGAATTTCCCCATCACGAGTATCCCGAGTACGAGTATGGTCAGCGCCGAGGCGACAAAGCGACTTGGTACTCGCCGGGGTTTGAGGGCGAAGAGGATGTCAATCAGCATCTTGGTATTGAGCCTGTGGACTACGACCAGTGGGACTTCCATAGCAAGGTCGCGGCACAGGGCTCAGCCGGACATCAGTTGAACTGGGACCTTGGTCGTCCAGGTAAGGGCATGCTCGATCCCGAAGGGAACGTCCACACCTGGACGACTGAAGGTCAGGATGGCACGCCGAGTCACGCCCAGTACGCCGAGCAAGTCTTTGATCTCAAGCATCCCCAAGGTCTAGTTGATGAGGTCAATTGGAAGGGTTACGATCCCCATGGAGGCGAGTGGGAAGGCCAGCCGACTTCCTTCTGGGATACTGCCTTCAACATCTCACGCGCCGGACGTGTAAAGTTCTACAAGCCACGTCCGGAGCAATACGGCGAGAACGACCCTCGCGACTATCGACGCATAGTGGAAGAAGCGGACCCTCGTTTCAAGGATGTTGGTTTCCACGGCAAGGAGCAATGGCACTTCGGCAACTCGACGGGGACGTGGCATCATAACCTCTGGACGGGAGAGCGTTGCAACTGCCCGTGGAATGACGCGCACGCGAAACTGACCAAGCTCGGTGGCCCGAATCTGAACAAAGTCCTGAAAGCGCCGGACAAGGCCCTTCGCACACCAGAGGGCGAGGAGTTCAAGCGCATCATGGTCGAGCGACTAGGTGAGGAGCGCGAGTCGCTCGCACCGTATCTAGCCCATCGTTTCAAGAAGGGGGACATTCGTGTTGGCGGAGATAGGGACCTTCCGGAGGGCACTGTCGGAGGTCCTCACCTTCAGTTCTGGCAAGGTGGCAATTCTTACGAGCGATGGTTGAAGGATTGGAAGCAGAAAAAGCAAGAGGTCGATGACGGCGAACGGGAGCAAGAGGAGAAGAATCGGGCCTTTCGAGAGTTCCAAAAGGGACGCGATGAAGAGCCAGAAGACTGGAGTCCTGTTCCCGAGGGTGAGCGTCCTTACTCCGACAAGGTTAAGGCCAATGTCGAAGACCGTTACTTCAATCCACTCGATCATGTCCTTCCTAACTGGCACAATTGGTACGAGGCTCGTCAGCATCCGCTACGTCGAGGCGTCAATGTTCTAGAAGGTGATTGGACGCCGCAGAAAATGAACGAGAGAGCGCGAGCCCATAGCGAGGAAGTGCGTCGTGAAAAACAGACCGAGGAACTTAGCCATGCAGGCAAGGTGGTTCATAAGTTCGAGCCACATAAGGGTGGCGTGTCGGGGATTGATTGGGACCGAGTGGCTGAAAACGAGGATCAGTATCATACAGGTCTAGGTCGCGTAGATGTCGAACGGGCGGAGCGCGAAGGCAAGGGCGACACCGACCCGGAGCTAAGGTCATTGCGCGAGATGTACCCCAAGACAGTTGCCCCCCGCAAGTCGGGCTGGCACATCAAGCAATTGCAGGACGCGGAGGACCTAGGTGCCGAGGGTACCATGATGGGTCACTGCATTGGCAACGATGAGAAATATGGCCACTGCCTTGAAAACGGTTTGATCGACGCTTACTCACTGCGCGACCCGAAGGGGCGTCCGCATGTTACTTGGCACTACAACTCCGATGGAACGCTGGCAGAGATGTTCGGGCCAAATGATGATCCAGTCAAGCCGGAGTATCAGGACATGCTCAATGAGTGGGGCGATCATGTGGGCAAAGAGACGGAACGCGATAATGCCGTTGGCCACGAAGAGGAGGACCCTGAAGAAGATCGTGAACTGCTCTATGCCAACTTTCCGCAGGCAGAAGACGTAAGCGACTACACTCAATACCATCACCCTGATAGACGGTATCAGGAGGTAGAACACGACTTCGTTGAAGGACGCGAACCTGGAGAAAATACCGAGTACAACTGGGAAGAGCCGGAGTGGACAGGCGTAAGTGCGGACTACGCGGACCAGTACAAACATGTGTATCATGCGCCCGAGGGTCAGGACCCGGCTCGCTCTCGACAGCAGCAAGAGTTCCACGATAGGCGATTCGACCAGCAGCAGCAAGAGTTCCTCGAAGCTATCAAACACCATGGCCATCAAAGCGAGATGACAGATGCTCTCCAGAATCACATCAATGAAACGTATGGCGAGAACGGCGAGTTGATGGAGCCGGGAGAGCAGCCTGACAATGATCATGTTCGGAACATCCAGCGCTGGAATGAGACATTCCCGAGTTGGGAGGTCAATATCCCTCAAGCACCCCCCGAAGAGGGGTATCTGGGTCCCTATCATCGTGAACCTCCTCAGCCGGGTATTGTGTGGCCACATACACCACATCTGTATGACCCGCAGAACACTTGGAAGATCGGTCCAGGAGGTACGGGACAACAGCAGATGTTCAGCTTCACGGGAATTGCCAAAAATGACGAGAAATGGCAACTCAAGACGGCCATGCCGGTTGACGAGAGCTTTTGGCACAATTGGCAGAAGGGGCCAAAGAGCGCCCTATACCATGGCACGACGCCCGCGCGCCTAGAGTCGATCATGCGCAACGGATTGCACCCTTGGGACTCTGACGTTGCCGGAGGAACCAACTATGGGAAACCCAATCCGAATGAGTTCGGAAAGACAACGCCAGATGAGTGGCTAATCCCGCGCCCCGGTCATGTATACATGGCTCAGTATCCCATGGACGCTAGAGATCGATCAATCGATGATGTAGACAGGCGTGCTGATCCGCCAGAGGAGCCTATCGTGTTGAAGATCAATCCGGCACACTTGGACCCTCAGCACATCAACCCCGATGAGGACAACATGATTCCTGAAGCGACTATCAGTCCACAGGAGGGATACGACTCGTTGGGGCAGATGGCCGACGCCATGGGATACGGAGACGTGCCTGGTGAGACGGAGCGTCAAGTTGCTCAGGGCAACCACATTGGATACCGGGGCGTGATTCCTCCCGAGGCATTGACGCCGGGCGTGATGCGCGCTGGAGCTTGGGAGCCGCTTGAAGCGCATCAGTTCACGGCTGGGGCTACACCCGCACCATGGGAACCGGGGCAATGGGGCAAGGGTATCTACTATCCGGACACCGACCATCTCGTGACGTGGGCCGATGAACGCACGCACGGCGATGTATGGGGTGACGATGAAAACGCGGCACAGCCGGGACCGGCCCATCATCTGATCATCCGGCCCAATGGGACGGTGCGCGACCAGGGCGCGATGGACCGCAACTACGAGAACGCTGAATCTTCGACTCCTGAGCTAGCAGCGGCGCTACGGGCATACGATCAACGTCTCAAGCTCGACTCGTCAGAAGGATGGGACTTCGCCAACACCGAGCCGCAGCGCACCGAACCGGATAGCCTGGACGAGAGCCGCTACCATAACGTCCAGTTCCAGAATGACGTACCAGGACTATGAGGAAGCTCATCCACATCACACCCGCTCCGCGCCGGGTCTATCTGTGCGGGCGACACCTGCATCACGGACTCGATGGACTCGTCTTGATCATCGTGGGCATTGGCTTGGCGCTCCATGACCGACGAGACTTTCCCTGGAGGCCAGAGAAAGAGGAGCTTGCGCGATAGTAATGGGTGATGCCGGTCAAATTCACCCTCTTCCCGTGGGAAAACCTTCCTAGCGAAAACACCCCGTTCGACCGCGAAACGGCGCAGGCGCTCGAAACGCGTCTGTCCAAATTCACGGAAGAATACGAAGTCCACTGGCTAGAGCCCGTCACTACGCATGCCGCTTTGCTTGCGCTCTCAAGCCCTGAAGGCGGAGATGTGCGCTTGGTCATAGAATCCCTCCGGCTCTATGGGTATGACGACGTAGCGAAAGAATGGAAGTCGCTCTCTTCTTGGCAGGCCCCCGTCGCTGACAAAGCAGCGCTCGAAGCACTCACGGATCACGAACCGGGGGATGCACGTCTGATCGAGGAAACCAGGGAAGTGTTCTGCTATGTCGAAGGGGAATGGCAGCCGATCTTTGTCACCGGGCTTCACGCTCACTTCATCACAGGGCCGACTTGGGCCATCGCCGAAAAGGTTACCGAAGGAACGGTCCCTGGCGGGTTCTTCCGCCTCGGACCTGGCGAGACAAAGACTCTCATAGAAATCGAATTCGAACTCGTGAAAGGCAAAGCCGAATTCGAACTCATGCTCAATGGAGTGGCTCTCAAATTCGAAGGTGGCTCAACCAAAGTCAAAGCGAAAACGGCAGCCGAAGCGCTCAAACTCGAATCTCCTACGGCGCTTGGAGACAAAGACAAACTCACATTGGTCTGTACTACCATCGAAAGCACACCCGAAGGGCTTGCCCTTACTGCGTTCATTGAGCACGTTGCCACGGTGGCGTAATGTCCTTCCCGACGACCGCCGTCCTTGATAGCTTCAAACGGACTGAAAATCCGCTCTCCAATGGAGCCCAATGGAAAACGTTCTTTCCCATCAACGCCACAACCGGATCGTGCAACGGAGAAAATTGGGAAAATGCTAATACTGGCAAAGTAGAAGGTGCATATTGGAGCCCCCTCGAATTTGCTAGTCCGGGCGTTGCCATAACGCGTGACAAAAGAATTGATGATGCGGGTTATTGGTCACTCTGGGCTTGTATCTCGGACCCAACGACTGCAAAAATCAGTGGCTATCGTCTCAAGCTCAAACACACTGGCGGCGGCGGCAAATTCGAAGTCAAACTAGAACGATGTGACGAAAACGGCTTCACCGTTCTGTCCACTACGGCAGCCGAGGTTTTCGAAGTTGGTGATCGCGTAGGTCTATCTGTCCAAGGTGGTCAAGTCGTATACTGGCGCAAAAAAGGCGCAGGAGAATGGGAAGAACGACACGCCGTATCGGATGCCACCTATACGACAGGGTTCGTCGGTTTTGCCGTCGAAGCCGCCGACGGTAACACAACCAATTTCGAAGCGGGCGGCGGAGGTACGAGCGTCAACGATCCCGGTACACAGCATAACGGGCTGGGCGAAACCGTTGAATTGCAGATCGAGGCGACAGATACTACGACCTATGAAGCTAGCGGGTTGCCAGAAGGCTTGACCATCAAAGTCGGCACGGGTAAGATCACCGGCAAACCGACCAAACTAGAATCGACAATGGTTACGATTACCGTCAAAGGCGCAGGAGAAGACTCTGTGGAATTTGAATGGGTCATCGAAGAACTGACCACCAAGCGCAACGCCACTCAGATGATCGTCGGCTAGCGCCGGAACCAACGCTGAATGATGTTGGTGCTGTCTAGCTCATCATCTTCAAGTTCATCGAGTACCAAGGTCTGAGGGTCCGTCAACCTATCCTCGAACGGCAGTTGCTTCTGCTCGAACCCGATCTCTACGATGTCATGTAGGCCGTCTTCGATAGTATCCGGCGCTAGCTCTGTGACGTTGCCATCTTCCGTCTGATCGATGATCGCGTCTGTGCCGACGCGCACCGTCAATGAAGGTGTGGACTGCGATAGCAGCGTCACAGTATCGGGGCCAAGAGTATGCGTAACCGTAGACACCAATGTGTGCGGTTCGGCGAAACGGAGATCAAGAGTCGCAAGGAACTTCTGGCGCACAGTCTTGTTGGGCGCGAGTCCACTGGTGGGACTCAAGGTGGCGTTGAAGCGTTTGATCATGCCTTCAGTGTGGACACCAAGTACGCCAGATGGCCGGAGAGAAGCCCCAAGGGCATGCTGCGTTGAGCGCGGAAGATGCGCTGCGAAGGAGAGCGAACTGCTAAGTTTTCTTGCGAGAAAACTTAGCATCGTGACGGTCGGTGAGAGCGATGCCCGAAGACGGTGACGGATCACGCGCACTAGCAAGACAGACGGCGATAGGACTGCTCGGAACGGCACGATGAAGAAGCGCCGCAGCGGTCGCCCTTTGGGAGTGAGAGTTGCCTGGAGCGCATGCGTGGTGTTGCGTCGTCGTGCTCCGACGAATGTCAATGCGGCATGAAGAACTCGATGGAAGATGGAAGGGAGAGTAGTCGTAAACCGGATCGATGCGACGAGATGCAAGGTCGCCAGTACTCGCGCTAGGACACCGGTCGGACCTAGAACAGCTTGGAACGAATGTGTCATCGCACGATTCTGCGATCCCTGAAAGCGCACTCGCGCACGGAAGACATGCAAGGTTTTGCGAGGTAGAGCGCCCGCGAAAGTCAAACTTGCTTTGAACGTTTCAGATTCTTTGGGCATCTCAGTTATTCCCTCTCAGGATGCGTCGCTTCTCAACGATGGACACGAATTCGAGTTCGGGGAAGTCGGACAGTTCGGTGTCTGGATAGTCGGAGAGTCGGTCGATCACGCTGACCGGTTTACCTTCCTTGTAGACCACGGTCAGGCTAGGTGGCTCCGACACGAATTTGAGAACCACGTAGTCAACGAGGGTACCTGCGTGCGGCCTGCGGATGCGGCCCAAGAACGAGAGCGCAGCGCGAAGGGAATGCGTGATCTGACGTGGCAGGCTAGCGGTGAAGCTGAGGCTGGCCTGAAGGACCTTTCTAATGCTTTCTCGATTGATCCTGGCTGACAGTTCGAGTGCGGCTTCAAATCCATGGCGAGTGAGGGATGTGAGGTTACCTCGGAAGTTGAGGCTAGACGTAAGTAGGTGGGCCACAGAACGCCGCAAACGTCCCTCGAACGCGAGCGTAGCGGCAAGGCCCTTCAAAAAGGCACGAGAGAGGCGTCCAGTGGGGCTCAGGGCTGCTTCGAGGTTGTGGACGGTAGATCGCCCAGCCGTTACTTCGAGCGCGAGAGAAGCCGCTAGTGCGGCTGTAATAGCGCGGCTCAGAATGACGGCCGAGGAGAGCGTGGCCGATAGTTCATGGGTGGTGTTACGAGGAAGGGTTCCTTCCGGTGTCAAGTGCGCACGAGTGAGCCTACGGATGTTCCTAGGGAGGGCTCCGATGAACGAGAGACTTGCTTCGAGACGGTGGATCAGTTCGAATTCTTTTCGCAGGGTGACATCGAATGAGATCGTCGCCCTAAGCGGGAAGATCACATCATCGAGCAGGGTCGTGGAGAAGGAGAGGATGCCGCTAAGACGATGACGGATGTTCCTCGGCAACGTTCCTACGAACGAGAGTACCGCTTCGAAGTTCTTGCTGAGGCGCTCTTCGAGGGACCCTACGAAGCTCAGGGTCGCGATCCTTGTCGTGACGATAACTCGTTGTGGGTTACCAACAAATTCGATGGTGGCTTCGAGCGCGTGCAGCGTCTCACGAGGCAACGAGCCGACGAAGGAAACGCTGGCCGAAAGGACATGGCTAATCGCCCTACCAAGGTGTGCTTCCGGAGTGAGCGTGGCTGACAGGTTGCGAAGGATATTGCGAGAGAGCGTTCCGGCAAAAGTCAGTTTGGCCAGAAGCGCAGCGGTCGTGTTGCGAGGGAGAGTACCTGCAAGGCCAAGTTCAGCCTCAGTAGACCGCGTGATGTTGCGAGGCAACGCCCCGGTGAAGCTCAAGTGCGCTGCGAGGAAGTCGGTGATGTTGCGAGGAAGCGCACCTAGGAAGGAAAGCGAGGCTGGCAATGCGTGTGTGGTATTGCGTGGCAAAATCCCGAGGAAGCTCAATGCGGCCATCAGGTGTTCCACGATGACTTCAGATTTCGGTATCAGGGACCCTGCTGGTTTGAGCGCTGCCAAGAATGCGTGAAGCGTGTTTCTTTGCTCGGTGACTTCGGGTTTGAGTGAAGCCGCGATTGCCCGTAGCGCATTGCGAGATGATTTGCTCGCGCTGCCGAGTTCAGCGATCATGCGTATGATGGCTGTAAGTTCACCCGCTTCGAAGTTGGTGTAGTCGGCGAAAGGCACTTCGAGACTCTCTTGTCCAGAGAGGCCGACGAATCCAACGGTGATGTTGGCGTCAGCAACTTCGACAATGACTTCCCAAGCGCCAGTTCCTTTTTTGAGCCACCCACGGACTTTGCCATTCTGTACAGAGATGCCAAGGCGATCTCCTACGGCGACCGTTACGTTTTCTGTCCTGGCTAGTTCCGTTGTAACTTCTGTTTCGAGAAATCGGCGCAATACGAATGTGCGTTTGCCCGCTAGTTCTTCTTCCTGGACTTCGAGGACGTATGCACTTTTTTTGGCTTCGGTTGGTTTTTTGAGACAGGCCCAAAGTTCGATTGTGTGTTCACCCAGTTTATGAACCTGGACGGCCACACCGGGCCGTGTGTATTCTCGGAGCGTCCAGTACGCTGCGGATATGCCTTTCGATATCGGATTCTGGAGAGAAAGCCACGCTTCTTCTTTGACCGCTCCCGTGTTTTTGCCCGGTTTGTTCAAGCCCCATTTGCCGCCATTGCTCAATGGGTTTTCTTCGGCCCGTTTGAAGCTATCGAGGAGAGTGACGATGGGGAATTTGGCCGTCCCGCTAGAGTAGCGAACGGTGCGTGTCAAATGCCCCGACCAAGACAACACTGCGAGGAATCGAGTGCGCGGGAGGAAGGGCACCATGTTGGCCGTCAAGGTCGAACCTGTCGAGCCGCCTAGCTCGAATGCCGTCAGGGAGTTGACAGCCAACGAGGCAGCCGCAGTGTTGATGAGTCCACCCAACTGAGCAACGAACGTGCGTACGAATTCGAAGCGACGAGGAAGCTGTGCAGTGAGGGTCGAGTTCTCCGTTGCTAGGCCACCCAACTGAAGGGCACCGAGCATGTCCATGCCAAGCGCGGCTCCGTATTCGATAGTGTCGCCCAAGACGGCACGCAGATTCTTGATGGCCTTGAGGAGTTTCGAGAACGATGGAATAGCCGGTTCTAGTTTGGCTGTGAGTTTTTGCACTATGACTGTGCTAGGACCGGCTTCGAAGTTGCGAGCCTCCGCCAGGCCCGTTCCCTTAGAGATGATCCCAACGAAACCTTTGGTGAATGCCGCATCCGCTTTGGAGTTGACTTCTTCCCAGGCTCCGGCTCCGACTTTCTTCCACGCAATGACTTTGCCCGCCTGTACAGAGATGCCAATCCGGTCACCAACGGCGACTGCAATGGCCGTCGTTTCAACGAGAGTCGAGAAGGTACCCGTGACGCACTTCTCTAGCTTGAAGGTGTATTTACCTGCGGTCGCTTCAGCGATTACCGAGAGCCGATATCCACTCTTCGTTGCTTCGGTTGGTTTACTTAGGCAGGCCCAGAGATCGAGACGGCGTTCGGCGGTCGTGAGTGCTCGAACTTCGCATGCGACGCCAGGATTGGTGAATTCAGCGAGGGTCCAATAGGCACCATCTTCACCTGTTGCAAACGCCGTTTTGGCTGTGTAGAGTTCCCCCGCTTTGATTTCACCTGTGGCCGTACAGCCATTGATGAGTTTCCAATCGGTTTTCCACGGTTCGTTTAGACCGAGTGGAGATTCTGCGGCTCGTTTGAAGCTGTCGAGCAGAGATACTGTAGGAAAGGCCATCGCACCTATTACCTCAGCGAATCGGGCTGAGAGGGCGCTAGCCGACTCTTATAGGCGAGAGAGATAGAACGCCCAATCCATACCCGGCTGATTTAGCGAAAGCGTTTTTGCCAGCGAGCGTCAGTTTGTCTGCGGCGGCGAGTGATATCGGCCCGCTAGTTCCCGAAGCCACTAGGCGTGAGAATGTTGGATTGGTTGTGAGGATGATCGGCGTAGCAATCGCCACACCATTCTTGCAAAGCAGACCGAACAATTCCTGTAGACCTTCAACGTTGAGTTGCATGCTCATTGCCATGTTGGCCACGTAATCGCCTGTCAGCGGCACAACGATTTCCGGGCCACCTTCCAAAGGTTTTTCTTCGATGGCTGTAATCGTGACGGTGCCCGATGGTCCTTTGGTCCAATCCGGTCCCCCGACGAACTCCCACTTGTGGGTAGAGGCCGACGCCGCTCGATAGCGAAGCAGCCAGGTGACACCAGATTCACCCATAGCCGTGTTTTGGTAGTACACTTCCTGCCCATCGATGGGGCTGCCGGGGAGCGCCGACACGAGCGATGGAGCAAGAGCGCGTCTCAGTCCTTCGGCCGTGGGTACGTGGTAGACTTTGGTGTTGACAGCATGTATGGCTTTCGCAGTACCCTCTGCCCCTCGTGTGATCACCGTAACGTTGGGACTCGCTGAGCCTTCAATAAGGATGATCTCGTGGTCGATCAGGAGCCGCGTTTGTCCCGTGCCTTGCAATCCGGCTGGCATCGGCTGTGAGAGTTTGACTGTGCCGCCTTCTTCAGTCAACGCTTCAGCGAGCGTAGCAATCGGTTCCTGTACACCAGGCGTTGGGGAATTGACGATTAGCTCTGGAAGGGCCATTATGCCATCCTTACCACATCGAGTCGATTCTCGGTTTCGGCGATCTCAAGTTCTCGTTCGGCTCCTGTGAATTGCCAAGCGATCAATTCCACTTTATCGCCTTTGGCTAATTGCAAGATTCCTGCTGCCGTTCCATTCTCCAACCCCGGAGCGCCGGGTTTAGCTTCGAATCGATGACCGCGAATTCGTTCGATACCGTTGACACCGATAGCAACGATAAAGGTCGCTTCGGCTACCGCAGTAAGGGCGATGCTTGCGACCCCAGTTACCGAGTAATACCCGGCTACCGGGACAACATAAAATCCTTCAGCGATGTTGAAATTTGCTCCAAGATCAAATAGCACTTTGTCAAGTTTGACGCGTGTGCCACTGGCGGTAGGGATTTTCTGAAGAGATGAGCGATATGCCGAGCCCGCAGTGCTTGCGCCCAGTGTCAATGCACGCTTCGCTCCTTCGGTAGTGAGGATATGGTAGACCTGCGAACCGCTGACGTGTGCTTTTTTGGTCGATCCCTCCGCTCCCCGTTCGAGGATGGTCACTGTCGTTTCGCTCGTTGCTTCGATCAGAATGATCTCGTTGTCTATGAGCAATCGTGTCTGTCCTGGCCCTTGAAGCGCCGTAGGAAGTTTGGCAGTGAGTTTGAGACTAAGACCCGCTTCGCTGAGTGCTTCGGCGAGCGTTGTCAACGGTTCACGTACGCCAGGGTTGGGCGAGTTGGCTATAAGCTCAGGGAGGGCCATTACTCATTACTCGCGCGGAGCCGCCTCTTTCTCGGCGTACGGGTCCTTACAGTGATCCTGTAATGTCTGGCGCTGCTAAACTTGATGGCATGGTGATTTGTGCGTTTTTGGGATGCGAACGTCCTGCTTGCACTAAGGGTCTTTGTGAGCCGCACTATCGGCAACAACTGCACGGGAAGCCTTTGAAACCCCTCCAAATACATGCACCGCCACACGCTTGTACGGGCGCAATCTGTTCTGTGCGCGGTTGCTCAGAACCCGTCAAGGCAAAGGGCCTCTGCAATGGGCATTATCTGCAACAATTCCAAGGCAAGCCTCTCAAACGACGACTTCGCAAGCGCAAATCCAACGGATCAGGATTCATCAATGATGAAGGATATGTGATCGTTGGGACGAAGAAAACGCCCAAGCATCGTCTCGTCATGGAAAAGCACCTTGGTCGAGCCCTCTTCCCAGATGAGACGGTTCATCACAAGAATCTCATTCGTCACGACAACCGTCCCACGAACCTTGAGTTATGGTCCGGCAAGCATCCGGCGGGGGCGAGAGTAAAAGACCTCATCGCTTTCGCGGATGAAATCCTCGCGCGTTATCGACCCTAGCGCGGAGGTCCGGCCAAGAAAAATCTGCCAGTGAGCAGCGGGAAGTCGTCGTTTGGCGGATTCGGTTCGACCACTTTGAGTGTGAAGCTAGCTCGCTTTTTCCAAGTGAGCGCTTCGGTCTGAGCCTTGGTCAGATAGATTTCGACTAGACCGTTGGTTGGTTCGTCCGAGATGCCGCCAAAGTGGATGCCTCCGTTTTCGGTCGTCAGTTCGAGTTCGGACCCGTCGTCTCCTTTGAGAATGGCCCGACCCGTGTAGCCAGTGAGGTCATGCGGTTTGACGGATTTGCCGTCGTCGTCTTTCCATTCGAACTGGTACCTGAACGTGCTTTCCTGCCATATGGGCAGATTCTTCTTTGCCGGGAGAAAGGATGAGGCCATCGCATCTATTACTCTCCGGAGCATGCTGCTATGCCGCATACCTTCAAAAGAAGGAGCGACGCAAGGTAATAGGCGATGGCAAAGACACAGACCCCAGGAGTCGGCCTCTCCGCTGACATGCAGCCGCGAGTGGTCAAGCACTACGGATCGGCGCAGAAGAAGACCAAGGCTCGTCGCGTTCGTCAGTTCGGCATTCCCGGCCTCGGTCGCGTCGCTTTCTCGAAAGACCAGGGCGAGGCCAATCTCTTTAGCCGGTACTTCCTTCAGACCCGCCTCAGCGCCATCGTGCGCAACCCATTCGGCGAGATCGTAGAGCAGCACAATCTCGGCTCTGGCCTCGTCACCAACGTCGGTGTACTTGCGCTCGCTGAGGACTGGGTAGTTGACGCAGCATCAGAAGCGTCTTTCAATCTCTTCCCTAACCTCAAGTGGCAAGCATGGGGAACCGGCGCAACAGCAGCCAGCGAAAAGGACATCAAGCTTCAGACTCTCGCGGCTCCGAACGCGACAGAAGCCGTCGAAGCTACCAACACCACGACACCTAACGGCGAAGGTAAACCAAAGCTCGTCTCGACCGGCAAAATCAAAGCAGAATCTTCGCTGGCGATTACCGAGTGGGGCATCCACACTCAGAAACTCCTTTCGGCCGCTACAGGTTCACCGCTTGTCTCTGTAACTGCCACAGAAGGTAAAGTCACTGCCACTCCGCTTACTGCCTCAGACAAAAAAACCAAAGGCGAACGTCTCAAGATCATCGTCCCGACAGAAGCGACAGAAATCTGGGGCCTCATCACGAGCAACACGACTTCGGTCGTCACCGTCCCGGCCTTCTACAAACAGTCTACTGGTGCCGTTCAGGCCCCTGTCGGCACATCGCCGTTCTCGCTCAAGCCGGTCATGTTCGATCACCGCGTCTTCTCCGTGATCAACGTGGAAAGCGGCAACGTCATAGAATTTCCTTGGGAACTTGAAATAAAATCCGGCGGTTGATCACCGCCACTTGCTGCGATTGAGTGCAGCCATCCTCTCACGATAGTCTTCTTGCCAGAGCCCGTTGCCCTCGGTATCTGATCGTTGTTGGAACTCCATGGCAAGATCAGCTTGCGATGCCTTGAGTCGCAGGTAGGGTCGAACGACCTCAAGAAGGGCTACGCAATCAGATGGCTTGATGCGCCAATGCCAAGCTGGATAGTGCTTATCGGGGTTAGGCTGCCCTTGCGCGATGATAGAACCACATCCTGTTGTGGACATGATCCACTCTAGAATCTCGCGATGTGTATTGGTCGCGGTGATTCGGAGTTCAACCTTGCCTCGATCCTTTCGGCGATAGAGCATGATCGATCCCTCACCATCGAGGAATCCAGCGATGTAGGCCGCATCTGTGGAGGCTAGCTTCATACCTACATTGTACAGGAAACGGTGGCTAATGTGTGATGCTGTCCGCCGATCTGCACGCTGCTGAACTGACCGTCGAGGACTGGCGTCGTCTCATCGCCGTAGCGGACCTTACTGCCTCTGAGCAAGACCGCCGCATTCTTGATGAGCTACGTCGTGCCGCCACCAACGGCAACCATCACGGTAAATGCTAGCCCTTCGAGGAGATAACAAGTGAGATGATCACGACCAAGGGCAAAGGACTCTGGGCGAACGCACTCGGAGACGCCACCAACGGCTTCACGGGCACGTCCACAACGACAACAGGGACGACCCTCAAAGTCTCTGGTGCTCCCGGCTGGGGCGTCAATCAGTTCGCTGGCCAGGATGTCTACACGGGCGCTGTCGTCGGCACGATACTGTCGAACACGGCCACGGTGCTGACTGTCGCTCGATGGGAGACGCCGGGAGCAACACGAGGAGGCGCTGCGGCGGAAACGCCTGCTGAAGGGCTCGCTTTCTCCATCGCCTCTGGTGCTACCCCGGCTGCCTGGCTGGCTGTCTCAGCGGACGCAGTAGAACCGAAAGCCGAAAACGAAACGCTCAAAGGCGAGATCAAAAAAGCAGGAGGCGGACTCCTTCGCGCACTCGCGACCTTCACGTATCTCGGGGCGAACAAATACAAGGTCGAAGCGACCTTCACGGCTAACGCCGAAGATGTGACTCCGGTAATCCTTGCCAAGATCGGAATCTTCAACGCACAGAACGGTGGCATCATGCTCTTCGAATCCCTCCTGTCATCGACTGCGGAAATCCACGAATCGACTGATGCCGTCACCATCACCGACATCGTGACGGGCACCTAATGAGCTTCGTAGTCATCCAAGGATGCCCGTCCAATCCGGCCATCGGTCCTTACTTCGCTCTCTTGGCCAAATGGTCTAACGCCACCGTCAACAGCATCTATCGCGGCGATGATGCCAAGGCGATTCTGCACGCGCATGGTAAGCATACACAGCGCGAGCTATTCGAAACGCTTCCGGCTGGTACCGCTAACCCCCCTGGTCGCTCGACTCACGAGCTTCGTAGCGACGGCGTACCTTACGCTGGACCCATCGGCCGCAAGCTCGAATGGTGGCAACAGGGCATCGATGTCAACGATGGTGATGTCGCTAGGATGATCTTGCATGCCAAACGTCACGGATGGGACCTTTTCCAGCCCTATAAGTCGGGCGTAGAGTTTCACCACCTGAACTTCCGTAGCCGTCCGAAGTCGCATAGCTTTGATCGCGTACAGATCATTCGTCTTCGCGCTACCCTACCAAGGAAATAAGATGAAGACAGTCGGTTGGGAATGGGCATTTGGGACGACGGTACACTACTTTTTATGGTCTGGAAAAGGTAAGCACGGCTTCTCAAGTGTGTCTACGGAAGATTTCCAGGTTGCATTCAATCCCGTTAGGGAATGAATCTGCGCGCTGGCTACGGGGCTCTCATCTATACGATGGGGTTCTATCTACGCGCGTGCGCTACCATAATGGTTGATGGATCAAATGTCATCAAGCATAGATTGGGCTTGGCTCGCTGGCCTGTTTGAGGGCGAGGGCTGCTTCCTCTTCACGAACGTCAATTCTGTTGGCTTAGCTATCGAGTCTACGGACCAGGATATTCTAGCTCGCGTTCAAAGCATCGCGGGTGGCACACTCAATGGGCCGTATGCTTTCGAGTCCAAGATCGGAAAGAAGCCCACATGGCGGTGGACACTGCATCAAGCTACCTCCGTTGCCGTCGCGCTACAGCGGCTCAAGCCTCATCTGGGTCAACGAAGGCTAGAACGACTTGAAGAAGCACAGGCGCGTCTTGTCAATTGCCGAGGTCGTAGAGGACGGGCTTGATGTCTCGCATCAACGTCACTGGCGTCTTCCAGGGCTACACCAGTAGCCTCGTAGACCTCTACACACAGATCGGTAATGCTGGCTGGTCGATGAAGAAGGTCAAGTTCGACAAGAAGGATGACGAGTACGTCGCCTCGGCAACAAACGCTCACGGGGAGGACATCGAGAAGACCGGCCCAGACGAGGAGATGGCCGTTCGCAATCTCCTGCTCGCGGTCGAGCGCAAGAACCATATGCGCAGCGCAGCGATGGAGAGGATCGGCATGTGGAGGACCGACTGGACCGATCAGCTTCAGCCCATCGCAGAAGCCTACGCCAAGGCCCCTGTCTACGATCCGAAGGCAGCAGCAGCGTACAAAGAGCTAGCCGACGATTCCATGCGTCGAGCCGATGTCCTGCGCAATCAGCTTCATATCGAGGAGGTCAACGACCCAGAGCCCTACCCGCACGCGCAGGCGATGACTGACGACATCCACAAACGCCAGCATTTCCAAGTCTCGCGCGCCAACAGCGAGCATCCTCTTTGGACCCCAGAGCAGAACGTCGCCTTTCGCATCGTCCACGACGTTCTGGGCCACGGCGTATCAGGCGGCGACTTCGGATGGGAGGGAGAGAACAAGGCGTGTCAGGCTCACTTCCCGCTGCTCTCCGCAGAGGCTCAGAAGGCCCTCTTCAGCGAGTGCATCGGTCAGACCGCATATGCGGCCCACTACCGTCACTTTGGCCCGCAGAAGGTGGCGCTGTTCCCTGAGTTCTACGAGCCCGCACAGCGCGCTGAGGGTGTCTCTCCGGGCTTCTCAGGGGTGCATCCCTCCCAGTCGGTCGCTCCGGTGGCCATGCCCGCCATCAAGCCCTCGAAACCGGTCGGTCTGCCCCAGGACAATGTGGCTCCGCATCAGCAAGAGGCGCTAGGACTTCAACCGACCTACAACTATGTTCCGGGCACCAGCTTCAGTCACGTCGCGGCAGGGACGGTCGATCCAACCTTCGCCGATCCGAACGAGGGATGGGAGTCGGGCGTGCAGGCACAGGAACCCAACGCCTACCTCCATCACGGCGACCCGCTGGAGTCTCAGCAGGTCATGGACACAGCGAAGCTCATCGATACCGAGTGGGCCAGCCTGAGGACGGGCGAGAACGAGCCCGACTACGAGCGCATGAAGCAGGCCATCGTCAATGCCTTCCGCGTCGTGCTCCTGAGTCCGCAGAAGGACCTGCGTTGGAACACGGTCCACTACCAGGACATCTCGACGGTCCCATCGAGTGTCACCGATCCGGTCGTCTACTGGAACACGCTGGAGAACAAGCGTCAGGCTCACAACGTCAAGAACTTCGGAGAGGATGCTCGCTTCTCACACAGGCCGTACTTCAAGCTCCTGCCGAAGTTCGAGTCGCTCATCTACCAGCGCGATCCACAGGCTGGATGGAAAGCTGCCCAGGAGCGAGCGCAGCGCGAGATGTACGATTGGGAACAGGAAGAGCAGGACAAGATCACCGAGTCGCAGCAGGGCGTGCCTGAGGAGAAGCAGTTGAACCACTACGAGATCGAGAACTTGGCCAACAAGGCTATCGCCAAGAAGATTGAAGTCTTCCTCAAGGAGCATCAGCCCAAGCTCGACCACTCCGACTACGTTACGGCAGCCAAGAAGGAGCCCACGCAAGAGGACAGTCTCTTCCCGCTCGAACCGCAGGTGAAGCCGCCGACACTTGATCGCTATGGCGCGTTCATGGGGACCCATCTCAAGGCCATTGCTCAGATCAGCCAGCATATTGACGAGCTACTCAAGGCAGCGCTCGAAGATGTTCACGAGCATGACGGTACGGGGCATCACTTCCGCTCTGTCGTCATGCAGCTAGGCATTCCTGGCGCAGGTCCGAAGTGCGCATCGTTCGCATGGCTCTTGCTTCAGCCGATGACCTCGCAGCTAGCCACCATCGATACGCACATGATGGACGTGCTCGGCAAGAGCTACGAGAAGGAGATGAACAACCGTGACTACTTCAAGTTCGAGCGCGAACTGGGAGCCGGTCGAGACGCGGCAGGCTACGGCCACGTCCCGCTAGGAGCCTTCCAGTGGGGCATGTGGGACAACAAGCGCACGGGCGAAGGCACGCACCAGGATCACTCCGGCATTCGCGTCCTGGACCCGGTGCCACACGACTCCATCGACTGGCAGGAAAAGGAACAGAACCTCAAGGGCGATGCGTGGGCGAAACAGGCTCCCGATTGGTGGCGCAACACGCAGCCCGTCCGTACCCAGGTGGGCGAAGAATGGGACGAACAGGTCCACTCGCCACAGACCAAGGTCCCCTACCAGGTGCTTGCGCGCAAGACGAGTGCCGTCCTACGCTCGCCGTGGTTCACGCATCCTCAGACCGGAGAGAGACTCACGGGGCAGCCGGGTCAAACGCTCATGCAGCACATCACCGAACAGACGCATCTCTCGACGCCTGAGATTTGGGCTCAGGTCAATGAGGCAGGCAAGGGTTAGGCCCGAATCAGTCTACCTGGGAGAGGCGGACGAATGGGGTAGGGCTCATCCATCGGGTAGATCATCCCCGTTCCAGAGCACAAGCCGCACTCACAATCATGCTTGCTCTGCTTTACGAAGCGTCCTCGTTTGTCGCGTGTGCGATGACGCTCTTGGATCAAGCGCGGTGACGGAGCCACGAATAGTTGCTTGCCGTTCGAATCGAAGACGGTGATCTTCTTGCCTGCCTTCTGCATCCGGTAAGCGTCCACTTCCATCTTCTGTTTGTCGTAGTAATCCACGCCATGACCCTCGTGCCAGATCACCCATGATGGATGTGTTGCCCTCCCGCCACAGGCATGACATGTGCCGCTGCTGAAGGACCCGATTTCTCCGCATAGCTGGCACTGGAGCGCAAATGTCGGGACGCCATAGGTCATGGCATAGGACCGCTCAAGATCATCTATGACATCGTAGGCCCCTCGACGGAACTTCGCCGGGCGCGCACTTGTGGCGGCGTCAGAAGGCTTTGGGGGAGGATTGAATGCTGGCGCAGGAGCCTCGGCAAAGGGGTCAGTTAGCGTCTCCGCCTTCAGCAAGAACTCAATCGTGGCGGATACGTCAGCAGGGTCACTCTTCATGTACGCCTCGATGAGCCTGTCGAACTTTGTCGGACGTATACGCTGCTGCTCGTTGGTCGGCTGAATGGACGTAACGAACTGATGTGTGCCGAGCGTCACCGTGAGAATCGAGCATCCACAGAGGACGGCGAGGATGATGGTAAAGATCATAGCTGGAAGCTAAAGGTGTCCTCGATCAGAGTCCACAGCGCCGGGATGTCCTGCTCTTCCCGGCTGAAGCTGTTGTCGGGCTCTGCGTCCACCGGCACGAGCACTCGCGGAGTCTTGAGAGGGAACGTGTCTCCCTTGGTCATGATCGTGGCAGCCACGCCTTCGTGGCGAGAGTCATGGAAGGTAAGGGCAGGGAACCTGTACGATTCGCCCATGTAGACGTGCTCGGTGTGCTTGAGCCTGAGCGTGCAGCGATGACCAGTTGAGACTAGGTTCGTCTCCATACCCTTCGTCGCCTGCGCCTGGTGGATTTCCAGGTCGCCCTCCTCATCGGGCACCGTGATGTAGGTATCGTTCAGAATGGTCCCCTTCAGGACGAAGGAGGACATGTCGAAGATGTGATCGTGGACCGATGTACGCACGCTCTGACGCGGCAGCCGGTCATCAAAGATGTGCAGCCGACGCTTTGCGATGGGCCTACCCGTGGACATACGGTCGGGCTCCAGGTCTAGCTGAAGGAAGCCATTCGGATGCACACGCGGAGTGCGACCGGCATTGCGCGCGTTACGGATTTCGTCAGTGAGACTGGGGGTGCATGCAAGGAGGCCCATCACTCACCGCCCTCGAATCGCGCAATATCATTCTCGTCCTCGATGCGTTCGTGTCTGATCCTCTCACGGGCCTCACGTCGCGTCTCCTCGTGCGTCTCAATGAAACGCTCCGTTTCGTCGTGCATGACTCCAGCACCATCGTCGCCGTAATGCTCGTCGTCATCCTCGGCCACGACCGTGAGGACTACTCCTCCGACCATCTTCTGGATGGTTCGCGCGGAACCCTCCCAGTCGAGCTTGTGCAGGAGCGCGAGCAGGTTGCGTCGAGAAAGCGCGATCTCGACTTCGCCTATGACGGGCTCTTGCGGATGACCGAGCGTATTGAGTTGTAGCTTCATTGCTGGGCGTCTTTTTTGAATCGTACGGACTGCTCGCAGGTGGGACATTCGCCATCGAAGCCCCAGGAGACATTTCCTTGCTCCCTACCCTTCCTGTCGAGGATCGATGCCACGATAGCGGAGGACCCGAAAGCGCCCTCTGCGACCGTGGCATTATCCACAGCCTCTTCCGCTTGGTGCTCCTTGAGATGAGGCCAAGAGCGGCGTACCTCGCGGATCATGTTCCGACGCTGCTCTGCGAGGAGCGTGCGCATCAAGGCGGACTCGACGGCAGCGTTCATGCGTTGGCCGTCCTCATCTTCTCCAGCATGGCGCGCTTCTCTTCCTCCAGCTTGTTCTGGTCGATGTCGAAGTACTCGGCAAGGATGTCTGGGATGTTGCCCACCGGGACAAGCTCCGCGTAGTCAACCAGATGGGGCTCCTTGCTCCACTTGGCGAGCGTGTAGCCACAGGTATCGAGGAACTCCCCGATGCACTGTGATTCCTCCTGGACGGCCTTCAGCTTGTCGTGCTCAGGATACTGGCTCTGCGTACTCACGCTGTAGCTCCTTTAGATCGTCTTGAAAGCGATCCTCGATGGGATCGGGGTTGAGTTGCGGCAAGGCTGTCTCGACCTCGAAGACGTGGGCAGTATACCACGGTTCCTTGCCGTTGCCGCCCAGGCGCATGGTCCCGACGAACCAGAGGCGTTCGTAGTTGAAGACCTCGCCCGTGGTCACGATGCGGAAGATGCGCGGCTCGACAGGCTGGTCCTCATCAACGACAGCGAGGAGGAATGGCAGTCCGTACTTCTCGACCACGCCAATCACATCGGAGCCCTTGGGAATCTGGATCATCTGGCGTCCCTCGGCCTGGAGTTCGTAATTGAAGATTCTGCGCTTCATGATTTCTCCTTGTCAAGCTTCTTGCGACAGGGGTCGCATACGATGTCTTGGGGTGCTCGGGGGCGACAGCCACAGCGAGAGCAGCCAACGCCAGAAGACACGGCTTCTGAGGTCGGAGGGGGTTGCGGTGGGCGCTTCTCCATTAGAGACTCTCGAATGACGCCATCGATGACGGCGACCAAATGCTTGCTCACTTTGCAGATGAGTCTACCAGAAGGAAGCTCATCGCGCAAGAGATGCATGCGACATCCTGAGCCGATGCTCATGGTGGGGGTCCAGACCCAACCGATGTCCTCCAAGAACTGCTGATAGGTGCGTCGATGGAGTCCCGTACGCGCAGAGGAGTTGATGAGCTTGCGTCTCGTTGCCGGACTAGCCGCGACAGGGTGCGCACGAGCGATGTTCAGGGCATCGTAGACCTCCTGGTAGGGCAGACCCGTGGCGATGGCTATAGAGCGCGTCACGCAGTCTCCTGTGGTGCCCTTGTAGCCCGCAGCGGCACGACCGCCATCATCGTATGTCCACCAATGTCCACTCATGCGTCCATTAGCTCCCTGTAGATGAAGCTCTCACCGAGGGCGTCGGTGATTCCGATTTCCTCGCCCGACCAGTCTTCGACTTCGCCTCTCCAGGTCAAAGCTTTGGCGGGCACCTTGATCTCATCCAGGACGAATTTGATTCCTGGCTCGGTGATGCGCCAATAGCCAGCGCGTCCTCCATCCGGGCGCAGCGTCAACTCCTCCTCGACAAAGTACCACCACTTGAGTTGGCTGATCTTGTGGTTGTCTTGGCCTTTGGGGGTCAGGTGCGCGAGCGCCGTGGGATAGTGGACGAAGGCTCTCGATGGAGCAACTTTGTACAGGCGAATGAGGCTCTGCGCCATGTTCGTGTCGAGCTTCTGCACCCACATCTTGATCGTACGCCCGGTGATCGGACAGACGACGCCCTCCTTGATATTCGCATCGACCCAAGCAGACACGTCCGACAGCGGTGCGTCGTCAGGTCCCTCCCATTCGAGCAGGTTAGACATCTCAGCGTTTCCTTTTAGCGTGATGGTGATGGCGGTGGTGCTTTTGGGCTGCGCTGCGATGACGCTTAGCGGCTGCCCTGTTTTCGTTCTTGATTTCGGCCTGTTCAATTCTGACTTCAGCGTGCGCCTCTTCTTCCAGCGATGGGAAAGCTGCGTTGCATCCGGGAACCGAGTCAGCAGACGGAGCCGGATACATGACATTGTTCGGGTCAGTAACATGTCCGTGGCCGGTCGAGTGTCCGTACTCGTGAACGATGATGACACAAGCCCATCTGTATTCGCTCGTCTTTGGCAAGAGAGCGCGCGCCGTTTCAGCCGAAAGGCGCTGCGAATGACCCGGCTGTTCCGATTCGGCTACGGCACCCGTCAGTACGAGGGGTCTGACTTCGACCGCGTAGGGCGATATCGTGACGCCCCAGTATTGAGTGGCGATGGCGAGGTCTTGTTGCACGACCGGAATATCGGTTACGTCGGTAGCGGAAGCGATTGTAGGAAGAGTGAGAGAGCAGAGCGTGAGGAGGATGATTAGGAAGCGCATGCTGCCCTCCGACCCATGTCGCTGTAGACGAAGTAGGCGTTGTCGTAGCCCTTGTGGTCCCAGGTCCAGTGGTAGACATCCGGCACATCCAGGTCGAAGAGGGCGTTGACCTTGTGTGCGAGGCTTTCGTCGTACTTGAGTTTGCTCGCAGCTTTCTTGATCTTGGCGGCAGCTTTGGCCTCGCGAGCAGCCTCGGCCTTAGCTCTTTTCTCGTCGCGGTCAGGTGACCATGCGAGTGTCGCGGCCTTGGCGACGCTGATCGTGTCGCCAGCCGGGGCGCTCGGGAAACAGCGCGTGCAGAGAACTTCACCGTGGGCCATAACCGCGTGAGCTTCAAGCAGACCGGAAAGCTCAGGGAGCCAGCCGTAGGTCGTGCTGTCGTAGCAGGTGTCGCAGTGCATCGAGGAATGGATGTGGCCCATACTGCTCGTCACGAGGAAGAAGCGACTCCAGCCGGTGTACTTGGCTTCGGCGGCGAAGATCGCGTTGTCGAGGCTAGCGATCTCGGCCTCGGCGTGATCAACCTCGTCCAGGAGGCTCTTGTCCTCGACGCGCTCGACAGCCTCGTCGTAGGGGTAGTACTCGTCTTCGGAGCCCCACCCGCGCTTCGTGTCCTTGCCGAAGCGGTGCTCCTTGACGCCAGCGGACCTGATCACGCGGGCGATGGCGCGGGCGAGATGGCGCTGCGCCTCGTCAAGCTCGAAGTACAGGGCGGCGGTGGCTTCGTCGTGCTGGCGGGGGTCAATCTGTGCCTTGGTCATATCCCATAGTATACCAAAGTCCATAGCGTATCTCAAGCGCGTCTTGCAAGATCGAACCTCCTTCTGCAAGCTAATAGACGATGATCGTTCTACTCGCTAGCATCCTCAGCCACATCCCATTTACGTCCTCCTGGACCGAAGTCATCGCCTGTGTCGAGGGGCTTGGGGGACTAGCTCTATTCTTTGGGGCTTGGCATCATTTCGAATGCAACCAGGAAGGATGTCATCGACTGGGGCGCTTCACGCACGGCCATCTGAAACTCTGCCACGTACATCATCCCCATGTGCCCAGTGACGGGAAGATCAATCGCGAACATATCAATGAGATGACGCGACGCAAAGAGGCTACGGCCGCAGCGACAGATTCGCCTCACGACGAATCTCGTCCAGGGCAACCTTAGCCTGGCACAGTTCGCAGTCCTCGTTCGTCTGCTGCGCCTGACCGAACGTGTGATCGATCTGTCCGACGCATCCGCGAGCTTCATCGGCGAGCGTGTAGATGCGATTGAGCTTTGCCTGTAGCTCGCCAATGTAATCCGTCAACGAGTCATGGGGCGCACCAGATACGACATGGTTCTGGCGTCGCTCAACGATCTCCTTGATCGAGTGCTCTATGCTCGGGAACGTGCTTAGCTCGCTCATGATGGCATGCCATGGGGACGCGGATGTGGTCCCGGCTGTGCAGCGGGCTCGCCCTTGAGAGCGGCGATCACAAGCTTCACGATGTATGGGTCCTTGACCTCCTGGCTGTCTCGATCAGTGATCCTCCAACCGCCCTTGATGCGGTAGGCGAAACCACGCACAGCGCTCTCGTGCGTCACATCGGTCTTGAAGTCTTTGTGCGTGATGCGCTCAGTCGGGTGCCGATCTTCGTTGTGATCGACGTGGACCTCATTCTCTACGGGGTCATAGACCCACAAAAATTGTATGGGACCAGGATCGGGATCAGGCGATTGACCGGGATCGAGCAAGCGCTTGAGATCGGGGGGAATATCGGTCATAGGATTTTGTCCTTCTTGGACAAATTACACTTCGGATGAGCAACTTGCACATTAGTATAGCAGTGCAAACCACCTTTGGCAAGCGGCATGATGTGATCTACATGGAACTTTCCCACGATGGGCTTTTCGCAGATGCCGCAGATTCCGTCGTGCTGTTCATAGACTACGGCACGGTCGATGTGCTCAACGAACTGTTTGAGCTTTCGCGCTTTACGATCTTTACCCGCGTTAGTGTTGATTATCCGAGCCTTCTCGGGATTTCTCTTTTGCCATCGCTTTACGGCTGCGCATCTAACGGCTTGGGAGGTTAGGCTAGATAGAACTTTTGCGCGACGTTGGGCCTGAATTGCCTCTTTATTCTTTTCGTAGTGTTTACGAGATTTCTTTTTGATAGTCTCGCGGTTCGCGATATAGTAAGATTTACCCTTTTCGTTCTTTTCCTCTTTGTGATCGAGGTCATATTGTTTCTTGTATGCTTTCTGGTCGTAGCTCACGTCTGGATCAAGACCTGATTAGCAATTAGACATTGCGGACGGACTGCATTGGTGAGTATGTTCATTACGCCATTCGCGTTCTTTGGCTGCCTGGTACTGGTTCCTACTTTGCCGGTTGAACAGTTCAACCGCTTCTGTATTGCGGTGGGATTCTTCACGATTTCTTTCTGCGTATGCTTTACTTCTCTTCTTGGCTTCGTATTCTGCGGCTTCTTTGGATACCGATTCTTGAGCCAATTTGCAGACATAACCGCACGTTGGTTGGACTGGCACAACAGGCGCGGGCTTGTGAACTGTTACGGTTTGGATAGTGGTAGAGCCGCAACCAACAAGACCGATAGACAGAATAGCTAGGAATGGAAGTAGGCGCTTTGTTGGAATGCCGGTCATACCACTTCAATGATCTTCTTGCATGGTCCCTTGTATTTGGACGCGAACGATGTCACGGTGCCCTCCCAAGGCTCGTCTGACCCGCCCGGTGGCAAAAGCACCACATCACCCTCCGAAACGTCAAGATCGGTTTCGTAGGTGTAGAGGCGTCCCGTGTCGCTACTGACTACAACTCGTCGCATCATTTTCCTCCAATTGATCGTTGGGCATCGAGCATCGTCTATTACCTTTCGCGGACTCGTCTAAGTCTATCAGCAACGGTGCCGACGAGCACAGAAGAGAGGGGCTGTTGATCATGAGCGCTCTCTGGGATGAGTTTGGACTTGGGACGCAGACCAAGACGCTGTTCAAGCACGCCCTTGTCGGCTTCCAGGACCCAGATGTCCGTTTTCAGTCGAGCGACCTCCGTGAGCAGACGCTTGTTCTCCTCACGGAGTTCTGGCTTGGTCTTCTTCATGCCGTGAGCCTCTGTTCGTGCGCGCTGAGCGCGGTGGTCGCGTTGAGCAGATTGGTGTTCGCCCGGAGCCAGAGATTGAAGTTCTTTTCGCCCGAAGAGCGACGGTATCGCGCGTACGCTTTGTCGTCCTCGCGTACGGATTTGGCGAGATGAGCTTGGAGTCGCTTGATGCTTTCGCGGAGCGCCTTCTGCTCGTCTTTGACCTCCGCTTTTTCTCGCTCCTTTCGCTTACGCTCACGAGCGACGCGCATCTTCTCCTTGTGCGCCTCAGACAGTTCCTTGGGTCGGCCCGCGTCCTTCCGGCGTTTGCGGGGTTTGCTGGTGGTGGCTCTTGTGGTCATGATCCCTTTCAAGTTGACACGGCATTTGTCCGCTCATCGTGTGTATGTACCAAGCTCCCCTCGATCCATACGATTCTAGATGCTGCGGCTTTCCACATGTAGGACAGTCCCGTAGAATCACAGAGCCCCCAGGACGGCCTCTCCGGTCGAGGTCACGGCATAGCCTAGATGACCATCATCGCGGACACGAACCTCCATGAGGCCCTTCTCAACGAGGTTGCCTATGGCCTCCTCATTCAGGATGAGATTGAGTTGGTCTGCGAACTCTGTCTCGAATGCCTCGCTCTCGTAATCTGCTACGCAGTCGCCGAACTCCTTCTTGGCGCGATGGAAGGCGATTTGTAGCTGCTCGTCGGTGGGCTCGTCGTCCTCGATGAAGATGACGGGGGCGTCGGTTGAGGGGTTATCCATGGTCCCCATTGTAGCAGAGGCCGTCTACCGTCCTCTCCGCCGGAAGGGGTTCATCAGCGTGTAGCTTTTGTCCTTCGCGTCCCAGAAGCCCCGGAGGCCCACGAAACGCAAGAGGACGTGCGGGACAGCCGAGAGGAGCAGGAATGCCGCGAAGAACGCGCAGATTCCGACCTTGAACAGAGGCGTATGAAGCTGCGTGCGGTTCCCTTTGAAGTTCCAGTAGAAGGGCTTGTTCCAGAGCAGCAGCATCATCGCCAGAGTAGCTCCGCCCCAGACGACTCCGATCCAAATCAACAGACTCATGACGTGATCCCTTTCGGTCGTTTGCGTACGGGCTTCGGCGTAGAAGCTTTGCGCTTGAACTCGCGCTTGAGCTTTTCGACGCTCTCGCTATCAGCCGGAATGAGCGATCCATTTGGCAGCCGTAGCGCGACAAGCACATCTCCCTGCACATCGAAGTAGTCGTAGACCTTACCGGTGCTGCCCTTGTGGCCGGGAAAGACACGCTGCGCCTTCTTGCAGAAGGCAAGCATGGCCTCGTAGACGGCCTCACGTAGGTCTGCTGCCTGGAGGTCGCCTGACCAGCTAGGCTCGCCCTCCGAGGACCACGCAGAGATGACAGCACAGTGCCACGTCGGCGTCTCGGGAGGATAATCCTTCAGTACCTCCTCGTCCGCGCGCAGCCCTGCGAGAAGGGCCTCCGCCTCGGCGATCTGCTCGCGGAGGTATTTGGCGGCTTGGTTCTTCTCGCGGACTACCATCAGACCTCCTCTAGGTAGGTGACAACAGTAGCGTTGCCCCATTTGGGATGGTGGTCGTGGCGCTTGACCTTAGCCTTGAGGTCGTAGACCTCGCCCATCTCGAAGCCGGGGTCCGGCACGGAGGCGGGCATCCACCACTCGACCTTGGCCTCGCCGACAAACTCGTTATGAGGAGCCGAGTGGACCTCGGTATAGAACACATGCAGGATGGAGTCGTTGATCTCACGCTTCTGGCGAAGCTCGCCCGTGAAGTAGACTTTCTCACCGATCTCCCCGATGTGCTGTTTGGGGTAGCGCATGTCCTTGGCCTGTGCTGCAATCAGGCGGCGCTCAGCGGCCGTGTCCTCCTCGTCCTCCCGACGCCCGCGAAGCTCGTCGTTGGAGATGCTCTGGCCACCGACCCGGACGCCAGTGATGCCGTAGCCCTCGTTGATGTTGGCGACGGCCGTACCGAGGGACTGAAGCTGGACCGCGTGCCCGCGACCGTGATTGAGCCCGCCACATGAGCACTTGCACTTGTGCCCCTTGGCGTTCATGCACCGCGAGTCGCATTTGAAGTCCTCGCTGTAGGTGCCCTCGATCCGCCTGAGTGAGAAGACCCGGTGGTTGTTTGTGCAGCGTGCCACGACTCCGCCCCGGCCTGAGACTCTCATGGCTGTGCGCCCTGCTTGCACTCCAGCCAGATCGTTCACCTTGCCGATGTCCTCCTCGGTCGTGAAGACCGCGTAGTCGCACTGCTTGCAGCGGCCTAGGAAGGGTTTGCTCTCAGCGGTCATAGCTTGAGATTATCCTCTCTTTGCTCGCGATTGTCAAGCGGCCTGCTGCTCAGCGGTGGGAGGGAACTCTTCGGTATTGGTCATACGCCATAGTATACCAGCTTAGGCTACGGATTTCAAGCGATTCCGTCATCTACGCACTGGACCATGGCCAGAGCAACGGCAGCGGTGTGGAGGCACTCTTTGCGGTACTTGGCCTTGTCGAAGGGTTTGATGCGCCCCTCTGCGATCTCCTTGCCGACCTCTCCGAACTCCTCGCCAAGGATGGCGTACCACATCTCAGGATCGTGGTCCTGGGTCCCCCACTTCTCAAGCTGCTCTTCGCGCTTTCGTTTGACGGCAGCGAGAGTCGGATCGATGCCATGAAGGGCCTGCTCGTACTGAATCTCAGCCAGCATAGAGCGACCCTTGAACGCCTTTCTGGTTCTGGTACTTCGACTTGAGCTTCGGATGCCCATACGGGAACTCTGCGGGAGATGAGAGCAGCGCGAACGATAGCTGGCAGATGGACTTGCCTGCGCGTAGGACAATGGACCTCTTGTTCAGGTTGTACATCTCCAAAGTGATGTTCCCTTTGAAGCCGGGGTCGATGAAGCCCGCCGTCGCGTGAACGAGCAGACCGAGACGACCGAGAGAGGACTCGCCGTGGACCTGCGCCTGGATGTCGGACGGGATTTCAACGTACTCTGCTGTCGAACACAGCACCAGTTCTCCCGGCTCCAGGTGCCACTCGTTAGAGACGAAGCGTTTGACCGGGACTTTCTTTGCGTCCTCCATGTCGATGACGAACTCCGACTCGAAGCGCGAGTCGAAGTGCGGCTGTGGGAAGACCGAGAATTCATTTGCGAGCGTCAAATCGACGCTTGCTGGTTGCACCTGGCTGTCCTTGCAGGGCTTGATGCCGATGCCTTTGCTACGCGCCTTGAGACGGGCGCGTACGTCCTGATCGCTGAGCACGGTCATGCAGACTCAGCAACAGCGCCGCTACGAACCTGCTGGTCGAACTCAGCCGCCTGGCGAGCCTCCTCCATGCTGTGGACGATGGCCAGGTCGCTCTCCGGCTTCGGCTCAGGAAGCGCTTCGGCTGCCTCTAGCAACTCTTGCGCTTTGGCAATGGCTAGCTCACGGCCGAGAGGAACGCGGATGACACCAACAGGAAGGACCTGTCGCCCCTCTGGGGTAGGGATAGCAATGCCCGTCACCATGGCCAGGACTAGGTGCGGAGTGCCCTGTGTCTGACCGCTCTCGTCTACCTCCGGCAGTACGGTGGCCAGATCGAGCGAGAAGACCTGCAAGGTTGTGTCAAAGAACATCGATTCTCCTTTCAGAAGGGTATGTGGGTGTGGACGAATTCCTCCGCCGCTTGAAGACATGTTAGCGCACCGTCCATATCATCGGCGATCCATTGATCGACCGCCTGTCGGATGGCTTGGCTAATGGCAAGATCGCGAGGCGATCCTGTCGGATAGAAAAGGTCTACGCCCTCAGGTATGCAAGTCACGTCGCGTGAGTATTGCTCGTGCCGAGATAGCGGTTCGTTAGCGCGTTCACGCACCCAATCTTCGGGATGCATCATGACTCGAAGTCCTTTAGCGCACGACGCAAGGCGGGGATGGTGGCTGCGCGCGTCTCGGCCTCTGATAGCTGCGCCTCGACCTCTGCACGATACTCCGTGGTGCCATCGCGAACAACTTCAAACGGAGTCGGTGTCTCCTCGCCGTAGCCCGCGATGTCTCCTGCCGTGCGAGCAAACGCCTCGGCCTCTTTGATCGAGACAGGTACGCCCTCTGGGGCGCTAACAGGTGCAGTATGGACACGCCATCCTGGATTCACGCCGCGATGCAGCACGAGCGAGATGGCGTAGGGAGTTGGTTTGTCAGACATCACGCGCCACTATAGCATCAGACACAAACGATGCCCGCCTTCTGCAATCGCTGTATCTGATCTGCTTGATCGGGTCGGGTCGCAAGCGACTGTGTGGCGGTCAACTCAACGGCGGTCGGGTAGCCCAAGGCGTTGGCATCGAAGGCTGTCTGCGCGACGCACCACTCCAACCAATATCCGCCTATGGCGATGTGCGTGACCTTCTCGTCGGCCAGGATGTCCTCTAGGCTCTTGAGTGGTCGCAGCGTCCCGGCTTCGAACGCCGTGTAGCCTCCTTGATCTTTGCGCAAGCCCTTGGTCACAACGTAGTCGGCTATGGCTGCAATGTCCGAAACGAGCGCAGCCCCCTTCGTACCCTTGATGCAATTGGCGGGCCAGTGACCGCCATGAGACTCAGAAGCGAACGACTCGTGGTTGGACGGACGCTGATTGCGCGATGCTATCACGACATCGGCAGCGAGCGTGCCGAACTCGACCAGGGGTCCGATGATGGAGTCACTGCCAGGGAAGCCGAGGATGCCGTCCGGCTGATAGTCGTTCTGTGCATCAACGACGATGAGAGCGGTCTTACCCATTGACGGAGGACTCATGATCTTCGTTCAGAATAGCACAGAGCGCCACTGCCTCATCGCGATCCTCGCAGGGCTCCTCGATGCATGGCACAGCTAGGGTGTGCTCGGTATCGGCATGGCCGTCACAGACCCACCAGCCCGAAACACCTTCGTAGGTCACGGCCAGAGGATGGAAGCGATCCATGGCTCCCTTGGCGTTGAAGCTCATGCGCGGCAGTCTACCAGTCGATCAGCTTCAAATCAACCTCGTTCAAGGGCATAACGGGTGATGGCACATTTCGTCGGCACCACCGCACTGCTCAAAAAAGGAAAAGTCTTCACGTCGCTGCCTGCACAGGCGGACTTCGCCGAATGGATTTCGGGTACCGTGACCTCCGATCAAGGGGGCACACTGGAAGTCCAGGAGAGCTTTGATCTGCCGGTAGTACCCAGCGCGGAAAACTACGCCAAAGCAGAAAACACGAAAGACCTGATGCAGAAATGGGCCGAAGAAGGTCATTGGGCTCCGTGTTCGTGGCCGGAAGAGTTGGAACTGGCGAAACGTCCGGCGACCTTTGTGGTTGCGGCTAAAGCCACCGTCAGCTTCTCCGCCTTCGCCGGGGCTCCATATTGGCGCGTCGTTTACACCAACGGCGGAACGGATCAGGAAGAATTCCGTCTCGCCGCACGAGCCTTCGAGCGCGGTAGGGTCTAATGGCAGCCCCCGTCGTAACAAAACCAGCGAAACAGACCTCCACAAAGAGCGTAGCAATCGCGCCATTCCAGGTTGAAGCTACTGAAATGCCTCTCGAATACAAAGCGACCGGCTTGCCCGCAGGCTTGACGATCAAACCGCTCACGGGCATAATCGAAGGCACGCCGACCACGGCTGAAACAGCCAAAGTCAAATTGAGTGCCAAAAACATTGAAGGCACAAGTCCTGAAGTAGAATTCGAATGGGAAGTCGAACCCAAAGTTCCGGTCATTACCAAACCAGCTAAACAGACCGGTCATATCGGAACAGTAATCACGCCGCTGACCATCGTGGCTACCGAAACGCCTACTGAAATCTCGGCTGCTGGACTACCCGCTGGTTTGTCAATCGTAAAATCGGGAGCGAAAATCGGCGAAATCACAGGTACGCCGACGACTGCCGAAACAGCTAAAGTCAAACTGTCCGCCAAAAACGGAACGGGGTCGGCTGTTGAAGTTGAATTCGAATGGGAAATCCTAATAGCCGTTCCTGTCGTTAGCAAACCGGCGAAACAGCTAAGCTATCACGGCACACCGATCACCGCGCTCCATGTTGCTGCTACAGGCACACCTACCGTCTATACGGCATCCAGTTTGCCAGCCGGACTGTCGATCAATGCAGCGACCGGAGTGATCACGGGTACCCCGACGACCAAAGGAACATCAACGGTCGTGCTCGCCGCCGAAAATGCAGGGGGCGTGAGTCTCGAAGTCTCATTCGAATGGGTCATCCAGCAGGGCGCAGAAGACGAGACAGCCGAAGAGGCAAAAAACACCGCTTCCACTTGGGTCGCACCTGCCGGGTGGGGCGTTCGCCCTGGCTAGCAACTGCGTCGCATCTGTGTCATAATGACTGATGCTGGTTAGCTGTGAAGATTGCTCGCACCATTTCGTCCTCTCGCCAGGCGATATCTCTGGCGCGACTGCTTGTCCGGATTGTGGTGGGAAGCGCTTTTTCCGCGATCAGCCGTCCCCTACTCAAAGCGATGGCACGCTCCGGGACATGGTTGATAGCGACACACAGAAGGACCAGGGAGGCAACCCGCTAGGCGAGGGCACCATCATGGGCGGGCACCCAGAACAGCCTGCCTGGCGTCGCGACAACTTCATGCATGGCAAGGTCACAGACTTGCCTACCCTCGCAGCTTTGGTCGAGAGCGATCTTAGACTCCCAGATGGAACTTCGATCCCAGAGAGCGGATCGATCCCCAATCACACCTGTCCATCGTGTCGTGTTCCCTCGTCCATGAACGGGTATGGTGAGTGCCTCAATTGTGGCTATACCATTCCATACGATGGCGGTGAGTGGGAGGACATGCCTGGAGCAGATGAGCTACTTGACCCTCGGCACCTTGAAAAAGGTCGGGGTCCTTGGAAGAATCCTTCCACCCTTCCTGCGCTAGGCCCGGCTCATCAAGGCGCACTTGCGGCCCTTGTCGATCCAATGCTCAATCTTCGTTGCCCCAATTGCGGCGGCGAAGTAATGCAAGACCCAGATCAGGGAGACATCTTCTGCGTTCACTGTGATCACAGTTGGCCGGTGCGCGGCGAGGAAGACCCTGCCGTCATGAAGGGATGGCAGCGTGTCCCTCACGCCATGGAGCATGGCTTTTCACCGGGTCTTATAGAGACACCTGGCGCGCTTGGTCCTGTGCGCCAGGGCAGCACTCACGAGGCCGCACAGCAGGCCCCGTGCGCGACCTGTGAGTCCGATGCACTCGTGCTCTCTGATGGGACGATGTATTGCCCGCAGTGCAAACAAGCGACACCCCCGGCAAGTCGTCCTGAGCCAACCAACGTCTTTCAGAATCAGGAGACATGGCGTACTCCTCCGGCCTTCGAGTCGCCCAAGGAGCCTGGTCTATTGCAACGGATGTTTGCTAGCGAGATGGATGACATCGTGGGCCTCACCCCTGAGTCGCAGCCAAGCACTATGCAGTGGGAGCCCGGATGGCAGGGGCGAGGTCTGATGATTGCCGGTGAGCCCCATACGTGGAAGGCATATCACCCTCGCGACGCTAATGTCGATCCCAACGAAAGTTTCAATCATGGCACATCACACTCGCAGTATGTAGAAAGCGCAGGCATCCCGCATCACCTGGTCGATTGGAAATCCGGAGTGGAGATTCGCCCGACTGGAGAGGTCGAGACGGTGACAGGTCGAGATGCTTCACCGTTTATTGCCGCTGATCCGCGCCTGAAAGAGTTAGAGGACAAATCGTTCTCCTTCAGTAAGACGATGCCAAAGCTAGAGCGCACCAACAACATGGACCCATATCTCCCGTGGACACACGAGGCGGATGTCGATTTCGATAAGGGTCCCGACGAGAACGTCGCCCCGGCTCATTCTCTCATGGTGCAGCCCAGTGACGTGGGGCTCCACAACGCACATGGCAACCACAAAGGGCCGCTTGCGTTTCTTGATGCACACATCAACGGCATCCCGGTCAGAGGTAACGGCTCGGAGTTGATCAAGCGCTACGGCTTGCGCGAAAGCCCGGAGTTCGGCAAGCCGGTTGTCGTCTCGGTCCATGATCCGTCTCACCTACCGGCCGCTGCGCAGGTTGTGCAGGACCCCAACGCACGTAGCCCCCTCATGGTCGAACTTGCACAGAAGATTCGCAACGAAGAAGCTCCGGCTCCTCCTGGCATCAGGCCGTTGGATATCGCGCCGTCACAGAGCGAACAGGACCAGTCTTTGAGAGATCGTGATCAGGGATACGAGGAGCACGCGGGCGGTATCAAGACGGCAGGTCCCGCACTGTTGGCGCTCCCTGAGCTAGCCGAGGGCGTGGGAGCAGCCGGTGCGGTAGGCGGCGAGGCATCCGCAGGAGGCGCAGCAAGTGGACTGATGGGCAAAGCGCTTGGTCCAGCAAGCAACTTCATGGGCGGCGACCTTGGTCGTCACATGCCGGGCGGAGGAGGCGAAGCGCCGGGGCAAGCGGGTCCCGATTCGACCATTCTCAATCCGCTATCGAGCACCGATCCACTCATTGCGCTCATTGCCAAGGGTGGAGAATACGAAACGCCGACCTCCAATCCCGACGTGGGCGTCAAGCACGACGACCCAGAGGACGTAGATCAAAAAGAGTTCAACGACCAGGACAAGAGCCCAGAAAACCCGTTGAACCCGAACCTTGAAGACTCCGGTAAGTCGGGTGAGGACCCGCACAAAGACAAACGCGACGAGGAAAGCCACGGCTTCTCCGAGAGCAGCCCTGCCATCGAGCGCATGAAGCTTCTCATGCCACTCATCGAACACTTCTATCACTCAGATGAGTCGGGAGCAAACGATCCTATGCTCAAGGGTCTGCACGAGATGCTAGAAGCAGAGAACCCTGGTTACCTCGGCAAGGGCGACCCTACTGTCGCTGAGATTTTCATCCAGCAGAAAAAGAAGCCAGAGCACGTTCATGCGGGCCTTTACGCCGATGGTGACGCGGTGCGATCTCCCGATGAGCGCCGTCGTTACGATCAGGGATTGGACGAATGGGGCGCGAAACAGTACGGCGAGCGCCGCATCGGTCCGGATCGTCGCCAAGAGCCCGAGCCTGTCATGTGCCCCGCATGCAAGAGTGGCCAGATCATCGGTCCAGCATGTAACCAGTGCGGCACCACGGTCGAGGATATCCTTTCGGCCCCGACAAGTCGCGAAGGTCAGACCAAGGAGTCCATCGTGCCCCCTTTGCAGATGGGCGGACTTCAGCAACAGCAGCAGATGCTCGATCCGACCGCACTCAATCCAAGTTTGCAACCAACCCCTCAAGCTCCTCCAGGCGGGGGAGCGCAGCAGGGTCATTGCAAGAACTGCGGCGGAGTCACGACAGCAGATGGCACATGCCCGCAGTGCGGAGCCAAGGAAAACGCCATGGGCGGAGCAACACCACAAGGACAGCAAATAGGAGGACCAAGTATGCCAGCACCGATGCAGAGCTTTACTCATCTAGACTTGATTGCCTCGCTGGTCGATTCGGCCAATCATCAGGGTCCAGTAACGCCTGAGCAGATCGCCGCAGTCCAGCAGTGGCTTATCGAGAACGGTCGTGTCAATGAGGTACCGAACGTACCTCTCGACCCCGGCAACCCCGAGTACGCCAAGATTCTCGCTGAAATTCAGCAGAATCCTACAGTACCCCCAACAGTCACGCCGGAAGAGCAGACACAGCCGCCAGCACCGCAGCAACCCGCCCCCGGAGGCATGCCTGTTCCGGGGATGGGTGGAGAACCAGGCGGACAGCCGATGCAGCCTATGTCATCGTTCTTGCCCGACTTCACCGCAGCCGACGATCTAGAAACACAGCATCAAAAAGGTCAGCATGTGCATGGGCTTCACCCAGATTGTCCTATTTGTGCGCAAAAGGAAAAGGCAGAGCCCTACCGCGAGTTTGAAGAGGAGATGGGCAGCAAGCTCATGCCCGGTCATACAGCAGCCGACAACATCGCACCGCGTTGCCCCGTGTGCAACTCTGCGACGACCGGCATGGTTGGTGATCCAGACAACCACTCTCGTTGCCATGCGTGTGGCAACGTCTGGAAAGGTCCTAGCATACTCGATGACACAAGCGCGGCTGGAAACAGCGCCATCGCTCGCGTAGCTGGACCTGGGCCAGAGCAGGATGCCCAGCCGGTCAATGTACCTGCCGCAGAACAGGATGCTGCGCTCAATCAAGGCGGCGACGAAGATTCATCGCTGACATGGAAGGACACCGAAGGAAATCCGATCCAGGCAAAGCAGGAGTACACGATGAAGAATCCGTCCTTCTCCGTGCCGGATGTGATTCGTGTTGAGCGCGTCAAGCCAGACGGCTTGGACGTGACATTGCTCGGTATGTACGGCAACGACTCGAACACGCTGAAGAGCAGCGTCCCGATTTCCAAGGAGGACATGGAAATGCAGGAACTCACGTTCGAACCGCTCGCACAGAATGCCGACGACCGCAACAACGAACCTCCGCCAGGCTCACAGACGCCCGGCGAGGAGCAAGTACCCCCATCAGGACAGACGACAGACGAGCGCGCCAACAGCGAACTCCAGCCTTCACAGGCCAGCGTCGATGATGATTCATGCCCGCGCTGCGGTCACAACGAACACACGTCGTCCATGATCAATCCGGACGCGACTGAACACGACTGCTTCCGTTGTGGGCACAACTGGGTCACCGAGGAAAAGGGTGGTCGCGCTGAGGCTGGCGTTGATATTGGTTGGGTCATGGAAGACGATGACGCAGAGGATTTCTTGGGCGCTCGACGCCAGAGCATGGCTGCCGCTCAGTCCCGCGACATAGGCTCGATCCAGGACTCTCGACGCGAAGAGATTCGCGCACGTCTAGCTCACAACAAGCAAGAGCGCATGCAACGAGAGGGTGGCAAGCACTTTACTCCTCGCGAGCAACGTGAGCTAATAGATGAGGATGGTATGGCGCGCAACAGCGACATGCTTGATCTTGAGGGTACGCATTACAAGACCCGAGACAGTTACGACAGTAAGACCGATCCAGAACGAGTCCGCGACGCAGACTTGTTCCTAGGAGTCTAAGAAAGGAAGTCATGTCAGATACACCAGACACATCACAAGTCCCGGCCGAGGTTCGGGCACAGATCATCAGAGAGGAGCAGGAAGCGCGTCAGGGACCCCCGACCGTCGAGTGCGCCATCTGTGGCTTCAACGGTTATCCCGGAGGCACTTGCCCTAGCTGCAATCGTCCTCTGGACCAGAAGCGCCAGTACACGTTGAGTGAGCTTCGCGCCATGCCTCAGGAGCAGCGCGAGAAGATCATGCGCGAGGACCGGCCTAGTGGCGCGGCACCGCGAATCGTTCACATTCCAGGGTCCGTGTAAGAACCCTTTCAAACCTGCGACTTCTAGGAGATAACAAGCGATGGCAATCAAACTAGCAACCGGACCTCAGGTCAGTAAGGTGAGCAAGGAGGAGGCTGAGGCGGCATTTCGTCGCAACCCAGACTTCCCCAAGCACGCCGACGAGTACGTTCTCGAAGAGCTTGACGGTCACTGGGTAGCCGCAGTGCATGTCGCGGATTCACCATTCGGTGGACCTGCCGACGAGACTGAGGAGGCCCCTGGTCCTAAGAGCGAGGGTCCCGGAGACACCGCTCCTGAAGAGGGTGGCGCTGATGATGGCGAAACTGGCGGAGACGAGCCTCCGAAGGACGATGAGAACAAGGAGGACGGCAAGGAGAAGGGCGGCGAGAAGCACGAGATTCACGCCCTCATGGATGCTGTCCAGAAGATTCTCGTTGCACTCGGCATTCCCGATGGCGAAGCTCCTGGTGAAAACGCCATCCCTGGCGAAGAGCCACCGGCCGGTCCTCCTGGACCGCCGCAGGGTGGCCCGCCCGCACCGGACGAGAAGGAGAAGGGTCCTGGCGGTCCTCTCAAGCCTGGCGAGGTCCCACCGGGACAGACGCCGGTCGGTGCTCCTGCATTTGCGCACATCACCCCTCACCCGTGGGAGGGACTCATCGGAGTAGCAGCAACGTTCGAGGTCGAGGAACGAGTTCCCGATCACTACACTTCCGCAGACGTGGATAGTGAACTCAACGAACTTGCTCGCGGCACGGGATTCAAAGTCAAGCAGGTTCAGACGCACGTCAATGAGCATGGCCACAAGGTCGCCAAGGCTCTAATCAGCGCCTACTAAAGAGGAGTTCACATGTCGAGGGATGCAGTGCCCTCCGCCGACCTAGAGAAGACGGTTCGCGAGGAGTTCAATCGTATGCGCGGGCGCATCTGCGGATTCATCGAGGCATGCGGCCTACCTGAGAAGCAAGAGCGCGGAGCAATCGCCACGTTCAAGACGCTTAGCTACGACAGTGAGAACCTGATCGTAGACCTGCTCAGTGAAGACGCTTAGCTTTACGCAGACAGCGAGCTAGCTTCTTCCGCTTGTGTCGATTGAGGCGCTTGCACTTGGCTACGGCCTTTGCGCGCTTCGATGGCACAGCAGCGTGAGTTACCCGCGCAGCCACAGGTCCCGTTGTGGGTTCGGAAGCCACAGTAGGTGTGGCTACAGAGGTCACTATGGGACTTGGCGTTGGGGCAGGGGACGGAAGAAGCGTGACCGTTTCGAATGTCGCTTCTGCCCCAAGTTCAGCGCTATTGGCTTCTCCGGGGTAGAGACATACATGATAGACACCCAAGGATTCGTATTGTTCAGGTGGGATGGTGCCTTCGGTTTCGGTCGTCAGTCGTCCCCATTTGCCGAGGTCACCGTTTTCGGCACGATGAAGCTTACATGCGCTGGGTTTGAGATTGACGACAAAGAGGCCAGAGACGCCCTGGGCGTGATACGTAACGGCTTCCCCTTTGAGGACCGATTGCGGCGTCACAGACAATTCGGGGTTGGCACTCGCAATCGCGGGGGCAGCGAAGACCAAGGACAAAACGGCAGCGGAGATGAGGCTCTTGATTTTCATGATCGATAGTCTACAGGATAAGCTACTCCGTGTCAAGAGCTTCAGGCACCATAGGTTTGCGGCCTTGCTACCGCATAACTACTGAGATGAGCTTCACCAAGTTCGCGAGCTTCGAAGATGCGGAGGTCCTTGAGGTCAAGGGCTCGCCTTCGCGGCGTCGCACAGCCACGCTCGACAAGCTGAGTGACTTCCACGACTACCGCACCGACGATGGCTACATGTACGTACGCCTGCGTGCGATCTCTAGCCGCGTCAACAAGAACCACGATGGCTGGCCGTCTGTCGAGCTTGCTGGAGGCTCTGAGGTCTTCGACCGTCACGCTAAGCAGTCTGCGACCGGCTTTACGGTCGAGGCGGCGGATGGCGACAAGCAGTTTGGATTCGCGACCTTCATCGGCAAGCCAAACTTCATCGATCACAACAACTCCGATCCGTCTCGCGCTCGCGGCGTCGTAGTAGACAGCAAGCTCAAAGTCCTTCCGATAGAGCACACCGCAGCGAGTGGTGACACCTACTGGGGCAGCGAGAGCATGGACCCTGAGCACGCTCCGCCGACTGAGGTCGAGCTACTCCTGGAGATCGACGCCAAGACCTTTCCGACGTACGCCAAGGCCGTTCGTAGTGGCGACCTCGACGGATTCTCCATGGGCTGCGATGTCGAGCGCTCGAAGTGTTCGCACTGCGGTCATGTGGCGACCAACCCCGACGAGTACTGCTCGCACATCGTCATGAAGGGTGCGCATCACGACTACAAGACGGCGGATGGCAAACGCATCTCGCGTAAGAGCTACGAGAACTGCTACGGCATTCACTTCTTCGAGATCAGCGGCGTGTTCGATCCCGCTGACGAGACAGCGCTCGCCCGTGAAATCCGTGCGAGCGTCAACGACGAGGGCTTGGGCAAGACGGCTGAGAATGCACTACCTCAGTCCTTCCTGCCATCGGCACCCGAAGATGTAGACACCATGCGTGAAGAGCACGCTTGCCCAATCTGCGGCGAGACGATGGAGGGCGAGACGTGTGATGTGTGTGGATATGTCGAGCCGCCCAAGGGTATGGATAACCCCGACCTGACCAAGGCCCAAGAGCTTCAAGGCGACATGGCGCAGGGCAGCGAGCAAGAGGTTCAGCAGGATAATGCGCTGGCACAGGGCGCAGAGACACCGGCAGCACCGTCCGCAGAGCCCGCAGGTCACGCACCGCCCAAGCAGGAGGGTAGCTTCTTGACTGCTAGAAATAGCGCTGCATCCGCGAGTGTAATGGGTGACATGCGTTGGCAACCAAAGCTGAACCCAAAGGTGGCTGCTCGAATCAACCAGCAGGAAAGGCCGATCAAAACGACCACAAAGCCTGCTACGAACGAGCCAGTCACGACCACTGTGGTGAAGAACCCGGCTAAGCCTGTCACGGCAACAATGCGCACAGCGCAGGACCTCATCGAGGCAGCCAATAACAACCATCAAGGAGATACCATGAGCACGAAGATCGCTGATGGTCCTACTGGCCCGGAGGCTTCGCCTGACGCGCGGGTTGACGCTACTGGCGTTGGTGGGGTCATCGAGCCTAGCAACGATGCAGCATCCAAGGCCGACGCACAGGTAGACGTTACCAGCGTAGGCACGACAGGCGTCACAGATGTTGACGCCGACAAGACTGAGAGTCTGCCTACGGCATCTGAGGGATCAGATGACGCTGGTTTCGACGCTACGAAAACGACCGAGGACAGCGGCCCGACCGCGACCTATGGCGATTCCGATGGCACCGAGAAGGGCTTCACGGATGGAGTAACCACTGATAGCCTCGAAGGCAACCAGAACAAGGACTCGTCTGTCCGTCAGGCGTATGACGCAAAGCCGTTCTACGACCAGCCTGGCCTCAGCGGAGGTTCGACCGTCAAGGGCGTTCAGCCCGTTGCCGAGTCATTTGGCGAGCGCGTTGACGTGCTCCAGCCAGCGGCAACTCCGGAGAACAACTCTGGACCGACGAGTCAGTGGACTGGCACAGAGGGCAACAAGGTTCTACGTCAGCAGGACCCGGTTACGCCGGAGTCCATCGCGACCGAGGGATTCACTTCGCATATCATCGCGGCGATCAAGCTCACTGATCTGGAAACAGAGCTAGGCATGATCGGCCCGGACGAGAAGTACAACCGCATCGCGGACCTTGACGCTCAGGACGACGAGCAGATCACGGCACAGCTAGACATGCTCTCGCGTGTCAAGACTGCGGCTACGCAGAAGCTTGCCAAGCAGCGCACGGCAGGCGTGGCTCGTATGCCAAGCGGCTTTGGCCAGCATACGGCAGGAGATCGTCGGATGGTAGACCAGGATGGTCACGCATTCGAACGTGTTTCGAGCGATGAGTCCGAGTCGGTTTCGGTCACAGACGAGACGCTCGACTCCGGTCTGTTCACACGCTAATCCGTAAAGCTACTTACTTTCGGTAGTGCCCCGTCATGACAATGAGTGATGACTTAGCGCTTCTGGCGCTACAACCAAAAGGAATCACTCACCAATGCAAGTAATTTACGGTGACGCAAGCAACATCAACCTGACGGCCCAGAAGCGCCTTCTCAGGGTTGTAGAGGGACAGACCCAGGCGACACCGTTCGCCGGGATCATCGATCCTTCGCTGCGTAACACCACGGGTGGCATTCGCGTTCCGTTGAAAACGGACGAAGCGGGAGTCACACCGGTCGGTGGAGCAGCAGCAGCCCCGTTCTCGCGTTCGGGAGATGCCTTCACATTTGAAGGTTCACTCGTACCTGGACTAGTCCTCGTCAAGACGGTAGGCGAAGCTTTCGCCATCGGCGACGCCGGGACTGCAACGGGTGTCTACGGACTCCTTGGGCAGTGGGTCGGTGGAACGTTTGACAACATCAAACAGTCCAACCAAATCTCTGCATGGCAGGGACCGGACTCCGTGTACGATCTGATCGCACCGGGCTTCGACTCAACGGAACTTTCTACGAAGGTTGCGGAAAACAAAGAAGGAAAGCCTGTGTACCTGTACGTCGGCAAAGATGGACGCCTGGGCGTAACTAAAGGTACCAACGAAACCAAGATCGCGGAAGTTGTTGACTACAGCAACCCAAGCGTTCTGCGATTCAAGCTACTAGTCTAAGGAGGCGAGACAGACATGGGATATGAGAATTTCCAACGTCAGGTAGTCGCTTCTGGTGACTACGAGGAGAAGCTAAAGGACCTTCCGAAGCTCTCCAAGAAGCAGAAGGTCGGACGCCTCGAAGCTATCCTTGCCGACAAGGGTAACGCGATGCGTCGTATCGGCCAGGGCATGATCGGCCCGATTCAGATTCGTCTAAGGTACGAGGGTATCGTTCGTAACGTCCTCGTGGAGGATACGCTAGAGCGCGGACCCCTCATGCCTTACGACATCCTGGACGACCTTGGACGTGCGTACGTGCTGAACAGCACTGACGCCGAGGTCAAGATCACGCCGTTCGAGGGCAAGCAGGCATTCCCTGCTCTGTTCCGTTTGGCGACGTTCCCACGCATCCGCAAGGAGGACCTCTACTACTTGCGAGTCAACGCGGTTGAATACGCGCAGGACGAGTCCCGTCAGGCCATCCAGAAGCAGGAGGACGCACGTCTAGTCCTACTTCTTGAGCAGGCCATCAAAGGACTCGGCGAAGCGCTTACCAACAACGTCGTTGGCCTCGCACCTACTGGTGGTCGCGCAGTTGGGATCGCAGCAGGACCGGAAGCAGAGCCTAACGAGCACACCGTTCTCCTCGGAGCCGGTAACCCGTTGGAGCCCGCTGACTTCTACAACGCGGTAACTCAGATCGAGATCAACCAGCTAGAGGCACGTCGCGTGCTTGCCCACCCGGCAGACATTCGCGACCTCTACAACTGGGACCTCAACGCCACAGGGTTCCGCTTCAAGGATGAGGTCTTCGCAGGCGGACGTATTACGTCCTTCGGCGAGTTCCAAATCCAGCGTTCGATCATCATCCCTCAGGGTGAGGTCTTCCTCGCAGCCGAGCCGGAGTTCATCGGGGTCTTCCCTGTCATGTACTCTCTCGATGTCGAGGAGAACCATCAGGTCGAGCAGTTCTACAAGGGATGGGTCATGGACGAGCTTGTCGGAATGCTTATCCTCAACCCGCGTGGACTGTCTCGCATCCTCAAGGCGTCAAGCAACGCTGCACCTTCGAAGCTCGACATCACGGGCCTCGGAACCGGCGCACCTGGCACCTGGACGCTGTAAGGTCCAACCAAGACGCAACGAAAAAGCCCCGCTACATGCGGGGCTTTTTCTTGTTCTCTTGTACTCGGACCCAGGCTGCGATGACAGCCTCAATCGCACGTTTGTCTCGTGTCGTCATATCTACTAGGTTGACGACTCGCGCGAGAATACGATCCGACATCTGTCTAGGATTTCATCGATGTTCCTCGACAGCCATCAGGCGCTTAGCGAGCTTGGATAGACCCTGGTTCCTCCTGATTGGACCAAGCGGCTTCCCAGCCCTCTTCTGTCTCGTGTGGGCTGCGCAGAGGCCACACGAGACAACGGGATAGATGCATCCCTCAAATAGGCAGTCTAGCTCCTGAGGCTCAGGCGGCGGAGGTAGAATCTCTCGGCTGGTCTGTTTGACGCCGGAGTAGAAGCTACAGCCCGTGGCGCGACGCATCTCCTCTGTCGCCCATGGACGGCCTTGAGGATGGGTGCGCCAGAACATGCCCTGAATGATGTGTGGTTCGGGCGTTCCATTGGCGCAGTATATCTCTCGTTTCTGTCGCGCCCGCAACGCATGAGCATTGAGATACGCAGGGTGCTCGCCACCGGGCTTAGAATCGTTCAGCAGCATCTTCTCCGCGAGCAGCAGTAGCTCGCGCCGCGTGTACTCGAATTCAAAGGCTGGCTCGAAGTCCGGCACAAGCTCCTTGATCCGACCTGAATCGGTGATATGCACGTCGGGGAAGTGCCTGAGCTTGCCGCCCCGAATGACATGCTGGCGTACCTTGGCTCCGCGTACGCCGCCGCCCTTCAATAGTCCTGATCCGAGGACATCATATCCCATGCCGGGGAGTATAGCGCTTTAGGCGATGGGGCGCGCGATAGTGCGCAGATCGCTGGCGTAGTGCGAGTCCAGGATGAACGACACCGGCATCAAGAAGTAGCCGTTGAGTCCCCACGATACGTCCCAACTGTTGAGGACGAGTAGGTAGTGCGGGTACTTCTTGAGATAGCCGCAAGCGAGAACCTCATGCCCTCCAAGGACTTCCTCGTTGGGCTTCGGCATCGGCATGATACCCGTGTTGGCCACCTGTTCTGACTCAAAGCTGGAGTAGACCGTGAAGCCGAACGGAATCGTCTGCCCCGCCGATAGAGCTTGCTGAATTGCAGTAAGCGATTGCGGTACGGCCTTGACCTGCTTGGTCAGGGTGTAAGCACGAGGCTTGTTAGGCGGTTTGATTTCGAACTTGCTGATGTCGTACTGCCAAAGCGTCTCATCTGGGATTCCATGTTTCGCGACGGTGAAGGCGTCGTGGCCCATGGCTCCGCAGTCGCCCTGATTGAGAGTGCCCTCGATCTGGCGCTCGAAGAAGTATGTCCACAGTCGTGAAAGCTCTCCGCAGTCTTTGCCGTCCTTGATCGAGTCATAACGGAAACAGCGGTTGGTGGCATTCGCCGTACACGAACCGAGTTTTAGCTGATTCAAGGCGGGCGGCATGTGTGGTCTAGGATCAACCTCTGACAGGATCGTCACGCCGGAAAGATCGGCTGTCGGATATGTGAGCCCAGGAAGCGGTCGATTCCAACCTAGAGCATGCCCCTGCGGAGTGATAATGGCCATCATAGACTAGCTCGCCGATATGCCTGATTTCTAACCCTCCCTGTCGCAAGAATAGGTGAGTTGTAGTACGCAGCACCAGCTAGGTTCACATATCGACAAGGAGATTGGCTCATGCCAGCTACGAAGAAAGCACCCGTGAAGCGCAAAGCAACGAAAACGCGCGCTCGCAAAGCAGCACCGAAAGCAACGCCGAAGATCGAGACTCGCACGGTCGAGTTGACCGAGGCCCAATGGGCAGCGCTGCTAGAAACCTACAGCAACCTCAAGGGCGCAGGTCTTCCTGTTCCCGCTGAGATCGCAGAGCCCGTTGAGGCATGGCTTGCCGCAGAGCAGGCCACGGAGGAGGCAGTCGTAGAGGCTACCGAGGAGGCCGACGCCCTACAGGCAGAGCGAGACGCGACTGGACCCAAATGGGTACGCAACGGTTACAACGCGCCGTTCTCACTTAGGCTTCAGCGTCAGGACAAAAAGGAGCGCATCGATCTCGCGCCCCGTGGCCAGCGTGGAGACATGTTCCCACTTCGGCCAGAGGATGAAAGCGATCACATCCTGATTGCCAACCTACAGACCGGACTCATCCAGTTGATCGGCGATGGTGAGGCGAAGAGGATCGCAGAAAACCAGACCGTGAACATCCAGAAGACAAACACGACTCTGGCCATGATCGTCAACGAGACGGGTCAGCCGATCAACAAACTGACGGTTGAGACAGAGTACAACCGACAGGGCGTAGTCGTCGGTTACGTCGATCCCAACGCGAAGCCGAAAGCTCCTCTAGGCGGCATCGTGCGTCCAGATCAGGTTGAGCAGATTCGACAGTTCGTCCCGACAGGCGGCAACCCGGCCATCGTGTCCTCAGGATTCCAGACCGGACCCCAGTTGACCGATACAGCTAGGCTGGCGGTCGCGGACAAGCTCGCTCGTCTCAAGGGCGTCCAGGGTAGGCCAGAGGAGGTTCTGAGCCTCCAGGTATCGGTTGATCCCACAGTCAAGACATGAAACGCCCATCCCCCAGGCGGTGGCTCAAGATCAAGCGCAAACTCCTTGTGAAACGGATAGCGGGTTGGCGCAATAAGCGTACTCGCGCGCGGTTGATCACGGACAGTCTCACGTTCGGTATGCTCGATAGACGTGCCTTTTGGCCACAGAGCGAGATCGAGAAGGCAAAGCGAGGTCCGGCGTATCTCTTGCGCAACGAGAGAGACGAGCCTATCAGACAAGTCACGCTAGAGGACGTTATCCACGGGTAATGGGTCGAGTAGCTCAGGAGAGGCCCCTGTGCCTCTCTGGTAGCCTCTATTCGCTACCGGCCATGACTCCATCCCGTTCTCGCCGTCCTTACCCACGGCGATGACGGGATGGTTGGCTATCTGTCCTACGTGCGCAGCTAGCTGCTTGACGTAGGCGTCAGTCTCCGGACTGTCCTCCGCCACTGTCACGAGATGGTGTGCTGGTCCAAACGAATGGGAGTGCGGACCCTCCACCCACGTCTGATGAAAGAGTCGCGGTTGGGATTCGTATAGCCACTGATGGGCCGCTGCCGGGAGCATCCGGTGAAGCGGCTGTCTTAGCTCGTCCGTCGTCGGGATCGTCACATGGTACTTGGCCTGCATCACCTATTACCTCTGCGATCTGCCCCGAAGCGCAGTCTACGCAAATCGTCTCGGTCACGCCGGTCTTGAGGTTGGTGTGCGTGCAGCGATAGATGAACTTCTCATCGCCTTCGTCATCTTCGAGCGGCCTGTGACAGAGAGGACAGTTCATCTAGACCTTTTTGCGCCATGCTTCCTCGCCGCCTCTTCTGCACGTTGATCGAGCCTCTTGCCGTGCTCCAGTCGCCGCTGTTGCCAGAAGCCCTCGATGTCCCAGTGTATCACCACAAGTACGGCCAGGAAGCTCCCGACGAAGGATGTGCCCAGGCCAATACCGATCTCCACGAGGATCATAGTCCAAATCTCTTGCCCATGTCTTGCAACGTCCGGCGCAACTTCGGGTCCGTGATGTTCTTGACGACCTCATCGACGCGAGTCTCGCGCGTCGTCCGCGTTTCGATCACACGGGTATAGACCTCCCGCACGAGTGTCTTGTCGTGTGTGGGACACTGCACCGGTTTGGACCCTAGCGCAGGACACCCATCAACAGGACAGACGTGGATGGCGATCTTAGAGATCATCGCTTGACCTTGCGTTCATCCATCAGCGCCTTGATCACCGTCTGCACGTCCTCCATGCAGCCCTTGTTCCAAATCGTCTCAGGCATCGGATAGAAGCAGTACTGCCGCCATGGACCGTACCACTTGATCACCGCGAGAATCTCAATCTTGCGCTTGCTCTGCACATGGAGGAGCTTGGTCTTACCCTCGTAGTGATCGTCCTCTTCGAAGGTAAGGTACTCGCTGTCCCAACTATCCCATGGCTTGTAGCTCATGTCTTCATCAGTTTCAGCTTGCCGTTCTGACAGACCTGCCAGCATGGGTTGTCTCCGCCTTTACCCTCGTTGACGCTCGCGAACACGATGCGGTGACGCCCTCGGTATTCTTCGAGCGAGATGTGCCGTTTGCGTGGGTTCGGGATGTCGGCCAGCGCCCTGAGCATCCTTGGCGTCAGATGCACGATGTCGTTCGACGGCGGGACGTATCCGTACTGGCTATACATCAGCTTTGGTCATCCGACTATAGTGATCAAGGCGAAAGTGCTTGCCAGAGCAAATGCCGTAGCGATAGCGACCTGATGCCATTTGTGCTTGCAGAACGTCGCTGCCCAGAATCCTCCAGCGTCAGCAATACCATCGAAGAAGAGATGCTGCGCGTAGAGCAGGAAGCTTGGTGGACCATGAACGGCATTGAGATCAAACAGCGGCGAGAAGATACCGGCGGCAGCGAAAAGAACCATCCCGACAGGGAAGACTAGCTTTCGCGGAAAACGTCGTCCGAAAACTACCCAGTGTCCATCAAGGACTCTCGGATTTGCTGTCGCTCTTAGAACGTGGAGGGTCATAGGATGTCAGCCACCTTCTTGCATTCCTCAGCGAAGAGCCGCAAGAAATATGCCTCCTGGGGGAGGGCTGTTTCGAGAACCAATCGCGCCTTTTGTTCGTAGGGCTCACGAGCCCAAGATGCGGCATCCTCCCAGACTACGCGACCCTCAAGCTCGCGATGCTGATCCCAGAGTGCCTTTGCGGCCCTCTGACTCATCTCGATAGAGATTGGTCTACGGACTACCATCTTTGCTCCCTTTCTTATCGGCGTCCTTCTTGACCTCTTGAGGCGGCTTCTCATCCTTCGGTTTGTCCTTGGCGCTCTTGTTCTTGTAGTCGGTGTTGTAGAAGCCGTTGCCCTTGAAGTGGATCGCAGGGGTAGAGTATACACGAATTGCCCTTCCGCCGCAACCTCGACAGCGGATGGATTTCCGCGCACGAGCTATCGGGAAGATGCTCTCATCCTCATGACCGCACTTATCGCAGCGGTACTCGTAGATGGGCATCAGCGCAAGAACTGGCTGTACTTCTCAACAACCTCGTCCAGCACAGGATCATCCTGGGTCAGTTCATGCAGGTCGCGCATCTTCTCCGGCACATGGACCTCCACGACACGCTCGTCAGGTAGCCACATACCCATGAGACGACCGTTGTGCTTGTCGCCTACGTCGATGCAGTACGAGTTGCCTACGGGAGATTCGTATGTGCGACAGGTCGTGTCCCTCGCCGTGTGGCCGAAGACCTGTCGGAAGTCGGGGTAGTAGCTCTCGCGAGCGTCGCGCCAGAGGATGCCTCCGGCGTCGCAAGGACCTCCGCGCATACGACTGATGGCATTGACGATGGCAAGGAACTCGTCTTCGTCAGGAGCGGGCTCGTTGGCGGACCAACCATCACATTCGTTGAGCCAGTCCACCAATTGTCCTATGTCACGCTTCAACTCCACTGGGATTTTCTGGTGCTTGAAGCATGCGTGTAGACCGGCGTGCGTGAATAGGAAGCCGTGGGCAGTATAAGCGATCCGTATCTGCCCCTTGAGAATCGCCTGGTCGATAGCACGAGTCGTCTCGGGCAACGGCTTCTGGTAGCCCATGAAGAAATGCCGCCCGTCAATGATGGCCCGGTCATGGTTACCCCACAGGATCACATCAACCCATCGAGGCGCGTACTCCCAGATGAGTCGATCCTTGCCCATCGTGTCGGCTCCGTAGTGACCGAGGTCCCCTAGTTGTACGACCTCGACATCGCGATTGATGCGGGCGATGCCAGTCCCGTTACAGGGGGCGCAGAACTCTGACTCGGGCGGGCTCAGATCGTCTCCGGTGCCTCCACACGCCGGGCAGGCCCCGATGATCCCCTCTTGTGTCAGAAGGGCCTCAAGGCGATCTAGGTGACCATGGCAGTCGCCGATGACGAGAGTCGGCTTCACCTGTCGTATCTCCTTGTAGGTGCGGGCCATCTCCTCTAGCGTGTCCTCGTTCCAAGGAACATCCTCCAGAGTGGCGGGATGGGCGTAGGCCACCTTGGGCTTCTCAGCTAGCTGTGTGCTCATGGGGCGCAGTGTATCAGGTCGCGCGTCTGCGGGCAACTACCTCGCACGCCTTCTTCGTGCGCTCGAAGTAATCGGAGGGTCGCGCTGGAACGCGAGCCTTCTTGTAGACGAGCACCGATGCCTCGCGGTCGATGTCGAGCGTGTCTTCGCCATCGGGGTCTTTGAGGTAGACCAAGAAGGAATTGTCCTCATCTACCACGTCATCTTCGACGTACTCGATGGGCTCGAACTCTGGGTCATTTACGAGGTCCTGTACCTCCGGGTCGCGAGCGTCGGGCCACACGGCCGTGACCGCTTGCGACTCATTCAACTCGCGCAAGCGATCCGCAAGCTCTGGTCCCTCATCCTCGGAGTACAGGTTGGTCGATTGGAGCTTGAGGGCCTTGTCATCCCGGATTGCATACCCCAGGAAGTCACCCTCAAGCTCGAAGACCGCGACATGGCGATACATGCCTACGCCTGATCGATCACACTCGTCAACGTTGACTTGGCGAGGGACCCCTCAGTCTGCGCAACAGAGTGGTCCGTCTCAGCGTTGGAGAGTGCCTCCGCCGCAGCGGTAACGCGCGTTTTCGCAGCGTTGTGCGAGCGCACCTTGGCCTGATGGTCGCGGAGAGCTTGAAGCTGCTCACGCTCCTTTTGATTGTACGTCGGGAACAGCACTGGCATTCTTCAGTCCTTTCGTCAAGGGTCGGTGAATCAGACTCGTAGAGTATAGCAGCGTCGTCCGGACCCATAATGGATGAGATGATGACTGCCGAGGCAAATAGAGCGCGTGTCCTGAAATGGCAGCGAGAAAATCCTGAAAAGGTCAAAGCCAAAATGGCAAGAACGCGAGCTAAACGTTCTACGAGAGAGCGAGAAAGCCGCAACGCCCATGCCTGGAAAACATCCCCTAGGGGTCGTATTCTGACGCGGCGAAGTAAACATCTACGGCGTTCGGCTCCCGGATCGTATACCGTTGAGCAGCTACAAGCGCGAATCGATCTTTATGGACGGCGTTGCTATCTCTGCGGCTGCGATTGGGATGCGCTTGTGCCCAAGGAAAAACACATCGAGCATGTTATCCCCCTAAGTCGTGGCGGAACGAATTGGCCAGCCAACTTGCGTCCCGCATGTGGGCGTTGTAATCGCATCAAGGGCGTTCACTAATGTCGCTTGGGGTGAGATACTACATAGGTGAGATCAACAAAGGCGACACGGCAGAGTTGAAAGCGGCTCTGCGTGAACGCGATGGCGTCGTGCCCGCCAACGAAATCGCCAGTGTCGAATTCACGGTCCAGCGCCCAAACGGTGCAGTGGAAGCACCCGTCTCGGGCGAAATTGAAGACGACGGTCAGGGTTACCTCCAGTACGAACCGACCACCGAACGAGGACCCTATCTTGCCCAGGCACAATTCACGTTGCTCAATGGCGAGGTCCGGTCGGTCATGGTCAACTTCGTGGTCGAGGACCCCTTCTATGTCCCTCCCGTCACAGACGAGCAGCTTGTCGCCGAAGAAGTGTGGCTCCGCTTCGAGGATTCATTCGATTCCATGGAGGGCGGACCCGTGCTACGCGATTACACGCTAGCCAACTTCGATCAGAAGAAGATCGAACGATTCATCCCAGACGCGTTGCTCGACATCAACGTACAGATGCCCCCGTCACAACATAAGGTTTCGGACTTCAGTCATCCAGAAGGCATGTCTCCAGCGTGGGAAGAACTCAAGAGCTACGTTACGGGCGAGGAGGCGTCCGAAAACGGAGTCAACTTCAAGGCCCTGAGCGACAACGCGGATGTCAAACCAAACCTGCACCCTGAAACTTGGGAATGGATCGGTCCGGGCAAAATCAACGAACTGATGCCACTCCTCTCCAAAGGCGTGCTCTGCAAGACCCTCCAGCACTTGATCCGCTCCTACGTCGAGCAGCCGGTGCCACAGGGCGCACAGATCGCTTACGAGGACCGCACGCGGTACGCGCAGGCGTGGCAGCAGGTCTATCAGATCGAGCACGATGACTGGTACACGATGGTGCGCCTCTGGAAGCGTCAAGAACTCAACCTTGGCCACTCGGCCCTGCTGGTTTCGAGCAAGGCAGGTCGCCTCTTCTTCAGCGGCAACATCCTACGCTCGCGCAACATTGGCAGAGGGTTCTTCTAATGAGACACATCGGCGTGACGCTCGATCCAGCGCTTTACTGCGACCATGGTCGTTGGCAGGTAACGCAAGACGAAACGTGTCTCTACTTGCCTCAGATTGGGCGCTATGGGAACCCCCGCTATATCGACGGGGAGCTTGGCTACTGGCTATGTCGCTGGTGGTGTTGGCGACACGGCTACGGCTGGCTGCCGGTGATCTAAGGACAATCAGTGTGCCTACCGCGCTACTCAAACCCATCTACAAGAACGTAATCCGGTACCTCGGCGATCCTGGCGTGCCGCAAGACATGCTACGCCGCCGTCGTCTCTCGCTGGAAACGATGCGCCGCATGGGGACGCCTGTCCTCATCAAGCACATGTTCACCATCGAGGATGTGGAGAAAGGGATCGCTGAACCAAGTGCGGGCTACGACACGATCTACAAGCAACCGACCCACGACGATCAACTCTCTTATGGCGTCGGCTACGTCTCTGTTGAGACGCAGCATGGCGAATGGATCAAGCCCGCGACTGAAACGGAATCGGCTGAACTCATCATCACCGACAGCCCGGAGCCCGAATACATCCCTGCGCCCAAGTACAGAGGCTATGGCCCTGGCTACTTGACGTACGCGATCCTGCCTGATGTGCCGGAAGATGTCTACAAGCACACCGAAGCAGGTGCGCTGATCAAAGTACAGCAGGCACGACTTCAGCTTCCGTGGTACCCGCACGTCGGGGACAACGATCTACTCATCACGCTCGAAATTGGTCCGTCCGAAGAAATTCTTCAGACCTTCGAGCGTTACCAGTTGAAGCAGGTCAGTCCGATCACCATGCGCGGACATGATCGCCAGGGACGCCGCGAGGTTGACTCTGCGGGCTTGACGGATGGCGGAAACCGTTTCGTAGTCGGGCACCAATGCGAAGCCAACAAGGTGCCGGAGACGGACCCCATCTACCTGGTTGAGGTCGATAGATAAATGGCTCAGAAAGACCAGCTAGTCGAGAAGACTGGACCGGGCCGTATCGCGCCTAAATACGTAGCGCAGCAGACGCTCCAGTACAAGACGTTCTTGAAGAGGACGATGGTCGAGGCGCTCCAGAACGCCTTCAACCTGTATGTCGATCCGACCCTGCTCAAAACCAAGATAGCTGTGGACTACTCGTCTGATCGCGCGGACTATCCGGCCATCGTTGTCAAGTTCTATGAGCAGACGATCCAGAACATCGGTGTCGGCCACAAAGAGTGGGGACCTGTCGAAGACGAACTGCGTCTGTTCGGCAAAGGCAAGCTAACCAAGGGGTCGGGCGTCATTGGGGAATTGCCTACGGTGCAAGACCTCTTCCCTGGCGAAACTGAAGTGAAAGCCTCCAGCCTGCCGCAAGGCACCTTCGTGCTCAAGATCATTGACGCTCACAGCATTCTCGTCAACAAGCCTGCGTCCCAATCGGGCGAGGAAAATCTGTCCTTCCGGGGGTCTGTCGATCTCTTCACCAAATTCATCGAGTATCACCACAGCATGTATCAGGGCGATGTGGCACTGGAGGTCTATGGACTTAGCTCTGTGGATCGTGACAAGATCGCAGACGCGATCCTTGAAATCGTTCAGATGGGCACAGTCGGCCCGGAGGGCGTTTCCTTCCAGGAACGTATCTACGATACCATCGGGCTTAGTCCGTACTCCGACTGGCACTTCATCGCCGTCAACACAGACCTTGTGTCGGGCTTCGGCGAGCGTGAGGAAATGCCGCCGTGGGGACCAGAAGATCAACTGCTCTATCGCTGCGAGTACCGTGTACCGATTCTGGGCGAGTTCTACAGCGTCACGCCGCAACTGGGTGCTGGCACTCTTGATCTGGTCAGGGAGGTCGATGTATACCCATGGAACACTGCGGGCATCTCGGACGAACCGGATGGTGCCTTCGGAGAGATCGCGCCAGAAGACTTCCCAGGTGGCGTCATCCCAACGGACGATTACTACCACATCGTCAACCACCCCAAGAAGGAACCGTACCGCGTACGCACGCAGCTAGGGTCGCTTGGATTGGGTGCCAGCCTTGTGCCGGTCAAACTGTAGGCTTACTATCGCTCCGATTCTAGTGTAATAACACTAGAGAACATGGATACAGAGTTTGGTCACTGGCTAGCTGGTTTCATCGCAGGAGAGGGTTGCTTTGCAATCGCACGCAACCATGGGTGTTGGGTAATCTCGTTCACATTGACTCAACGCGATGATGATGCCGCCATCATATACGAGATACAAGATCGACTGGGATTTGGAACCATACATCGAAGTCGGGGGCGGGGAAATAGTAAGCCACAAATCACATGGCAAGTAGCTCGGGTTGCCGACCAATGTCGGCTGGTCCAAATCCTAGATCGCTTCCCGATGCGAGCGCGGAAGACTGAGGATTATCACATCTGGAGACAGGCGGTTCTTGCCAAATCGACAAAAGACTTGGGGCGTATCGATGCTCTAGTTCCGAAGCTGAAAGCAGCACGGGCTTACAAAGCCGCTAGTGCGTAGAGATAACCTGTAGAATGGCTCAACCGTACGTACCACCTGGCGTCACCATCACGGAGGCCGTAGCTCCGCAGGTCGTCCCGCTTATCGCTTCGGCCTCGGATGTCGTCCTCGTCGGAGTGGCTCTTGGTCACCAGAAGCGCACAGATCAGGTGCGTCTAACCGAAGCGGAAGGCATCGGCGTCCCGGTCAAACTGCCCTTCCTAGCGTCGATCCCCGGATCAAAACTCGAAAGCGTGCTATCGGTCATCAGCGCCACTAACCCGTCCGAAGGTGAAAACGAAGGCAAAGGCTTCAAAGAAACGGCTTACGAAGTTGACTCCAAAGAAGGCACGATCAACCTCGTTGCGGGCAAAGGCATCAAATCCAACACGCTGATCAACGTGACGTACACCTACGTTTCGGCTGACTACTACAACCCGATCCGCCTCTTCAACTTCAACGAAGTCCAGAACCGCTACGGTCAGGCTCTCGCAACCAACGAAGATGGCGAATTCCTATCGCCACTGAGTCTCGCGGCGCAGAAGGCATTCGAAAGCGGAGCCAGCAGCGTCATCACACAGCCTCTCTTCCATACGTCTGACGGAACTATCGTGTACAACTCCGGTGGGTTCATCACGAATGCAGAATTCCCAACCGCGAAACAAGTCTCAGAAGCATCCACCTGGGAAACCACTTTGCAGGCATTGAACCTAGTCGAAGGTATCGACATCATCGTTCCGGTTGTCGGTCAAGGCGAGGCAGAAGGCAAAGTCAAAGACGGCTCAATCACAGCCATCTTCAAAGCGGTCCTTGGCTACGAGCAGCAGCGTAATGCCGAAGAGCAGTTCATCTTCGGCTGCTTTGGCGAGGATTCAACCGGCGAGGAAGGACTGGATGCGACCCTCCATGCGCACGGTACAGAACTTCGTGCGTACGCCAATGGCGATCTTGCCTCGCAGAATCTCCTACTCAACGTTGGCAACTTCAGTGTTTCGCTTCCAGAAGGCGGCGAAAAGAACGTCGGTGGTCAGTTCGCAGCCGCAGCCGTCGCGGGCGCACTCGCCTCTCGTCCGGTCGCCTCTTCACTCACGCGCAAGGGCCTCAACGGATTTACGAAAATCAACGACCTCCGCACGCCTAGCCAGAAGAACGAAGATGCTGGAGAAGGGCTCTTTGTGGTCGAGCAGATTCCCGGAGGAACGATCCGCTGCCGTCACGCGATCACGCTGGACAACACCCATGGAGCCTCTCGTTCTGAGATATCGGTCGTCCGTGCCAAGTTCACGATGGTCGAGTCTATCCGTCAGACGCTCGAAAACCAGATCATTGGTCAGATCATCGCAGATGGCAACTCACCGATCATCGTTCGTTCTGCAATCGTTGGCGTGCTCTCCGCTCTCCAGTCGGCAGGTAGCCTCGTAGGGTACAAGACTCCCGTCGTCGCAATCGCATCGCTTGAGCCGACCACGATCACCGCGAGCTTCTCATACCGACCGGCCTTCACCCTCAACTACATCGACATCGTGTTCGCCCTCGACCTGTCCAGCCAGACAGTCACTTTGGTAGAAGCTAACTAAGGGATAATAGACGATGGCATTCAAAGACCCCACATTCACAAGCAGGGCTCGCGTAGGTGGCTCTGGCTTTACGATCTTCACGTTCGGTGGTCAGCCCGTCACGTTCTGTCAGCAGGTTAGTCTCACGTCCCCTACTCCAGTCGGCGGAGGCATGGAAGAAATCCAGCCGATGGACGAGCCATACCCGATTGAGATCATCACACCGGCCGCAGCGAAATCGGGACAGCTTGTCCTCAACCTCTTCGAGTTGTTCGGTTCAGGTGGAACAGCATCCAAGGTCTGGGATCGCCTCGGACTCAGCCTCGGAGCCAAGAACGGTCCGTTCAGTTCAGAATCACCTGCTAACGCTACAACCAACTTCAACCTAACGGGCGCGAACAACGGCGGCATCTTCATGGGTGCCGTTGACATCGTAGATATCTTCATCCGTCAGGCACAGGCGGACCCGTCAGCCCTTCAGATCGTCAAGATCATCCGTCCCCTTGGAGCATCGGGACCGGCCGGGTCCCCCATTCAGCCGTACACAGAGGAGTACCACGGCTGCGTCATTACCAATGTCGCCGATGGCGAGCAGATCGCGGTCGGAACGATGGCTGTCCTCAAGCAGATCACAGTCAACTTCCGCTACGTAACCCGTAACGGTAACGAATCGCTTGCGTTCAAGGTCCGCGACAACCCACTGTAAGTCAAGGCCCTTGAACAGGGCACCAGGAGGTAAACATGTCAGACGAGGTAGCAGCACCCCCAGAGGAAGAGCGCATCGACCCACTCTCGCTTTTCTCGGAGCAGATTCGCCTTCCGGTACGCGGACTGGCGTTCATCGGACATATTCAGAAGGACGTGATCTTCTGCGGTCACTCGTTCACGCTCAAGACCTTGCGTCCCAGTGAGAAGGCAGCTATCGCCCTTGCGGTACAGCCTTGGCGGGACACTATCTCAGAGCCAGAAGTGTGGGCTCATGCCCAAGTCGGCATGGCACTCGTTGCGGTCGATGACGATCCAGAGTTCTGTCCTCCCATGGGGCCGAACATCAACGAGTTTGCCAAGGGGCGTCTACGGTATGTGACAAACGCACAAGATGGTTGGCACAGCCCAACGCTTGCGTTTCTCTATGACCAGTATCTTGCCCTAGAGCAAGAAGCGCTCAAGGCGACCAAAGAGCTACAGGATTTATCCGAGAGGAATCGGGTCCCATCGCAGCCTTCGCCCGCTTCCTTGACATCACCGGGCATTTCGGACGTGCCGACGTTCACGGATATCCAGCCCTAAACGACTTCCAGACCGAACTCCTCACATACCACCGGCTCAACGAAGACAAGATCGCGAGCGCGGAAGCGGATCGCAACTTCGAGCATATGTTGTTCGCCCACAACCCGGAGCTATGGAAGGCCGTCTATGCCAGCGACGTAGCCGAAGGAAGTCAGGGCATCCAGATCAGGGAACCGACGACCGAGGAGGACTTCGAGGAGATGATCCGCGAGTGGGAGGGCGAGGGCTATGTCCCGCCTGAGGACTAAGCGCTCCGAACTCGCCTTTCGTCATTGCGCCTCTGCTTGTCCTCCCACTGCGCCATTTGATAATCGCGAGGACTCGGGACCACGGGACTTGTCCGTAGAGGCTTCGTGCCGATGGGCTTGTCTCCAATCCAACACAGGAGTAGGACAAGTAGCATAGGCAGCCAGATGGCGCAGAAAAAGAATCCGCCTATTAGACCCCCTACTACATCACCCCAGGTTTCTGCGTCCTTGAGACAGAAGTAGAACGCACCCATGATGTATGCGGCGACGGCGAAAAGGAAGACGAGGAAGAGAAAGGTGAGGAAGAAGTTGATCATACCTTTAGTATATCAAGCCGCAAGAGCCATGTCAAGGGCCTTTGCATACTTTTTGGCGTTACAGGGGCGACAGGCTGGACGCAGATTTGCAGGCCACCCCGTCCCACCTTGACTCAACGGAATAACATGGTCGATGGTCTGGTCAAACGGATCAAGGGCATCCCAGTCGCAATGACCGCACCATGGTAGATAGCAGCGTCGTCCATAGAAATCGATGCGGGCTTGAAGCTGCTCCTCTGTAACCGTGCCGGGAGCATTTGCTGAACGCGCCTTACGGCGGAGTTCAGCACGTCGCGCCCTAGCTTTCGCCTTCTCCGGATTTGCCGCTCGCCATTGGGGTTCATATGCGCTCTGTCGAATGCGCATATACTCGTTGCGTTCGGCTCGCCTTTGTGGATCGGACAAACGCTTTTGCTGCGATAGGCGATGGCGTTCTTTAGCTTTGGGCGTTGTTGCATGTCGCTTTGCATCCTCCGGATGGGCGACCTTCCATTCGGCGACCTGTCGAATGCGTTTCTCTTTGTTGCGTTGATACCAGGCGCGATGATACGCCCTACTCTCAACAGAACCCATAGCATCATCTTAGCAGAGCCAAACGCACCGTAATATCTGATGCCCACTAGCCCTATTGATCCTGTAGACACTCAGCGCAAAGCCATGGCGAGTCTCCAGGGCGCGATTGAACGCCTTGATGAACATGTTGGGGCGATGCAAGCCCCGACGATGGAGCAGAGCCTTATGCGCGAGAAAATATCTACCGAAGACGGCATTGCCGGATTGGGTAAGCGTTCCCAAAGCTCTCTTATGACGCGTTTCATATCTCAAGCTTGGTCCCCGGCACAACAACCGCAATCAGGCACGAACGAGTCCACGCCCCCACAACAACCAAAGCAGCTTTGGGACGAAGAACTTCCCGGCAGTCAAGGCCGTCGCTCAACCCCAAGTCTTCCTCCTGGCGTAGACCCAACGGCACAAAGCCCGATTCATGGCATGACCAATCAACAGGCGCAAGAAATGGAGGACGAACCCATAAGAATTCCGACTTTCGGCGATTGGCGTATGGATGCCTTCTTGAAATTGGGTTCTCAATTCGCAGGTAAAAAAGCTCTTACCAAAGCAAAAAAGCGCAGCCAAGCAGAAACGGCAAGAAGTGAAGCCGGAGAACCACCATTGCCGCCAGAAGAACCCGGTCCGTTCTCAGCGGGCAACGTCTCAGGACGATTGACTGAAGCATCACGATATGCCACCTATGCGGCTGCTGGCACAGCGTTTGTCAAACGCAATGCGGATTTTCTAGGCGCTCATACTCGGGCAGCACTCGAACCCGGTACGGCCCTAGGATTCTCTCCACAGACGGGCGCAGGTCCAGCCTACATAGCCGGATTTTCTAATCCTCTCGCCGCTATGACGAGCGAAGCGGGAAAGCAGACGTTGGGTCAACGAGTCGATGCCTTCTCCATGGCGCGATTGGGTACTGGAATTTCCGAGGGGCAGTCACAACAGTTGATGAGCGGATTAGCGGACGAAGGGTTTTCTAACCAACAGAGTGGCTTCATGGGACTAACCACTGGAGGTCAACAAGAGAATTTGGCATTAGCCCTCGCGCCCAGTGTCAAGGAAGGTCTATCTCCGGGCGTTGCGAAGAACTTTGCGAACCTCACACGCTACGGCTCCGGTAGCCTCAAGGAACTGACTGACGTAACCAGTCACTTGGGCGACGTAGCTCGTACGGCGAAACTCCCACTAGACGAGATGGCCCAGTCCATTCAAGAGTACACGAAGAACGCCGAAGAACACGGCATGCTCGGCATCGAAGCAGCTAGGGCCGGTAAGGAAGTGACACAGGGTACTGGTCTGCCGCCGACGACCGTTGCACAACTCAACCAGAGCCCGTTTGCTCTCGCTGCGGCGGCACAGATGGGCGTACGACCAGGACAGGTACCGGCCCTCAAGGGACCAGCGCAGGAAGACTTGGCCTTCACGACAATTCAGAATCTCCAGTCCATGGTGCCACAAGAAGCGAAGGAAAACAAGTATGGACCCAAGGGCGAATTGCTCCTAGGTGCCAAAGAAAACGAATTGGCATGGATGAAGGAAGTAGGTGAATTGCAGGGGATCAGCGGACAGCAGATTGAGCATATGTTCAATATCAAAGAACATCACGCTGAACGCTCGCACATGAAAGAAGGACTCAGTGCGATCAACAAGCAGATGGATGCTTGGCATAAGGGGCAAAAGCCAGCGGGTCCTTCTATCGTGGATGCGGCAACCAATGTCGGTAAGAAAATACCGAATTTGGACATTGGCGGCATTAGTCTACCCACGGGTAAAATCGCAGAAGCCGGAGGAGATATCTTCCACGGCATCTTCGGTGGAGGCGGCGATCACAAGAAGAGCAAGGAGCAGGAAGAAGGCGAAAAGAGGCTCCGTCCCGCGATTGCACAGTTGCGGGGAGAAGCCGAAAAGATTCAGATTCCAAAGCCCGCCATTGATCAGATTTCCAAACTACCGATGCAAGCCCAGGTTGCCGCCTATGAAAAACAGATCGAAAAACAAACTGAAGCCAAACCCGAAGATGAACAGGGCCTCAAGGGTGTGATTGGACTTACGCCGGAGGCGGCACGATTCTTCAAGATTCAGGACCCTAAAGCTGCCGCGAGCAAGGAAGCAAAGGCGGGTGGTACCCCAAGCAACGCCGAATCCAACAAGAACTTCCAGCGCCTTTCACCACACATGCAGTCGATGATCCAGGGAGCAGAAAGAGCCGCTGAAGCTCAAGGCTCAAGTGCAACGCCCGTAAAGGAATAAGCCATGCCGTCCGTTCACTTTCAGCACGAACGAGTCAATGGCGGAGCACCGTTGACCGTTGAGACAGGTGTCGATGAAATCGCATGGGCATACCGACTCAACGTCGCCAAGTATCCAACGTACGGTGGTGAAGTCGTACAAATCCTAAGCGCTTTCATCGATGACATCACGATCACAGGTACGGTAGGTACGTATGAGAAGGCAGAGGAGATTTACTCCTTCTTCATGCAGTACTTCATCATCGCCACACAGGGACCTTCGAGTGGGCCTGGGGCGAGCTTTGAACAGACCCCGATGATCATGACCTACCCGCACCGTGACTGGACCTTCGAAATCCAGCCGTTGCACGCACCTGGATTCACCTACTCCAAGAAGATGGTCGCACCCAAGTGGTTCATGACTGCGCACGTAGTAGACAAAGGACTGGACGTTGAATCTCTCAAGGCCATGGTGGTCAAAGAAACCGTCCACGAAGCTGCCAACGCGGACCAGTTCAAGCTCACTGGCGTCATCTCACCCGATTCCGGTGATCCGGCACTCAACCCATTCATCGCGCCGGTCAGGGCCACAGGCAAAACTGAATTCAAGGAACAGGAAGCCAAGGAAATCACTGCGGGTCTGGGTAAGATCGCAGACTACTACAACAGCCTGTTGCCTGCCTACATGAATGGCAACTTCGCTGACATCATCGGAGTAGCAGGAGCAAAGCCAGAATTCGGTCACGGGGGCAAGGGCGAAGAATCCCCGGACGAACTCCTCCAGGGCACACCCAATACGGGCGAACCACAGCCGAAGATTCACTAGAGGACATCGCCGAGGTAATCATTGATGCCACCCGTAGCCTACAACAGCCAAGCCCTTCCTTTCTTCACGCCTGATGCATCCGCAGGGGCCAGTGTCGTGTCTCCGGCCACCGACACGGGCTACGACATACGGGCCACTCGACTTGGCGACGCTCGTCGCACCGCCGCGCTATCCCGCGCAAATGGAGCACTCAGTAACAGCCGTGAAAAGGTCCTCTTCTTCGTCAACGAGATCAAAATCGATCTGGGTATCTCAGGATCAACCGGGCAAGGTCGTCGTACGCGCGACTTCTATCCCCACAACATCATCATGCCGTCATATGTGGTCGAAGGACACTGCCTAGACCAACAGGACTATGGCACGTTGGTCGAGTTCGTTCACAAGTTGCAACAGGAAGCCGTGGGTAACGTTAGGGCAGGCAACCTCACGCAGTTGGATGTGCTCAAGGGCGGCATCAAGACTCGGCGACCGATCATGCGAGGCGTGCGCAAACCCATCTGCGCACAGGGGTTTGTGGAAGAGATCAGACGCACGTATAAGGCGGGCACCTATGCCCCCACCTTCACCTTCAACGTGGTCGTCGCGTTTGAGTTCACAGGGCTCTATCGACAAATCGGTGGCTACGAACCGACACAAGAAAGCTGGTGGGAAATCCTCCAGGGCATGAAGCCGTACACGAGTCAAGTCGAAAAATCTGAAACCGCGAAGAACAGCAAGCCCACGTCCACGACACAGGAACCCGCCGCCACTCCTGTGCCTACGGGCGAACAAATCCATCAGGCGGGCTTCTAATGCCCACCGCTAACGCCCCCAACCGCTTCGTCTACTCGCCCAAGTGCTACGCCTATGTGAAGAACATCGAAGGCGACATCCTCGATCTCAAAGAGTACGTCGTAGGGGGCTCGGTCGATCGCGTCACCAACGCCGTCTCTTCGGCAGAACTGCGTTTGCGTAACCCAGAAATGCGGTTCACCACAGCGCCGGTCGCATTCCACCCGATGGACCCGATCACCATCTACCTGGAGCGGCGCGCAGGGTACCCTGTGCAGGTCTTCACAGGGTATCTCGACCAGACGCCCTACACGCAGTTGTTCCCTGGCGTAGTGACGCTCAAGGCGTCTTGCACGCTCAAGAAGCTTCAGTATACCTACTTCCAACTCTCACAGCCCTATACCATGTCCTTCCTCAAGAAGTTGGGCTGGACCATTCAGTCGCCAAGCGGTGGTGGCCAGATCATCGGGCCGGAAGCAGAGGGTGCGGCGGTCCAGAATCGAATCGAACAGGAACTCAAGAATGCGGGAGACGAAGGATTCACGAAAACGCCAAACGGCGTTCCTTTCGCCTCGTCACCTGGAGCGAAGGTCGGCAATGACGGTTCCTTCTCCAAGATGCTCTGGGGACTTCTCTACTTCATCGCCGATTGGCGCGATGAGCAGATTTACCTGGAGGCCATGCCTTCTACGGTGCCTAAGCTCATCAACGCCCTTTGGACCAACTTCGAAAAGGACGGTCATACAGTCGAGCAACAGCAGCTTGAAGCCTTTTGGGAAGCTATTGTTGGGGGCTCTTCACATGGCAAAGGCGGCGGCGAAGGCAATGGCAGTGAAGTCGGAAAGACGGGTAACATCGCTGACATCGGCAAGGCTACCAACACGATGGTCGCCAACGCAGAAAAGAATGGCGTGCCTCCCGCCTTTGTCATCGCCACTTGTCTCTGCGAGACAGGCTTTAGTCAGAGCAGCATCAACAGAGAAAGCGGCGGAGCCATTGGATGGTTTCAGTTCCAGTTCGAAGGAAAGCCGACGTACGCTCCATACCCCGGCCAGAAGGCATACACACAGGCAGAAGCCAAGGACACATCCATCGCCTCTGACGCCTTCGCCAAAGCAGCAAAGACGGCTCTCGCATCCGACAACACGCTGAGCCAGGAAGGCAACTGGGAAAAGTGGGCCGAAGCAGTTCAACATCCGCTAGCTGGTAGCTATCACGACCGCTGGAGCACTGAAGTTGCTCGGGCCAAGAGCATGATCTCACAGTACGCTGGTAAGAAAGCCGAAGGAGAAGGAGAACCCGAAGAAAGCCAACGTGGTCATGGTGAAGAAAAGGAAAAGGCAAGCTCCGGCGAAACGACTCGCGTAGCAGCCATCGAAAAGTGGGCTCAGGAAGTTACCGACAAGCACTATCCCTACTCGTGGGGCGGAGGCCATGCTGCGGCTGGCTCACCTAGCATCGGTGAGGCTGGAGGCCCTGCGGGGTCTGCGGGAGTCAATGGCTTCGATTGCTCGGGGTCTGTGGCGGGCGCTCTTGCAGCAGGCGGGTACTATCCATCGGGAGCACCAGTCGGAGGATCAGGTTCTCTTGGATCGCTGCTTGGCAAAAAGGGATTCGCTGCTGGTCCTGCTCAGGGCGGGGACCCAAGCATTACCGTTTTCTACAACTCGGATCACGCTTGGATGCTGATCAAGAGCGGAGGGCAGGAACGGTACTTCTCGACCTCGGGTAGCAACCCAGGTGGGGGAGCGGGATTTCGTCCAGGCAATGGCGGAGAGGACGAAGGATCATTCTCTGCCGTGCATCTCGAACACCTGACCGAAACCTATTCGGGGCCGAAGCCACCCCCACTGCCTGGTAGCAGCGAAGGCGAAGGGGAAGAAGGAGCCGAAAAGCCACATGGCGCTGGCGGAGGCGAAGGTAGTCTCTACAGCACAGCCACAGCAGCGTCCTTCATTTCACAGATCGCATATCCATCTACGGACGAACGTGTCAAAGCACAACTCTTCGGGGGCGAGAAGGCATTGATGAATGCGCAGCCCCTACTGCCATTCGTGCAGCAGGTCTGTGAATCAACGCTACGTAGCTTCCAGTCCCTACCCAATGGTGACTTCTTTGGATTCTACCCCGACTACTTTGGCGAGTTGGGTCACCGCAATCCATACTGGAAGATTTACGACATCGAGATTCTTGACGGCGGCATCGATCTTACCGACGAGGGGCTCGCAACGCACGTCTTTGCTATCGGCAACAGCACATGGCCAGGAAGCCAGGAGTTGATCAACGAAGTCAATGCCGGAGTCATGACCATCTTCGAAGCCTTCGAGGGCGGACTACTCCACAACCCAGAAGCGGAAGCAATCGCTAGCCAGCAACCCGGTCAGTCGAAGGTCGTCCATACAAGCGAAGCTATCGACTTCATCAAGCGCTATGGTGCTCGTCCGCTCAAGACGGAATTCCCGATGGTCTACTCGACACTCTATGAGTCGCTCTTGGCATACCAGTCCTTTCTCGTCTCGTGGTCACGGCAGTTTGCGTCAACGTTCACGTTCACTTTTATGCCGGAGCTATACCCCGGAGGCAAAGTGGCTTTCCCGGAGCACGGCATCCAGATGTACATCGAAGAGGTCACCCACACATGGGACCTCACGGATGGATTCATGACAATGGCCAAGCTCACAGCCCCGTCTGTGTACCAAGAAACGGCACAGAGCGCCGTCGAGGGTCAACTGCCACCGCACATGGTGGATGCTCTTCTAGAGCCACAGCGCGGAGAAGTATCACAGCCCGTCACGCCGACACGCAAGGCGTTGCCTCGCAAGACAACCAAAAACGCCAAACCCACCGGGCCAATCTTCGGATCGCTGAATGAAATAACACAACAGAATTCGTTTGGTGGATAATGGGCCTCAGTGACCACATGAACCAGCAGGTCAAGCGTGGCTGTCGCATTATCACTTGTGACCCAGCGAATCGCATCATCGAAGCACAAACCCAACGCGGCGAGGTCATCCAGATCAACGCCTATTCTGCATCGCCTACTTTCCGGTGGCCAAAGGTAGGCGAGAAGTGGATCGTGCGCGAAGAAAACGGCTCGTGGTTCTTGGAGGGTATCTGGGAGGAACAGACGCCGTTCGAACCAACCCCAGGCGCGCCTATACATGTGCAGCCAGGGGATACTGTGATTACCGCTTCAACGGGCACCATCTGGAAGAACGTCGATGGCCAACTTGAACCACTACTACAAACTCAACTTAGCGTATCAGGATACGTAGAAGACAAAGCCGCAAAAGGGAAAGGACTAGGAACTTACGAAGTCAAAGCACAAGAGAAGGCCCGATTCCTTCTGGTCATTTTCAACATCACTGAAGTGGAGCAGTTTGGGGCCATCGAAGTAGAAGGAGACGTGATCGCGATTACCGAACGTTCGGGTTCCGTTGGACTAAACTACAAAACGACGTTGACCATTGTGCTCCCCCCTGGAGTACCGGCGATTATCAAAGGCAGCAACGCTCCCGATGTGAGCATCGTCGCCTTGTGGGAAAGCGTATGATCGTAGAGCGTCTCGGGTAGGTAATAGGCGGATGAGCTTCTCATTGCAACTCACAAACGGCGATCTGGCACTCAGCGGTACCTCCTTGGGTACCGTCGTGGACGCTGCCAAGCTCCAGCAAGACCTCAAGTGTGCCATCCTGACACCGCTAGGGTTTGATGAACTGCACCCGGAATTTGGTTCGACCCTAGAGGACAACCTCATCAACCCCGATATCCCTGGCATCTTCGGCGAAAAAGACTTCAGTCGTATCGCCACCGTTGTCAACGCAGAGCTAGTGCGCATCTGTCAAAACTACCAGGCGCAGCAGATCGCGCGCAACGAATCTGATGCGTCGCGTTTTGGGCGCTTCACGCTTACGCCCGGTGAGATTCTGTTGCGCATCGTGGACCTATCCTTCGTCCAGGCGCAGGATCACCTGATCTGTACTTTGACGCTCGAAATTGGGAATGACACGCTCGAACTCAACATTCCGGTGACTCCATAATGCCCGTCTTGACACAGCAGCAGATTGCAGAACAGATGGTTGCGCAGGTACGCTTGCTCAAGCCGTCGATCTCGGCTGAAGTAGGTACCCCTGAGCGCCTCGTCTTCGACACAGTAGCCAATGCCATTTCAGAGAACTCGATTGACCTTATCGGGCTCCAGAATGCCCTCAACGTAGATAGCAAGTTCGGGTCGAACCTCACGAACTTCATGGCCCTCTTTGGGTTCGACCGACTTCAAGCGTCTACGGCAACCGGCTTCGTCAAGTTCACTCGCACATCGCCAGTCAATGTCGATATCGTCATTCCCGCAGGCGTCATCCTCAAGTCCCACGTAGCCACCACAACAGACGGTCTGTTGCAGGAATTCGTCACAACGGCATCGGTGACGTTGCCCGCAGGAGAAACTGAAACGCCTCTCTGTCCAGTGCGTGCCCGTAACGCCGGTTCGCCAGGAAACGTCCCGGCTGAAGCGATTACGATCCTCGTTTTCCAAGCGTCGATCTTGGGCATCACGGGCGTCACCAATCCGGCTGCTACGACTGGAGGGTCCGATCAAGAGGACGACAACAGCTTCAAGGTCCGGTTCAAGAATACCGTCTTTAGGAACCTCGCGGGTACGCAGGATCAATTCCTAGCACTCGCTGTTGCTACGGCCTTCAGCACAAAGGCCGTCGCCATCGGACCAATCTCCAAATATCAGGAGTATGTCCAGGTCCCGAAGGGCGATGATACGACGGCCTATCCATTCGGTGGAGGCACTCCTTACAGCGGCGTGCCATACCCCACCATGGTGCGCTGTAATGGTGAAGCAGCCACAATCATCATCGAGTCCACCATCGGGGTCAAAGCGGGTGAACCGGCGCTCGTCTACGAAGGCGGCAGTAACCCGGCCTTGATCTTCTCGGGTACGATCAAAGAAGTCTTGAACGGAACCGAATTGGTTCTTAGCAAAGGCATGTCGGAGCCCAAAGTGGATGACGGATGGCTCTTCGTTGGAGACAAAACGCCAGCAGAAGAACTACTCGTGGATCAGTGGACCACTGGCCTGTCCAGCAATCCGTTCGCCAAGGAAATCTGGGGTACGCTCCCCGTCTTCGTATCGAACATCACATCGGGCATTAGCAAATTCTTCTTCCGCGAGGGCGTAGACTTCAACTTCAGCTTCCCGCCTGCGCTCCAGGGAGACACGCTGCGCGCCATGATCGATAGCACGAGCCCAGACCCCCGTACCGACCCTACCGGACGCACACAGCCCAACCTCACGTTCATCAACGTCTATCTAGGTGCTCAGGAAGCAATCAAGGCCGTCGCCCCAGAAGATATCGTGTTGATCGAATACGCCTACACATCAACATCCTCGCGCAACAGCATCCTGCACAACGTCACGAATGCGGTTGATGTCTACGTAGATGGTGGCAACGAACAGGCCACATCTACGATCTTCACCGCGCCCCTTGCGACGAGCACACAGGCGTTTGTGGATGACCCGATCAGCATGTACTACTACGAGAACTATCGACGCGATGGGGAACCGACAAAGCGTCCTATGGAAGGCAACATCCTTACTCCGCTCTTCTCGCAGCCTATCCTCAATCTGCCGCAACAGATCACCATCGGAGAAAGCAAATACTACCTCGGCACCCATTACTGGCTTGTGCATAATGTGTCTCTTCACGAGGGCACGATCCGCGCTCGCGATGGCATCGAGTGGAGCGCCACGATCAAGGGCGATAGGGGCGGACCCGAAGAAGGTATTCCGACTCCCGCAAAACCAGAACCCGAATATGGAGGTTTTCGATTCAGCGAAATTCACAGTCCCACGACGCTCGAAGTCGAACCGTATTTCTACGATCAGAACATTGAAGATTTGCAAGCTGCACTGGAGGCCAATCGACAGATCACTACCGATGTGCTGGCTCACAAGGCACATCTGCGCTTCTTCAAGCTTGACATCACCGTCGTTTACTCGCCGCAGGCTACGCCCGCTACGGTCAACACAAACATCCGCGAAGCGCTAGCAACCTTCTTCGCCAATCAGTACTTCGGCAGTGTCATTCGTCTCTCCGATCTACTTCAGCAGATTCACAACGTCGCGGGCGTCCAGAATGTTCGTTGGTCGAACGATGTCCCGAACGATCACAATCTCGTACGCGTGTTCGAGACGGACAACCACGGCGTACCTCTTCGTGGCGTTACCGGCGACCGCTTCCGGTGGGGTAGCACAGGTGATACGGCCATTCAAACACTCTACATCACGGGTAATCCAACAGAGGGCACATTCCGACTTCGCTATGGCGCGGTCGAAGGAGAACTTGAAACGACTGCGCTTCCTATCGCCACCGTAACCGCCGCTGAACTGGAAGCTGCTCTGCGCATTGCGCATCCGGAAGCGCCAGAACTGACCGTGACCGAGGACTCGCGTTCACTCGTGGGCGTAGCAAGCCCCATTCGCTCCTTCCGTATCGCCTATGGCGAAGAAGTCGCGGGTATCCCAATTCCACAGGCTATCTACAGCACCGAAACCCCTGTGGAGGGTGGCGAATACGTCTACGATTCCGACTTCTTCCTACGCGATGACGAGTTGCCTACTCTGCCAACCGGACTGCAAGAAGGAGACACGGTTCCGGGTCTGATCATTCGTCCTCGCGCTGAGAACGTATGGCAGAAGGCTTAGATCGATGATCGATGAGGCCATCCTAGACGCCTATCAACGAGGCGACACCATCACTCAAATCATGAGAGACTTGGGCACGTACAAGTCCAAGATTTACAAAGTACTCAATGGCGCGAAGTTTCCGATGAGATATGATCGACCGTACTGGCCTGAGCCGGGTCATTGGCGCAAACTGGACGGCGAAGGGTATATCAAAGTACGCTGTGAAGAGGGCCTCAAGAGAGAGCATCGATTGGTAATAGAAGTCGCTCTTGGCAGAGCGCTCCTCGCATCAGAGACGGTGCATCACATCAACGAAGACAAAGCCGATAATCGCATTGAGAACCTTCAACTGCGTCAAGGGCAACATGGTCCTGGCATTGTCATACGATGCTCTGAATGTGGGTCGCACCATGTCGAACCTGTGGAGTTGTAATGGCAGAACCGATCAACAGCACAGTCGAACCGCCTGACATTACGGGTGTCATCAACCAGCAGTTCTTCATCGAGCCGCAGGGTGGACCCAAACACCCTATCAACTACCTTGATGCCTTCCCGGAATCGCTCTATAACAAGTCGCTTGATTCTAACCTCGTCGCGATCATGTACACGCTACTGGGTCCCGCTGGAGTGGGTGGACTCAAGAAGAACTTCCTCGAAGCTCGACTTGCCGTCGAAGCTAATGGTCTGCGTACGACAGAACTCGACGCCCTCTATGCAGAACCGTTTTCCTTTGCTCGCCTTGCCTTCGAGACGTACGAGGACGATACCGAGGGGCTTCTCTCGAATGCTAAGTGGGAGAAGATTCAGGAATCGGATGCTTCCTACAAGAATCGCGCCATCAACTATCTCAAGGCCATTCGTGCTGGCGGCACGCTTCTGGGCCTTACGCTTGCGGCCAAGTCCGGCCTCGATCATGCCGTGGAAGTGGTAGAGAATTACCGCGCGCTGTACGACAAATACTCTGATGACCCACTTGGGATCGATTTCATCGGGGTGACCAAATCGACCGAGGAGGTCATTCTTCTCCCGCGTCAAGAGCGACCACAAAGTTCACAGCAGACGCTCTCGATTCTAGGTAATCCGCTCCAGGGTACCTTCCGGCTTGCTATCCCAATGGGGGCAAACGGAGAAGGTGGTCCCCAGAACACGACCATTACCGGGTTGCTTCAATTCAATGCCGACTTCATAGAAGTTCGCGAAGCGCTCGAAGCCCTATCTGTCGTGGGCTCTCACAACGTCGTGACCGAAGGTGGACCTCTTCCCGGTAACCCCATTACCGTCCGCTTCACGGGCGAACTGGCAGATAGGCCCATTCCGGAAATCCTTGTTGTGCAAAACTCTCTTGCGGATTTCGAAGAACATCTCGTTGAGATTGAAGTAGAAGTCGGACAGGTCGGTGTCTCTGCTGATGGCGAGACAGCGATTATCCCGGTCGAAGACTGGTACTACGCGCAGGCTGCTATCGACAACATCAAGCCGATGACGGCCATCGTAACACCCGGCAAAGCTCCGGGCATCACCAAGCGTCAGATACCGAGCGCGTCCTTCGCAGATTCCGAATTCATCGAGGTCTTGCGCTACGTCACAGGTAGGCGCGGTCTGCCATGGCCACCGGTTGATGCAACGCACTGGATCGAACCCGGAATCGAGCACGAGGGTCCTGTATCCCTCAACGCACAGCAGTCTCATTACGTCAATTTCCACAATATCAGTACAGCAGTCGCATACACCGAGGCTGCGTTGACCGACCCTGATTATGCGACTGTCTTGTGGCCCACGGTTCAAGACAACTACAAAGACGAACATATTGGCATCTACTCTCCTGCGCAACGTGCGCTCTTCCCATTCCTCGCCACCTTCAACACCACCACCGAGGAATTCAAGGCCGTAGACGGACCTGTCGATCCACCAGAACCGCTAACCACACAGGCAGGTGCGGTACCCCTCGTCAATGGTATCTACCCAGTGGACTATCAAACGCTTACGACCATCTCGGGAGCCCCATCCGAAACGGCTCCTTTCTGGTCTTCTCTAGAGCGTCCAGAAGGGGAAGACTTCCTAGAGATCGATCTGGGCAAGGTACAGGGCGTCAACTTCATCGTCTTTGAAGCAACGAAGAAGCCGCACGACATCTTGGTCAGCTACGATCTGCTCGACGGCGCTCCAGCGCGTCGCTTTGTGCCCGTCACCTACGTCAACGAACGTGAAGCCTCATCAGTGCTCAGCTTGCATTACGATGCGACCCACGAGAACAACTGGAGTCTCGTGTCTCTCAACGTCGAGAACGCCCTCGGCAGCATGATCTTCACACGATTCATCCGAATCGAGTTCATACGTCGCCCTGGCGTGTTCCTAGAAGCGGATGGAAGCTTTACTCCTTACAGCGTTGAGGTACGCAACCTGCGCATCGGTCGCAATGTATCGCCGTAGACCACTTCTTCCCCCTAATGTGTGATGCTGAACGTTTGCGCCGAATACAGTGGAGTGGTGATCGATCAGAACGTCGTGACGGCGACGCTCTCTGCTGGTCCCGACTTCCACTACCAAACCTTCCGGCTTCCGGAAGATTATCGACACGGTACGCGCAGCGACGAGCAGCGCTTTCCTAGCCTTTCTGGGTTTCAACTTCTCGTGGCTATAGCGGCAGGCCAGGAGAAAATCGCCACGTTGAATTGGACTATCGATGAGTACTTCTTTGGGTCTGGCTGGACCTCGCTAGCCAAAGGCACTGTCGTCGGGGCGCAGGCTGATGGCCAGGTCTGGATGGATGTCATCCTGGACAAGGAGATTCCCGTAGACGCCAGCATGACCACAGACGTATCACAGCTACGAATCGGCTTTCAGGCGGCGTCCGGAATCGAAGATGTCTTCTATGCGCACCCCAACCCACTGCCGGGGTTCGTAGAAGGCTTCCAGAGCGACGGGAAGACCCCTCTCAGCCCCTCCGGCTCGTTCTGCTTCCGACTCCTCGGCCTTACCGCCGACAGCGGCACGGACTTCCTGGGGGACCCTTACCGCTCTGTTGCGGTTCATACCTCAGCACAAGCTCCAGTCGGGGGCAACGTCGAGACGGGCTACTGGCTCTCTGCGCCACAGCCATCGAGCTTTGCAGTCACTAGTCACTACTCCGATGTACGCCCGTTCCCGGAGGTTCCCGTGTACGGCACGATCAATCGCATCACGAACCCAAGCTTCGAGTATGACATCGTAGGTCAGCCCCCGGCTCTCTGGACAGTCACACCACCGCTAGCTGACCTCACACCCGTCGAACCCTTTACTGTCGAAGAAATCAAAGCGGGGGAATTCCGTCAGAAACTTCACGCACGCCTCGCGTTCTCCGACTACGATTCTCTGGCCACTCTCAACGTCATCAACACGCTCGAAACGCCTCACGGGACGCACTGCCTCGAAGTGAATACACACGAGCATCCGGTCAAACGCTACTTCGAACCCGAAGGAGCCTACCAGGACGAAATCCAGGTTGGCATGAACAAACCGATTACGTTCTCGATCTGGGCGCGGACCATAGGACCTGGTTTCAAAGTGGCACTCGTCATCGGCGATGGCGAAGTTGGTTATGAAGAAGTACGAGTGGAAATCACCAGCGAATGGACGCGATTCTCGGTCACGCTCACACCTGTGGCTTCAGGAACGACCTCTGTGGGCGTTGTGATCCCTCTTCCGTCCGATCTGCACGATGTAGAAACGCCAGCGCATACGTTCTATCTCGACGGAGCCATGGTCAACAGCGGACTCGTCGCCGCGAGCTATATCGATGGCGACAGCCCTAGCTCGAAGTGGGAAAATCAGCGCGGTCGCTCTGGCTCCGTCGAAATTCGTGAGCCAGAGGTTGAAGACGATACCGTTGTCATCGACTCAGTACTCCTCGATCCGATCACGCCAGGCGTGGCCTTCAATGTCTATTACACGACAGACCTCACCGGCAGCGAGGAAGAAGGAGAAATGACGGACGAACAGTGGGAGCAGAAGCTATGGATTCACGTCCCGCAGTCCTTTATGACTGCCGTCAAGACGACGTATGTGCTACCAGAACCCATCGTTGCCAAGTTCGTCAAGATCGAGTTCAGTCAACTTCAAGCTCGACCCTATGATCCGGGCGACTATCAGAAGCCGACACAGTACAAGCTCTTCCCTGACTGGGTAGCTACCCCATTCCTCGCAGAAATCAGCACGCCAGCCTTCGTGGCCAAGCGCGTAGGCGTAGCATACGACGCACTCAATCTCGCGTACAAACCACTCCTCGCGGGCCTCCAGCAAGGACCGCTGTCTCCAGAACATCCTGAACCGCCGCCCGCTATCGCCGGACCCGCTGCCAATAAGGTGGACCCCGAAACGCTGGAAAGGATCAACCTCACGATCAACACTTACCTCCAGCCTCCCGCTGCACGGGCACACCCGCTTACGCTGCTTGGACAGAAAGCTGCTTTCAACGCTCACAATCAGGAAAACTACCCTGTCGAGGGCACGCCCACATTCGAAGGCAACCCAAGCATCGCCGTATCAGGACTAGACAGGCAGGCGATCATCCTGGATCAGTCAATGCCAGTCATGTTCTTCTGGGTTACCTGTCGTCACGAATACAAGGAACTGAGTGCGCTCCTCGAAGACAACCGCGCTTACTTCGCGGGCCTCAACGAGCTAGCGTTCATCCGCAACACCTACACGCAGGCAAGTGACACATCGCTTTACATCGAGACGGGTGCTGACGATGTAAATACTGACCGCAATGACTTCGTGGTCGAAGACCTGGATTGGTTCACCTACTAAATGACCGAACGCTCTAACATCCCGCTGCACGAGGAGTTCGACCTGGACGCCTGGATCAACTATGACGCTTACGACGAAGAAACGCGCCAACATTTCCCCTACCAGAGGCACGTTGACATTCGTACTTTCATGGCCGATTCGAATGAGCGCTGGAGCGAGGGCATCTTTGGGTTCCAGCCAACCGTTGCCCAGTATCCGGCGCTCAAACTCGACACGACAGAAGAACTGACGTTCTTGGAGTCAGCTACGCCAGACCACCCTCTTGATCTGGAAACGGACTTCTCAGATAGCGACTACATCACCTTCTCGTTGCCTGACTTCCCGCTCGCGGGGATCGAAACGAACCAGAGTCGCATCGAACTTACCTCCGATCCGGAAGGTCATTGTTCCAACGCTTCTGTCACGGCATCGGTTACCTTCAAAGCTAGCCTCGATGCGCTCATCGAAGGCAGTTGCAAATTCCGGGTTTTGCGTTCTGCATTCCAGCAGAACGCAATCGATCTGTCGAAGATCACCGGCGTTCGTTTCAGGGTCGTGGCCAATGAACCCACTTCACTCATCATCATGGGCCTCAAGCTCGTTCTTGCCCCGACCGCCAAGCCGGGTTGGGTCGTGAGCACAGTGGACTTCGATAACTGGAACGGTAGACTCCGCAAACCAACGCCGCTCGATGGCAACGTCTCTAGCGGACCTCTCTTCATCCAGAGCACACTCTGGCGAGCGTCACCATTGCCAGGGATCAACGATCCGACGCCAATCGACACGGAGTTCGGGGTTGCCTTCAATACGGGGTCAGCGCTGCACGACAACAGCATCACACTCTTCTTCCGCGAGGAGTCGATGATCTTCCAGAACCAGCTAGACCTCATTGGGATCACTATGTCTGACCTCGACGGTAAGCCTCAGCCCGATCTAGGTACTGTCGAGTTCCTCCCTCGTACAGTGGGCGAATTCGACAAACGCCCCATGGAACAGTTTGATCACCTAGAGACGATGGAGGACCTTGAGCGTATCGCGGTTGAAAACCCCGTCGAGCAGAGTTGGGTTTTCTTCACGCTCAAATGGGATGCCGTCAAAACGAGTATCACCATGGCCAACTCCACAAGTCCTGGCTACGTGTTCCCGAAACTCCCAGAACCGCTCGATAGCAACGCTAACTACCTATTGGTTGCATCGCTAGCGGGGTCAACCGCACGCCTTCGCATCTATCGTCTCAACAACGACAAAACGGTTATCCAGGAGCCCATCTTCGATTCAACGGTCATCGATGATGACGGCATCTTCCGCAGGCGCAAGGGGCGCGTCGGTTGGCAGGCCACCCTAGGGGATGCGGATGCCTATGTCCAAAATATCAGGCCCCGGAGCGTATGCTTCGCCGAATACGAGAGTGCCCCGCTGGAGAGCCGCACACCCGTCGATGGCGCGCAACTCTTTGCCAGCTTCACGGGCAACGAAGAACTCTGGGACCAAGGGTTCAAGCAGTACCCCGCAGAATCCAAAGCGCTGCGACTCACGCGAGACAAAGCTCGTACAACCAGTGGCGAAAGCTTCCGTGTAGACACAGACGGTACAACCAACAACGTTGGGCTCGAAACCAACCTCTTCGAAGTCGTTGACTTCTCGCAATTCGAGATTCGTTTCAACCTCTGGTTCGCGGGCGAACCGAGGCAGGTCGAAAGAGTCGAAACCGTACATGCGCCGACGCTGCCTAGTCCGCACCTGTTTCCGCCGTTCTTCCCAAGCAAAGGGTACACGAGCATCGATGAGGTCATGGAGAGCAACATCATCGCTAACCTCGTGAGTGACCAGGGCGTTGTCTACAGGCTCGGTATCCCCGAACTCGAAACGAATCAATGGCAGGAGGTCATCTTGCGCATTCCGGATAACCTGATCCTCCAGACGGGTCGCTATGCCCTTCAGATTCTCCAGCCGACCAAAGTGGCTTCTACTTGGTGGGTCGATAGCGTCTCGATCTTCGAGCGAGCCGTGCAATGGAGCGCACGATCAGTCGTGGACGATCCATGGAAGAGCAACTATGCTCCCTGGACCGACTTCCGGGAGATCGTAAACGTCAATCGCAAGGGTATTCTTCTCTCGCCGCGTGGCAAAGAGCTACAGCTACGCGGTCGAGCGCTGCGGCAGAACGCCACGATCAGAAGTCCAAAGATCATCCCTCGATACGCACAGCTAGGGCGTCTCGTGTTTCCTGAGGAAAAGCTCACGGGCAAGATTGGGCCGACCGCAAAACTCACCATCAATGGCACGAACCCTAGCACCTTCGAATTCATTGATGAATCCACAGACGGTACTGCGTCGATCATCTCACGCGAGTGGCTGTTTGGAGATGGAGCCATCGAGGCAGGAGATAGTACGGTCGTTGAACACAGGTACACGCAGGAAGGTACCTATCACGCAACTCTCGTCGTGACCGACCGCAATGGTCTACGCAGCGAGTCCACTGAAACGATAGTGGTAGTCTAATGGCCTCCATCATCAACGACCCTCCGTTCCCGCCACTCGATGTTGAGGCCGACTTCTTCTTCAAACAGGATGGGCCGACAGGTTCCGTTACATACGACGGCGACACCTACCCGTACGAACCCCTATATGAAGGTGACACGCGTTACCTGCTCAACACTACGCCCGTGCATCTCCCTGTCGTGTTCGAAGCCGAGTTCAATCCAGCGCATCCGAAACGTCCTTACGTCCGCACGCCTCCGGGAGTCACGATTCTGGAGTACCACTGGACCTTTGGTGATGGCACTGAAGGCTTTGGACCGACCGTCACACATACGTTCGAGGTCGTAGACCCGAACATCGAAGTTACTCTCACCGTCATCGACTCGCGTAATCAGCGCTGGTCGGTTGCTCGCCCAGTCAATCTCGTTTATGAGGCATTTGGATTCGTCTCGCCCTATGTGATCCGGGGAGAAAACACCGAAGAACCGCCGGTCAAAAGCGTGGCAGAAACGTCCGATGTCGCACTAGCAGATGATGGTCCAGCAACGCCCGAATGGATACATCGTGGAGGCAAACGAGTGCGCGATGTCAATGATGCTGCCCTCACGCATGATGCGGCAAGCGGTACGACCCATGCACAGCGTAGGACCGGCGATGTGGCTTTGGCAAGTGACGTGGCGACACGCACGACGCACTTGCACCGGGAAAGCACAGGAGAGGGGGCCGTAACCGTCGATGCAGCACCGACACGACAGGTACATCGACGGCGCACAGTGGAAGACACCGCCACCACGACAGATGTAGCTAGCCCGTAAGGATGAACATCAGGTCCTCGCGGGTGAGCTTGGCGGAGATAGCGTCCTCGACTGCATGCCCGTCAAAGAGAACCTTGTGGTAGCCCTTCTTGATCTCGATGATTTCTCGCTTGCGCTCCTCGACGCTGTTGGCCATGATGAGATCGTACCACCAGGTTGTCTCTAGCTTAGAATCCACTCGGTCGTTGCGCCCTTGACGCTGGCGCTTACGGGTCCACGTCCAAGGGAGGTTGTAGTTGACGCCAACGGCAGCCTCAGGTAGGTCGATGGAGTCGCTCCCCTTGTCCGATGAGAGGAAGACTCGGATATCCGGATCGCTGCGAAAGGCATCCTTTGCCTCCTGTCGCTGTTTGTCAGTCCCGGTGTACGCGACGTAGGAGATGCCCCACTCATCTAGCTTGGCCGTCAACGGACCATAGCCGTAGCTTGCCCACGTCATGTACACGAGCACTTTCTCATTGGGATGTTTCTCTGTGAGGATTTCGTGCAGGGTGTCGAACTTAGTGTGGTGGTCGTCAGTTGGCGCTCGTTTGAGCGATTCGACAAGACGCAATGCGATCTCGGAGCCTTTGGGTCCATCCAGCCGGGGGAGATCGTCCTCGTCACCAAGGTCTGCGATGGTCTGAAGGAACTCTTTGCGATGCTCGGCCGACTGACCGATCATAGAGGGCGCATCGCAGAGCATCTGCATGACCTGGATCATCGCGAGCACATTGAATTCGTCCGACTCAGATTCCTCTTCGAGTATTTTCACTGCGTTGCTAGCAAGCATGTCGTAGACCGCACGGTCGCGCATATCCCAGTCGATGATCAGCGGGTCTTCCATGACCTCAGGAAATAGCTTTGCTACCTCGGGGTCATCCCGACTCACGCGATGGGTCATGTGCTCGATCTGTCCCTCCAGACGATCTAGGTGTCGCCAGTGCTCGGGCTTCCTCGAAATTTCATTGCGCCCTGCCACATACTCCTTCTCGAACTTAGTGACCGTACCCAGTAGCCACGGCACCATGAGCCGAATGCAGTTGAAGACCCCCGCAGGAGAGTTCTCGATGGGAGTGGCGGTTAGCTCCCACTGACGCATCCATTTGGGTCGTGCTGTGGGTCGCCCTCTCTTGGGTTGGAAGACCTTCCAGAGACACTTCTGCACGGCCTCGTAGACTTTCGTTGTGCGTTCACTCAGGCGTGTCGGCATCTCATCCCAGAAGACGAGACAGTCACGCCCTCCCATGAGCCACTTGAACATCTCGTCATCGTCTCGGAATTTCTCGTAGTTGGTGATCATGATCGGTGATCGTTTCTCCGCGAGAGCATCAGAGATAGCCGCATACACGGGGTCACGCTTTTTGGGCGGACCCTCGACCACGAACGACTCGAACCCGGCAAGCGCCTTGATCTTACGTTGCATGTCGATCTTGTTGTTCTTCTTTACGACGATGAGAGCGAGGTCATATGGGTGTCCCCATTCCTCATGCCACTTCAAGGCCGCTGCGATGAATGCCGTCTTCCCGGTACCCGTATCCCAGACCACAAGTCCCGCCTGAAGGTCTTCGTCACGTATGAGCTTGTTGAACCCTTCCGTCTGCCACGAAAACATCCCGTTGACTGTGTTCTCAAGGGAGGAATTGAGAGAGAATGGTGGAGGGTCTTTCAGACTCTCGTATGCTTCCAAGATAGCCTCGGGTGGGTCCTCGAAGACGATGACGTAACCCGTCTCATCTGCGAACGACAGGAATTCGTCCAGCTTGGCTGGAGACACCGTGCGATAGTGCCCGATGATGTCCTCGAAATCGAAGAAGAAGTCGGGCCAGAGCGCCGTGACCTGCCAGCGACCTTTGAACTCGTCGCTCGTGCTCAGGAAGAGATACTGAGCTTGCTCGTCACGAGACAAGCTCTCGATCTTGTCCAAGAGTGGGGTTGTAAGAAGCTGATATCGGGTTCTCTTCATCGGGGTCCCTTAGCCCAGTATACCAGTACCCCGTTATGCTACTGGGGATATATGGGCATGTCTTGACCGGTACGCCGCCGAACGTGGTCGTTTTGATCTCGTGCCACGTTCCGCAGTGCTCGCACTTGTTGAATTCAGTCTCCATCGACAACCGTCCCCTCGATTAGCTCGGGCAGAGGCTTCTCCAGGATACCCTCCATGGCGTACTGTACGTCGTCTTGTTTGCGTATGCGTTCGGCTTCGAGGACGATCTTCTGGATGGTGTGTTGGTCGCACACGACCTGTACAGAGCGCACGAATGTACGCAGCGCGATCTCGTTCTCCTCGGCCTTGACGTTGGCCGTGTTCTCATTGAGATCGTGGAGGAGCTTGATGATCTGAATGAGGTCCTTGGGTTCAACCGTCGTGACGCCCTTGATAACATCATCGAATGCTTTGCGTGCCAGGACTTTGAGCATGCCTCGGTCGGTGAGCGCACCTTGCACTCCCTCCTCGACATTCTGTTGCAGCGCCCTGGCCTCGGCCTCAAGCTCTCCTCGGATCACCATGCGCTCCACATCCATGTGGTGCTGATAGTGATTGGCTATCGAGCGCCGGTCGATGCCTTTACCGTCCTCGTCAGGGGGTACGCGGTCGGCTATCGATTTGTACGAGTGCCCTTTGATGAGGGCGATCTCGATCCATTCGCGGTGTTCGCTCTGGCAGACGCTACACCGTGGCGATGTGATGGTTTCGGGAGCGATTTCGTTTTCACGCCGCTCTAGTGCAGCGCGGTCGCTCTGCTCCCACTTCTTCTTGAGATCAGCGCCGGAACGTTTCTCAAGTACGTTCCGGCGCTTCGCTCGCTCGTCGTCAGAGACGCCGAGTTCTTGTGCCTCGACGTTATCCATCTATCGCTTCGAGTCGATCTAGGAACGCCTGTGCGTGGCCCGGTCCTGGAGCGACCTTGTAGGTGATCGTCGGCTTGTCGGGTGCATCAGGATCGCAGGTGATTACGTCCTCGCACTCTCGCCATAGCTGAAGCCACTCGGGTGGCTGTGGGAACCAGTTGGGCGCGAGCCCGTCCCATGCGCCACTGTGGTCGGCCAATACGGCTGAGAGCAAGCCGAGGGTTTCGATGGTCGTCTTCTCCTCCTTGGCACGTCGCTCCTCGTCTGCCATGCACATGGCGTTGGCGAACCACCCGATCAAAAAGCCCTCGTCCCATTTCTCATCGGGACCGGCAGGTGAATGTTCGGCGAATGCTTGTGCCCATCGAGCGGCGTCAGTGCCACACCATTCAAGTAGCGCTGGACCGTTCATCTCTGTTGTCTTCATCACTTCTCCTTCTATCGTTTGTTGTTGGGGGTATAGCACATCAGTCTAACGATAGTAACTGGCTCCGTTTTTGGCGCGCTGAGTCTTAGTATTGATCTTGCGTCCCTCGGGGTGACTGCGATTGTACATGCCCTGTGTGGGTCTACCGTGCCTATCCATTGTGAACGCTGGATCGGGTGTGCCTGACTCTGTGTAAATCTCTCGACGTTTGCGATTGTACAAGTGACTCTCAAAGAGGATCGGATTCGGTCCTCGGATGTCCCGGCGCTGACCCTCTCCGTGGAACCACCTGTGCCCTTTCTCGCACTTCAGTTCGGGGAACTCCAAGTATAGCTGGTTGCCCTCGTCATCGAGAAGCGGCTCCCCTCCATCGTCGTATTGCGGAACGGACTCGACCTGACCCGTCTCTTCTCCGTAGGGCAGCCAGTCTCCGTCGTCATCCTTCGCCTTGCACTTGCGGCATAACTCTCGGTTCGAATCCTCGCGAAGGAGTTGGTCGGCAAAGGCAACTAGCTCTTCCGACGTGTACTTCCGGGCCGGGTCAAAGACGGCATCCTGCTCTTCAGCCTCAAGGATGTCGTAATCCTCGTCCTCGACCTCAGTCGCCATCGGGTACCTCTGCGAAGTACTTCTTGGCGAGTTGGATCGTGCCTGCCTCGACGTACTGACCAATGCTCACGGTAGTTATACCCATGATCTTGGCAACATCCTTCTGCTTCATGTCAAGGATGACGTTGTAAAAGATCGCCTCGCGCTTGCGAGGGGCTAGTTCCTGAAGACCGTTGTGCAGGTCCCAGAAGGAGATTGAGACGTGCTCCTTGTGAGAGCGCGTGCCATCCTCGTTGTAGACCCAGTACCCATAGTCGAGGACGTGAAGCCGACCGTCCGAGTTGACCAGTTCACGATACTCGGTGTAGTGCCTTAGAACCTCGCGGAGTATTCGATGCAGCGGGATGGGCGCGGTAGGTTTGTTGCTCTTTTTTGCAGCGACCATTTGTGTCCACTATAGCACATTGGTTTGTACCCCTAGGTACCACAACCCTATGGCTAGTGCATCAGACTCCTCGAATACTTTGACATTCTTCATCAACCTCTCCTTCATTTCCGGTAGATGAGTAAGTACACCGTTGCGGACCTGAGGTTTCGTCACTTTCACATTTGGCTTGCGCAGAGCCATTTTCGCCTGCACTGTACGCGCCGATACCTGCTCCACAGGAATGCCGTAGGCAATGGCAATTGCGTGAACGGTGGTGATCATCACGTTGGCCACGTACAACTGCTCAGGGATGCCAGCGCCGCGCGAAGGGACCGTCTCGGAGATCAGAAGGCTAGGGTTGTACTCTTCAATCAACTCGTGGGCCTTGCCTACCCAGTAATCGGTCAGTTCCATGCGGTACTTCTGAAATGGGTGCTTCTTGCTCAGTCGGGGACAGTGCTCGACGCCGGAGGCTATGTAAGTCGGTGGCGCAGGAGGATAGTCACCGAGGATAGCCCACCCTGCGCGCGTGGCACCGGGGTCCATGGCCATGATGTTGCTCATACGGAGATCGGTCCCGTTAGAGGGAGTGGGAACATCTCGTCATCCATGTCTGTGGGTGGTTCACCAGCATCGACGCAGGCCGATACGAATTCCCACTTCTCGTAGATCACATCGATGAGGTCCTGATTGCGCTCGTAGAGGAACTCCTTGAATTCTCCACTATCCTTGTTGATAGGAAGGATGATCGCTTCATCCTCATCAAACAGGTCCATGTAGATGTTGATCTGGCACTCATACTTGGCCTCGAACCGCGCGGGTATCCGTGCCTCTTTGAACGCCTGCGCGTGCATGGTCTTGAAGTCTACGAGTCCCTTCCAGCTAGGGGTTTCTACCGGAGCGAGGTCGCCGGAGCCTCGTACCCAGTGATAGGGTTGCTGGTCCTTCTTAGCGGACCAGTCCTTCGTGGCTACGCGCTCGACAGCCTCCGGCCTACACATCTCCAGTTTGTTGACCACGACGTACTGGAGAAGCTGATGCCAGAAGTGACCGACCTGGAAGGTCTTGCGGAGTGACGTAGATATCTCACCAAAGCCGTCTGTCTCGCCGGTCGCGATCTTGTAGAGCAGGGTCGGGGGCTCTGTGCAATGGCCCGAAGGATGCCACGCCTGATCGTGCTCCTTTTCCTCGTAGCGAAACTCCCACGCGTCCTCGAAGTCTTTGAATGCACGCTCCAGATGCGGCACGAGCTTGTACTTCTTGCCGAGGTTGCGGACGATCTTGTCCTTGTCGATTCCCTTATCGAGCTTGATCATGGTCGTCCTTCACGTTGTACACGATCAAGTCCACCCAACCGCCCACGTCAGCAAGAATGCTCTCGGGGGCGAAATAGCGGAGAGCCAGAGCGGGCGTGCGGCCCTCAGCATATGCCTCCTTGGCGATCTTTTCGAACTCTTTGAGGACCTTGGGGCGAGCGTTCATCGTGGCCTTACACTCTACCAGCAGTGTCGGACATCTGACATCGCCATTGTCATGTCCGGCACCCCCGGACGATGGTGACCGCTTTCCTCCGTAGAGACGAGCGACGTGTTCCTCGTGATCAACCGAGAGGCGCTTGACAGTGCCTCGATGGGCCATTCACGCCTCGACTACCTTGAGCGCAGGCCGCTCGCCATTCGCCTCGGCTGCGAGTAGCTCGTTCTGAATCATCACGGCCATCACATCGCTGCGGATCACATCAAATGCCTCGGGATTGGCCTGGAAGAATTTCCGGGCCTTGACAATGCCCTGAACTTTGCCTTTGGGGAAGACCTGGTGCTCCAGCCAACTGCTTCCTTTGATGACGCCCGCCACCTTCGCCGTCTTGATGACATCGGACACACGGTCCACGCCGAGGATGCCGTAATCCTCCGATTCGATGTTGTAGAAATCGAACTCGGCTGACTTGCTGGCTGCCTGCGCCATCTTGTTCTTCTTGAACACACACTTGAGTTCGCGTCCGACGAGGACATCCTTGCCATCGATTTTCGCTTTGTATTTCTTGTCACCAGGCTTCAGTTGGATGCGTACGAGCGCGTGATGCTTGAGCGCCTCACCGCCGGGAGACTCGTACCACGTCTGTGTACCACCAGAGCCCTGGCGTTGCTGATTGAGAAGCATGAGGCCCTTGTTCGACTTGAAGAGCCGAGGCATGATGGCATTGAGTCCCGACGTGACTGCTCCGGACACCCCATACGCCTTCGTCTTGACATCCTCGCCCTGTACGGACTGATCGCCCATCGCCCCAATGGAATCGACCAAGATGTAGTCGATGTCCGTCTCGTACACGAGATCGTAGAGCATGGCAAACGCCTCTTGTACGTTGTCAGGACGCTGGACCAGGATGAGGTCGGGATCGAGCCCGTGAAGTTTGAACGCCCAGTCGGCGTCCCAGTTAGGCTCCATGGCGATGAGTGCCGGGAGCTTACCCTGGCGCTGCACGTTAGCGAGCGTGCCGTAACCGATGCAAGTGGTCTTGCCCAAGCCGTTGCCCCCGAATACCTCGACCATGCCTCCGTAAGGGAATCCGCCTCGGCCTAGCTTGAAGTCCAACATCAATGATGGGGACGGGACGACGTTGAGCGTGTACTTCTCACTGCCGAGGACGGACGAATGCAGGCCGAAGTTCTCCACCGTCTTGTGACGAATCTTTTCAAGCTGCTTCCGTTGTGTGTCCCTACTCATTTCAGTAGATGCCCCTTCTCGAAGTTGTAGCCCTCGCCGCGTTTGCCGCTTGGAGGGGAGTGACGAATAGTGAAGATACCGACGCTGTGTGGTCTGAAGAGAGCCTTGTTCGTAGGCCACTTGTTCGAGAAGCACGCGAAGGTCAACTCATGTCGTCCGCTCTCAATTGTGACGATGCCCATCGCCTTACCGGTGGCCCTCACCTTGGTTGGTTTTACACCAGTGATGATACCACATACGCGGAATTCTCGATGCCGATCCTTCATCGGAATCTCATCTCCATCGCCGTCCACCCACTCGTACTCCAATTCCGGATCGCTTTCTCGATCCTCCCATGCCATAGCAGCGACTCGGAAGTCGTCACACTTCTCCTCGATCTCCTCTGCGTGAGCTTCTAGTATCTCCTCCGTGTCGTCGGTCAGGATCACGTTGAGGAACTCCTGCTCGAACTTCTGCTTCGATCTCAGATCGATGGAGCCCTCTAGCGCATCCCATGCGCCAACCGCACACACGAGGGAGAGCTTCTTCTCATTGAGGACCTGCTTTGGTGACTTCCAATCGGCGGGAAAGGGATGGCCCTCCTTGAGCGCTTCCTTCTTGGCTGTAAGCTCTTCTTCGTTGAACTCGTTCAGTGCCTCCTCTAGAGCCTCAGGAGACGACACGTCCAGACCCTTCTCGTCGCGTAGTTTGACGAGATACGCACCGCCTATGCCCACGCCCTTGATGTCCGAGAACCCGAAGTAGATGTTGCCGTCATGTACGTCCACCTGACTCTTCGAGTGACGAATGTCTGGAGGCAATACCTTGATGTCCATACGACGAGCCTCCTTGATGTACTCCGGCGTCAGTTCTGCTCGTTTGTCCTTAGCCACCGTACGGATGCAAGCGATGTAGAACTCTTGCGGGCCGTAGTACTTGGCGTACAGGCAACGGAACGCGATGATCGCGTAGGCGATGGAGTGACTCTTGTTGAACGAGTAGCTCGCGAAGCCTACGATGTCATCCCACACCGCTTTGGCCTGGCTCTTCGTGAAGCCTTTCTCCACAGCCGTCTCCAGGAAGCCCTTGCCCTTCCATTCACCCTTACCCTGGAGCAACGCGGTCAGCTTCTCGGGCTGCTTCTTACCAAGTATCTTGCGCATGGCATCAGCGTCGCCGAGGGAGTAGCCAAGCGCCCCCATGAACCTAATGATCTGCTCCTGATAGACGAACAGTCCATAGGTCGGCTTGAGCAGTTCTTCGAGCATCGGGTGCGGGTAGGTGATCTCACTCCGCCCCTCTTTGCGTGCGATGTAGCGGTTCGGCACACCCGCACGCTGCGGACCCGGACGGTTGAGCGCCACGAGCACACCAAGGTCCTCGATAGAGCGCATTTTGAGTCGTTCTGCCAGGTCCTTGCCCGCGTGCGTCTCGCACTGGAAGACGCCGGACACGAATCCTTCTTCCATGAGGTCCCACATCTCCTCAGGATGCTTCTCGCGGTCGAGCCCAGACCACTCGGTCGTAACGCCTTTCTCCTCCATGAGAATGTCCCACTCGGCGAGGGTGTCGAGCGTCTTGAGTCCCAGGACATCGAGCTTCATCAGCTTGAGCTTGTCGATCTCGCTCATCGGGAAGAGCGTGGCTGGAATACCCTCCGCCTTACCTCCGCGCAGATACGCAGGAGCGTAGTCTTCCAGATCGATATCCGACACGACTATTCCGGAAGCATGGATGCCGTAGTTCGAGTTCCGGGAGCAAGCAGCTTCGCACATCTCGATGTACTTGCGTCGCTTCTTGTCTGTCCCGATCCACTCCTCGATTTCCTGTCCTACCTTGTCCCCCTCCGGGTTCTGCTCCGTGGAAGAGTTGATGTAGATCACCTTGTCTGGCTCGCGCTCGGGGCTCCAACCGATCTGTTCGTGGCCGTGAATCTCGATGTCCTTCGTCTGCTTGACGATTTTCTTCAGGTGTTCCATGTCCCCGTGACCGATTTCACAAGCCACAGCGAGCTTCTCGATGACGGCGATGGGCTTCATGCGAGTGATCGTCCCGATGGAGCAGACGCGCTTCTCACCCCATCGCTCGATCAGGTACTCGCGAATCTCTTCGCGTCGAGACTTGGCGAAGTCCGTGTCGATGTCAGGAAAGCCCTCGGTACGGCCCTTGTTCCAGAAGCGCTCGAAGTACAAGTCGTAGTGCAGCGGGTCTACGTCCGTGATGCCGAGTGCGTATGCGACGATGGCTCCTGCGGAAGAGCCTCTTCCGGGACCGATGTTGATCCGTTCCAGCTTGCAGAACTGGACCACATCCCATGCCATGAGGAAGTAGTGCTCCAGGCCGTCCTCGATGAGCACTTCCATCTCGTGCGTGGCTTTCGCCCAAGCCTCCTCCTCACGCTCGGTACCGCCGTAGATGCGGTCGATGCCCTCGCCGACGAGATCGATGAAGAGATCGGTGGCGTTGCGCTCCTCGTCTTCCTCCACCCATGGACAGTCCTGCGGAATGAACACCGGCAGATGCGGCCGATCTACGGCAGGCAGATGTGCATCGGCTCGTTCTCCGACCTCGCGTGTGTTGGCTAGTACTTCATCTACCCTCTCCTCTGATAGATAATGCAGTGCCTCGCGCACCATTCCCTCGTCCTTGATGCACACCGCGTTAGGCGGATGCCACATCTTGCGCTCCTCGACAGGCGTGTAGATCGACTGCCGTGTCTGCGCAGCAAGGTACATGTCATGTTCCGGGTACTGATCTGGGCGGGCATAGTGTCCGTCGTCTCCATAGGTGATCGGTACGCCTCGCTCGTCAGCCGCCTCGATGACGAGTTCGTTGATGAGGCGAGGGGTGATGACGGCCTCCTCATCCTCCGAGTCTCTGTCTCGCCACTCCGCATCGCCAGGGTACGTCGTGATCTCCATGCGGAAGTTGTCACCCAGGTTGTCCAGGTACCAGTTGAGGTATGTCGTGTCCCCTCGGAGCAGGCCCTTGGGCACGAGCCCCAATGGGCAAGCCGACGTGAACATGATGCCCTCCTTGTACTTCACGATGTCCTCGTTTGTCACACGTCCAACGTGATGGAAGTGATCGTGGTCGGCTGTCGCGTTGACGAGTCGCCAGAGGTTCTTCAATCCTTCATCCGTCATCGCGAGGGCGATGAGATGGGCCTGGTCGCGGTCTTGTTTCTTGAGTCCCTCGAAGTCTATGCCGTGGTATAGCTCGGCCCCGAACACGGGATTGATGTCCCGCTTGCGCATGGCTTTGTCGAAGTCGATGTGGCCAGCGACAACGCCGTGATCGGTCAGCCCGCAGAAGGGGCAGCCGATGTCCACCATGCGGTCGCCGATCTCATCGACTGTGGACCAGCCGTCGAGGGAAGAGAACTCGCTATGTACGTGTAGGCTCATTGCGTCCTTGCTTCCGGGCATTCCCGGCTAGCTCGTCTACCAACTGATTGTAGTGGCTGTCGTGATGACCCTTGACCCAGACGAACTCGATGTAGCGATGCTGATCTATCGCCAGGTCGATGCTGACCCAGAGGCCCTTGTTCCTGCGTCGTGCTCGCTTCCTATCCATCGCGCCGTATCCGACGTACTGGCTATCGCTGTACACGAGGACATCGCATGAACCAAGCGACTCGAACAGGTGATCGAGCCCCTTGATCCATGCTGTCATCTCCATCTGATTGTTCGTGACATCGGAAGCGCTGCCGCTACCAATTTCTTCGCCGCCGAAACAGTCGATGGCTGCCCACGCCCATCCACCGGAGCCGTCCTTGTGATAGGCCGACCCATCGGTGAAGAGCGCGATTCCTTTCTTGTTATTGAGCATCAAGGTAACCTCGAACGGCGTCGGTACCCAACTCCCGTACGGCTGCTTTGAGCATCTGCCACGCCCACTCCTGAGGATGACAGGCAAGCATGTGCTCGGTCTGAGAGGCATAGAGGACCAAATTATCGGGGTCGTCGTTGCGGAAATCTTCGTCTTCGTGATGGACGATTTCACCGGGACCAACCGGCGTTCCCGTCTTGTCCCACATGACGACATGGGACCAGGGCATGTGCTGATTGGAGATGCGTGTAGTGACATACCAACGGCCCTTCTTGCAGAACAGATCACGGGTTCCATTACCCCGACGATTGTGTCCACTAATGAATCGCTTACCTGGCGAGGCGGGTTGATTACACCCGCACTCGCACAGGCTAACGATGTTCTTCGGGTTGAGCACCCGTTATGCCTTTGCAGCCGCTTTCTCAGCCGCGCGTGCGCGCAACTCCTTCATCCGCTCCTGCGGAGTCTGTTTGGTTGCGGATTTTTTGGCTGCTGTTTTAGCTTTGGCCGTTTTGGCTGCTGGTTTCGTAGCCGTTTTCCGGGTACGTCCCTTTGGAGCGACCTCCTCCGTAGGCTCCGGGTCACTGGACTCCTCGTTGGGCTCGTCAGCATCCTCGGCCTCCGCCGCTGCGCGAGTAGCGCTACGTCGTGAGCTACGGGGCTGCCGTCCCTCTTTGGTGTCTTTGCCCTTGCCTTTGCGACCTTTCTTGTTGCCGTAGATGTCCATCGACTCCGTGACACCCTCTAGCAACTCCTGGTAGCGGTCGTCGTCCAACAGTTCTCCCTCGCGCTTGTCGAGGAGGAGTTTGCCGAGGTAGGCCGCAGCATCCTCTGGGGATTGCTCCGTAACCGTCTCAACAACCTCGTCCATCTCGTCGGTGAGATAGCTGATGCCATCCACGAACGCAACGAGATTCGACAGGTCGATGGGCTGTTCGTCATACCCCTGAACGGAGTAGGACGTGGACTTGTCCTTGCCAAGGCGAGTGATCTTCAGCGCCGTCACCGTGATCGGTGCATCATTCGCATCGTAGTTGGTGACGTGGTTGAAGAAGTTGTTCGGGGACTGAGAGATGTACCCGATGGCCGGAGCCGTGACCTCTTCTGTTTCGTCAGTGACCTCGCCATCCTCGTCAAGGATGCGACGCTCGTACTCGACCGTCTTGACCTCGAACCCAACCGGCTTGCGTCGGTTTTTGCCGTTGACGTTGACGACCTCGATGACCGGCTCTAGCTCGACCGCGATGGCGACGCTGCGCTGAACGGCCTTGGCGTCCCACTGCTTCTCGAACAAGTCGTACCGCTCGCTGAATGGCTCAGAAGTCTTTGCCACCGCTTCCTGGTAAAATTCGTTCTCGGTCGGGATGAACTGAATCATGTCGAAGGTCGGGATGTCATCGACCTCGTTCAGGAAGAGGACATACCGCTCCTCTTTGTCCTCCTTCCAGAAGATGGAAGGTAGGTAGGGCCTCCACGAACCGCCCTGGCCAGAAGATTCTGCTGCCTCCTGGATTGCTGCTGCTCCTCTGCGTATCTCAGACATGCTATTTGTCTCCGTTCTTGGGCCGGTCTAAGACCGTCAGCCCGATTGATCTCGTTGAGCATAGCAGGTCCCCAAAAGGGGTTCCGGCTACTTCTGCTCGGGACGGCTAAGAACCTGCTGACGCTGCTCCTCAGTGAGGTCTTGCGCAGAGGTCTTGCCTAGGCGATGCAAGCCTGCCTCAATGCGTCGATGCTCGTCGGGGGTCAAGACCTCCGCCTTCTCAACGCTCTGATACTTCGTCATCACCATCACCTATTATGTCGCGCCCTTGCGTAGATTACAGCTAGGATGCGCAGGCTGAACATTGACATAGCCATGCATGCCGCCCTTGACGAGCGGGATGACATGATCGACGTGGAAGTCGCCGTCGATAAACTTCTTGCAGATGCCGCACATGCCGCCATGCATCTCGTAGACGATCTCAGGATCGACGTTCTCAATGAATTGATCCAGCTTACGAGCCCTGCGATTGGCAGCGCTAGCGCGCATAGTCCGTTTGCCCTTTGGACTCGCACCGTAGCGTCGTTGGGCGGCTTTGAATCTCGCCGCGTGTCTCTTCTGCCAAGCAATGATCTTGCTCAGATCGCGCCGTGCAAGGATGGCTGCTTTGTGGCGCTTGTAGTATCGAGCATCGCGTTCAGCTTGAGAGAGTGCCATTGACCTCTACTCTACGGAGAGGCCCGAAACCTCGCCCTTTTGCAAGTGATCGTAGAGGGCGTCCACGGGATCATCCACGTCCATGTAGTCGCCTAGGTCTGCACCTGGTTTGAGCTTGACTGGGGGCAGTACAGTGACCTCGACGTAGCGCTCTAGATATTGGGTCGCGCCCTGCGCGAACTTCTCACCCGGAGCATCGTTGTCTGGGGCGATGATGACGCCCTGTGTGAAGTCGCGCAAGAGACGCAGTTGGCTCTCAACCGCGCCGGAACCGAATGTGGCTACGGCATTGACCCCCATGCTCTCTAGGAAGAGGACGGTTGGTACAGACTCGACCACGACCACCTTCTCGCTGCTCTTGAGAGCGTGAACGTAGTTGTAAAGCGTCGTCGTTTTCGGAAAGTCGCTCGTGTTCGTGTACTTGGGCAGCCACTTGGGCCAGTCCGGATCATCCTTGCTGAAGTCTATCCACCGCTGCTGCCATCCGACGAGCCGTCCTTCCCAGTAGTGGGGGAAGACCGCTACGCGTCCAAAGAAGTCGTCATCGATTTTCTCGCCGCCTTCCAAGGGGGCCGAACGCCTATGGCTGCTGCTGTAGCCCAGTTTGTGGGTGACCATGACGGAGTAGTCGATGCCTCGGCTAGCGCACCATTCCTTGAAGAACACATGGTCCTCTCCCTTGGCATCGAACTGACCCAGGACATGCTCATTGAAGTAGGGCATGCGTTCCGCTTTGCGAGCCTCGTGCTTGGCCAGTACATCGAGGATGTCGTCGGCGAAATCAGAGTCAGAGCGGATGTCCCCGTGCGCGAATTGCTTGAGCCACTCGGTCGCGGCCTCTTCATCTTCGCCCAAGAACTCCATCGCGAGCGACAGGAAGTTACCTCCACCGCAGACCCAACAGTGATAGACGCGCTTCTCGCGGTTGATCGCGAACTTACCGGTAGAGTCACCGTGCTTATGCATGCCCCAGAGATCGGGACAATAGCCCACATCCTCACCCTTGAGATGATCTAGGGGCTCGAAGTCGATGGCTTCCTCGAAGGCGTCCACATCGATCTGATCAGCGAAGGTGCTGTACTTTACAGGGCGTTTACTCATCGTCGTCCTCGTCCATGAGGCGTCGGTACTCTTCATACTCTCGTTTGGCCTCAAGTTCCTCGTCTGTCATCTCATACTCCAACCAATTGATGCACTCCTCATGGAACCAGCGAGCTAGTTCTGCGTCGCCTTCGACCACAATGCAATCGTCGGGATCGAATGGCTCGCCGCAGGGACAGGGACCAACTTGTTCGGAGTCGTCCATCCAGTTAGGAATCGGCGTAGGATCATCCGAAGCCTTGCGTCGGATAATGCGCGCAGGGATTCTAGTCATCCTCTACGACTCCTGTAATCTCGAAGCTGCATCGTTTCGAGAGATCGACATCCACCCTCCAATTGCGGAAGTTGTGATTGCGCGCCGCGAGCACTCCGATTTCCATGAGCCCCGACTTGCGCATGTCTTTGCTGGCCCAGAGTCCCAGGACCACGGTCGATGTCTCCTCAATGGCAGACGATCCCTTGGCCTGCTGCACAACCGGCATCTCCTCGGCGTTGAGTGTCGTGCGATTGAACTGATGGGCGAAGCAGATCGGTATCTCGTCGGACAAGTTGCGTGCATGGTCGAGCACATCGAAGTACTTCTCGGTCTTGTTCCAAGCACCGAGAGACTTGCCATCAACCTCGACGTACTGAAGCTGATCGATGAGGACGACCCCGGCTCCATTGTCTTTGGCACGGCCGACCATCTCCTCCAGCGAGCGCTCGCCTTGCGGGGGCTTCATGATCTTGTGCGCCCCTTCGCTGTCAAGTGCCATCATGGCCTCGTCCATCAGCTTCCGCTCGTCAGGAGACAAGGCATTGTGGGTGTGTTTCCACCATGGTATGTCAGCCATCATGCAGCATGTGCGCAGGTAGGTTTCCTCGGCCGGAAGCTCCAGAGAAAAGAGCCACGGGTATTTGCCTGCGATGGCATTCGAGAGATGAGCTTTGACCATGAACCAACTCTTCCAGGTCTTGGGGGGACCCAGGTAGATGGACACGCCTCGCATTCCATGGAAGTACTCGTCTAGCTCTTCGAATCCAAAGCTCGGGCCGACGCCCTGAGTCGCTCTGTCGAGGTAGCGCTGGATCGCACGTTCGAAGTCTCCGTTGCCGTACGTTTCGCCGCGTCGAGTGAGGAGTTCGGTTAGCTCCTTGCCGTGACGGAGGAGGAGCTTCGGGACAAGCGATGCATCCTCTTTGTACTGTTGGGTGATCGCCTTGAGCGCCTCGCGCCCCTCGTTGTGCATGTACCGCAGGCGCATGCGGTCGATGAGATCACCGATAGCCGTCTGCGGCTCCGTGAACTCGATGTCGAACTCATCCTCCAGGACAAGGGCCGTTGCTACCTCGCCATACTCGCGCAGATGGTTGTCCGCCCACTGGTAGACTTCCCGAATCTCCTCGTCCTGAATCAGGACATCGCGGAAGCCTTCTGCCCGTAGCACCAACCACGAATCGGAGTCTGGCAGATGAGAGAGTAGCTCTTTGTCAGGGTCGAGGTTGGGCACAAGTCTACGCTAGCAGACTACTTGGGCGAATCGTCAACTTCGACCTGCCCTGAACCCGGAGCGCATGCGGTCGTAGCTCGCGCCGCCTGCACGTCCTCTGGGACCTGCTCATCCTTGCGAACGAAGTACAGACGATCTCCCTCTGGCGTGCGCTCGGCCACGAGGGTCGCAGTCTCCTGTCCGTAGGCTTGGTCACCATAGAGTGCGGCGTCGCCCTGCGTGCGCTTCTCGATCTCTTCCTCGTTCCCAACGTGGGCGCGTACGATAGGCTCGCAGGCTCCGGTGACCACATCGCGACGAGAACTTACCGCCTTGCCTCGCTCGTTGACCTCGATCACGGAGGGCGGAGTCTGGATGTTCTGGAAGCCCGCCACTACTTTGGCCGGGTCCCCCTTCATGCCCCATTGCTCCAAGAGAGCATCGGCTTCTCGATAGTGAGGGTCTGCAGCAAGGACCACAGAGAGCGAGCGCTGGTATTCCTGGATCAGGCGCAGCGCCGACTGAAGATCGTTGAGTACACGCTTGCCATCAGGACTTGTCCATCGTGCGATGGCCTCAGGATTACTCTCCAGCTTGACGTACTCACGAATGCGAGCATCCCGCGTTGCGAGGTCAGCGCGACATCCGTTCAGTTGCTTCTGATGATCGTGCGCGGCTTCGCCCAGGATGCGCCGATGAGTCTTAGCCCTCATCAACATCGGCTAGCTCCACTCCGAAGGCATCGAGTAGCTCGCGCTGAAGAGCGTGGTTCGCGGCTTTGTGTATCGCGTAAGCGAAATTGATAGACGCGTGAGCGAGGTCCTTCATGACTTCGTTGTCCTCGTCACGTCGATCAACCTCCTCCTGCCAGCACTCGATCTCCGCCTCAGCTTGAGCCAACGCGAGGTCGCCTTCCTCCTTTTCGCCTTCGGCCTGGTCCAGGTCGGCACTCAGTTCTTGTATCCGTTCGTCCTTGGTGCTCATGTGATTGGCCTTACCTCTCCGTTCTCCGCTAGTTCAATGTTCAGCATTCCGATGCTTTCCCTACGCTTGTCGCCACCATTGACGTTGACGGGCTTCTCCTTGGCTGCCAAGAGGGAATACGTACGCGGGTACACCTTGCCAAGCTCATCCGGCGTCAAGTTCGTTGTGATCATCGTGACTTTGTTGTAGTTGCTCCGGTGCCGGATCAACTCCTCGAACTTCTCTCCGAACAACGCGCGTTGCGCATCCGAGATCGGTCGAGTAAGCTCATCCAATACTAGCACGGTGCAATCACGTAGACGATCCTCCACATCCTTGCGCGCCTCGTACGGTAGCTCAAAGGTATTGACGACCTGGCGAAAGTAGACGTAGTACACAGACTCACCGGCCTTGATTAGCTCTCGCGCGAGCCAGGTAGCGAGGAAGGTCTTGCCTGTGCCCTGCTCTCCATAGAAGCCCAGGCTCAGGCCATGCTTGCGCATGTTGGACCAGTTCTCCAGGTAGCTCTTCACTACCTTGAGAGCAGCCTTGTCTCCCGTGTACTCTTTCAACGAGAGCGTCATGTACTCCTGCGGGATGCGCGCTAGGAGGTAGTGTCGGAACAGCGTCTCCTGTTCTTCACAGTTACAGAGATGCTCCTCGCCGTTGAGGCGGTAGGTACTCGGTGCCCATTGGGTGACGCCCGGAGCAACTTCGACGGCCTTGGCTCCGCAGGTCGGGCATTCATTCTTCTTCGTGGGAGACGCTGTAATCAGCGTATCGACTTCATCAAATTGCTGGTTGCTCATCAGCGGAAGCGACTTCGGTCGCCCACGCGGCATAAGCGTCGATGGTTCTGAGGGCATCCTTGACTTTCTTCTTGGAAGTTCCGTCGAGCGCAACGAGATTCTTGAAGTATCCGGAGACGACCTCCGGTATCTTCTCATTGATCACCGTGTCATATGAGCGACCCTTGACAGCCAATGTCTTCTCGCTGTACGGGAGGAAGAAGAGCAGGTCGTGATCGGCGATCTCCTTCTCGATCATACCAAGGGCTTCCATGGCTACGCGCCCGTGTACGATCAACTCCTGGTCCTCTTTGAGGGCGACATTCGAGTTGACCCGCAACGCTGTGTACAAGACCGTCTCGTACAACGAGCCGCAGGTGATGAT
>QGNH01001133.1_pt1 | contig 100359 bp, 159 predicted proteins | sample 1735481 | NCBI WGS metagenome assembly QGNH01 (sample SAMN09239004, study PRJNA386568) | Viral metagenome, whole genome shotgun sequencing project.
TGAATTTGTATAGTTTTTTTAATTTTACATTCTACATTTAATTTATTACATAATTCTAAAATATAATTCCAATTTTGATTGTAAGAGCTGGCTATAGTTATTTCTTTATGATTGTTATGAAAGTAAAAACATCCATCACCATCAATCAACCCCCTAAACCAATAATGTTTCAAGTTATTTGGAATAATTGAAAGAATCTTATCGGCAGAAGATTCGGATTTAGAATGATAATCATTTTCAAGTAAAAATTTACACAGTTCTTTATTATTTGTCGTCATTTTTAATTGTGGTCTTCTTCCTTTCTGATTAATCACATATTTGTTCCATTTTCCTGTTTTATTGAACATAGATTCTATATTTAACATATCATCTAATAAACAAGAAACTGAAATAGTATTTGTCGCCTTTTTCATGTAGATGTTACCATCTGACCATATTAAACCTAAAAGATAGGCCGATTCTGGAGTTTTTATTTTTATAAATTTAGTTTCATCTACATTGTGAATAGTTTTTATTTTGCTTTTTGTTATACTTTGTTTTTTTCCACTTTCTTTATGATTGAATTTTCTATACTCATTAGTATATTTTATATCATGCCTATTACAAAAATGATATAATGACCATTTGCTTCTTTTTAAATAATTCGAACAAAACTCTATGCCTTTTGATGGGTAGTTATTTTTTAAAAATTCTATTTCTTTTTGTGCAAAAAACTTTTTCATGGTAATAATATTATTATGTGTCTCATTCCAATAAATATATGTTCAGATGATGAAACATTCAAAATAGTTCTATAATAAATTGACTCTTTATCCATGTGAGGTATAATACCGAACATGGAAAAGGATTCGTTTCAAACTCAATTGGATTATCAACGTATGACAAGTGAATTTACGTTACCATTTGAACTATGTTCCAGAGAAACACAAATAGAACGTATGAATGCAACGAGAACTTCAAACACACAGGCCGACCTAAACGTTTGTCAGGCCGCAGACGACATTATTGAAATCTTCGAGAAACTTGGTTTCACAAGTGACACTCCACCTGATATTGAATTGTTACGACATTCGATTGTTGAAGCCATTCAAAAACGAACAACACTAAAGGCAATCCATGAAGGTAAGTGAAAAACAACTGATAATGCTGATGGATATCCTCAAGGATACCTTGAAGATTTCAAACGTCTTGGGTGGATACGATTTACAGACTCGCCTTCAACTGACGAACGACTTGATAAATCAACAGAGCAACGACCTGAAAGAGGTCGAGCCTAAACAAAAATTGACCGCCAGAGGTCATAAATCCGTCTTGAAAGGTTAATACTTGACTTTCTATAAAAGGTGTGATATCATCCGTGTGTGATATCAATAAAAGACACCGTAGGAAGTATGTGGGTTCCTTGCCCAAAGTGTAAATCAGCGGTCTGTATTACACAATGGGGAGAGCAAACTTGTATCTACGAAAAGTGTGACGGACACAAGTTCACGTTTGAATTCACGCCTGATACGACGTTGTTGATGTTGGAACAAATTCAGAAGGCAAATCTCCACGAAGAAAGTTTACCGAAGCCGCCGTTAATGAGGCCTGCCATGCCAAAACTTCAAAAATTCACTGACTGTTATTTATTGGTTCCCCAACCGGATTCAATCAACCCCGCCGATGGGTATCATAACGACCCATTTAAGCCAAAGAAATGAAGACGCACGAAGTTCATAGGTTCATCAATTCAAGTTCAGAATTTTTTACAATACTGAAACAATTACCCTCCATAGATACGGATGGCCCTTGGGTGGCTGGCGGCTCGGTATGGAAGTCTATTGAAAACATTCCATTGGAATGTGACATTGACGTGTTTTTCAAATCAGACAGGCAGTGTGAGAAGTGGTTCCGAACATTATTGTCATTGCCCTACGCCCACCGTATTGTTTCCGACCCGAAGTCGAATCAATACAACACTTCCTTGAAGTATCACATCCATTATAAGGGATACAACAAGACGATTACTTTACAATTGGTTTCTTTCAGATTCTTCGACAACATCAAGGCATTACTTGATGGATTTGATTTCACGGCTTGTCAGTTTGGTTTTGATGGACAAACTCTTTACACCGGCGACACGTCGTTGGGTGACTTGAGGAACAGAGAGATTATATTCAATAATGTTCTCGACAATGTGGCTACGGGCATTCACGTTGAGAAATATACCAAAATTGGGTTCAAGATTCCATCAAGTCAAAAACAAAGATATGATGAAATAATTGAAAAAACCAAAACATTTCGTGATAGAATTCCAAGTCCCGAACCACCTCGTTCTAACAGTATTATTTCACGTTGGGCAAATGTATTGGAACCGGCCGTATCAACTCCACATCCTGTAGCTGTTGATGAAGACTGCGCATATCCACGACCTGTTGCCGGTGGTATTGATTTGTCAAGAATAACACAACCGCCACAGTTTACAAGACCGGCACGACCACCGCCTTCGTTGTATGATAGTATTGTCATGGCGGGTGACTCATTGCCTTCAAATCCATGCGTCGAGACGCCTATCTACGGTAATGCACAGACACAGGAACAAGTTTCGCCGGGAGTTTATACGAGAGAAGTATCAAATGGATATGGGTATGTTGGTGGTTCGTCGGCACCTGAACAAGCTCGGACACGAACAGTTGAAATCAATAACAACTATTACAGAACGGAAACTATAAGCATTCCGATGGATTATGCGACGACTGCCGGAACGGATAATCAGAACACTTCCGGCATAAGAAGCGTTTTTGATGATGTTGATGTCTGTGAATCGCCGCTTGCCGAACCAAGTGTTGGCGGTTACACTGGAAATGAAACTGAAAATCCATTACTGACATAACATTATGAACGCACTCTATTTACCGGTCATGTTCTTCCTCTGTCATTTTGTGCCAGACTTTTGGTTACGCCACGATGGATGGTGACACCGCCGGTAGTGTGGCGCCTATCGCTGGATTACCGAAGGTTTATATCCGTGAATTCTTACGGTGGGTGGCGTATGACAATCATCTTGAGGCCATGAATCTTATTGTCAAACAACAACCAACAGCGGAACTTCGTCCGGCGAGTTACAAACAGACCGATGAAGACGACTTGATGCCGTATTGGTTGTTACACAAAATCGAAACGTTGGTGGTGAAGAATCGCCAAACGCCTGTGGAAGTCTATCAGTCGTTGAAGGTTTTGATTGATGATTATGACAACAATCAATTAATCAAGGATATCACCAAGTTCTTCAAATTGTTTTCGATAAACCAATGGAAACGTGAACGTTATGCTTTGAGTTTCCACATGGACGACCACAACCTTGACCCGCGCACGTGGTGCCGAACTCCAATTTTGACAGGTGGTTATGAGGAAGAACTGGAAGAACTTGCCACGTTCATAAAGTGAAGGCTTGACGGTGTTTCGTGGTTGTGGTAGTATTTATCTTCGATGAAGAACTTACTCCATAACGACGATGACATTGACAGAATCGAGGAATTGCCCCTTCGTGAACGCAATCATGATTATAGTTGGGACAATGATGATTATTGGGGAAAAGAATTGCCATATCGCCGCCTAATGCGTTGGTTAGAGTCTCAAGAAGGAATCCACATTGATTCGGCAATTCATAAATTTGTTAATCTAAAATGGTTGTTGCCTGTTTATCGCACTTTGGGTGAACTTCGTAGAAAAATTGAGATGGATACTTTTATTGAAGATGAAAAAGTCTGTTTTTATTCTTCGTGGTGTTATTGGGGAAAACGAGGCCCGCATAGAATTGTTGAAGATGAAGGTTCAAAAATTATTTATGTTCATCCTACCACAAAATTAATTTGTGTTCACCGGCCTCCATCACGGGAAAGTTGGAAGAAAAAGGAACAAGAAAATTTGGATAAAAAACTTCGACTTCTTGGAGATTTTCATCAGTTGTATAAACAAAATGGAATTTGGTATGAAGTAAAAGCAGAACCTATTCCTCGAAATAGAACAGGAAACACTATTGGATGGGGCGAGGTTTTAAAACCGAAGGATGTTATTTTGGAAACAAAACTTGGTTTTATGCCTTCATTCAAAATTATTCTAAAACGTCAGTTGAATAAAAAAGAGTTGAAAAAATACAATTTAATCAACAATTAAAATTTATGATGACTCCAAATGAAGGTTCACAACTATGTATCAAAATGGCCGGATACGGAATCAGACATGACGTTGTGAAGACAATTCAAGACGATGCCCGCAAAGATTTGTTGGAAGAATTAGAAATTCACAAGGCGAAGGAAAACTGTGATGTATGTAATCAGTCGTATAGTCCATCATTGATTGAATCCGGTCACTGTATTTTTTGTATTTGTAATGAATACAAAAAACAAGTTAATAAACTTGATAACTATCGAGTTTGGTATGAAAATCAAGGAATGGTAAGGGCTTGACTTACTTCAACACTTCGGTTATAATTCCCATTGAATGAAAGTTAAATCTACAGCAGAATTGGAACGACAGATTCGTATCCTTAAAAGGGACAAAGAATTGTCGGATAAACGCAACAAGGAATTGTTGAAGGAAAATCGGTTACTCTCTGCTAAAAATCAATTGATGGAATCGCAGATTGAACAGTTGAACAAAGAAATTATAATTCTTGAAAGTGAACATTAATTTATGAAAAAAATCGGGATTTATGCGGGAACTTTTTCGCCGTTCCATTGCGGCCATGCTGATATACTCCATCAAGCCCAAAACCTTTTTGATGAAGTAATCATCTCCATTGGCCGAAATCCATCAAAGGATTGGATTGAGAAAGAACCGTTCCCTGTTGGGCATCCACTCTTGGGTAAAGCCGGAGTGGTTGAATTCACCGGTCTTTTGTCTGACTATCTCAACTCGGTTGACATGGAAAACGAAGATGCCGAGATATTTCTTATTCGTGGTTTGAGAAACGGCGACGATTTGCAGATGGAACAGAACCAACTCCAATTCATCAAAGAAATGTATGCTGGTCTGAATGTAGTCTTCTTCATTTGTGAGAGAAAATTTGAACATATCAGTTCAAGTTCTTTGAGAGCCTTGAAAAAGGTTTCTGAAAAGGAATACGAGAAGTATGTGTTCCGTCCGCCGACCCCGCCGGAAGGCGCCAAGTTCGGTTGGACTTGGGATGAACACGTTGTTGGTGGTTACAAGCTCACCAACGATGGGAACGATATCGAATTTACAACTAAAGCATGAGCCGACGATTAGCCAGACGGGCCTTTGATAAAATGTTTCAGTATGAACTTCTTTGTCCCGGCTACAAACGGAAGAAAGTTGGTGCTTTACTCGACAAATTGACACCGAAAGAGCGTGAGGATTTGAAAGATTTACGTTCTACGGATATCAACGACTTACGAATATTTGAGAAAAAGGCTTGACTTTTTCTCAAAATCTGATATATGTATCAATATGTTCAAGGAATTCTCCAAGATAACCACGAACGAATACCTTGCCATGAGGTTTAGAATCCGCTTGGCTTTCTTGTTTATCTTGGCGTTCTATCTTTGTATGTAAATTGCGGTTGTAATGGTTGCGCCTTCTAAGCGAGATATGCATAATTGGAAATGAAAATGTGGGTTCGAGCCCCACCTTCCGCACCAATTTTGATGATGTATCAGTCTTGTTTCCTAAATAAGAAACTGTAATTGGAATGTAAATGTCGGTTCAACTCCGTCCATCATCACCACTTTCCTTCCTTTTCTTCATACTTATTAACAGATGAAACCGTCTGATTTTAAACATATAGTCAAAGAATCTCTCCGTGAAGCCTTCTACACCAAGAAGGTTACAATAAACGAATCCACAGAATATATGTGGGTTGGTATAGTTGATAGTTATGGGGCGGTTCACGCACAACAACTTTCATTTGAAGATTGGAGTCATCATAATGTTCTTTTTCCAACAATTCGTGGCGATAGATGGAGATTTGATTGTGGAGACGATGAGATTATTTGGACTAATGAACCAACGAATGATTCAGTAATTTCAGTAGAAAATTTTCTTTTGAAAAAGGGCGAGCATCCAAAAATTAAATCGGAATTGAATGAATCATTATTCAAACCAAAGAGACTTACTGTAAGAAAAGATGGTGATATTAAACTTGGAATTCTTTCAAAAAATACAATACCAAACGAAAAAGAATATAGGGTTAGTTGTTTTGTAAAAGGAACAGACGGAAATCTGGAAGCACAAGGTCATATTGAATTAAGTGGTCAAGAAGCAGAAGAACTTTTTCAAAACAATAAATTCCCTGATGATGTAATAAGACAGTATGATGGAAAAATTTCATTAATTGACTTGAATGGTTGGCCTAAACAAGATGATATAAACGAAAACCTTCTTTTGTTGGAGAATTCATCAAGAGAAATTGACTTGTGGTTGGAGAACAGAAGACCCATTTAATTTTCCGACTTTTTTCCGACTTTTCAAATACTTCTTTATATTTATTCTTATGGGGAGAAAACTAAAATACAAAACAAACGAAGAAAAACTTGAAGCCAAGAGAAATCGTCAAATGATGTATTATTGGAAACATTCTTCTAAAATAAAAAAGAAAAATTTAAAGAGATACCATGAAAATAAGCGGAATCTACAAAATAATAAACAAGATTAATGGTAAGTATTATATCGGTTCTTCTAAAGATATAAAGAAACGTTGGAGTTATCATACGCAGGACTTGAATAAAAATACCCATAACAATATACATCTTCAAAAATCTTGGAATAAATACGGGCAAGACAATTTTGAATTCGTAGTGGTCGAAGAAGTTGTCTTGGAAAAATTGTTAATTGTAGAACAAAAATATTTAGATAAATTGACATTAGAAAAAGATAAATGCTATAATTTGTCATTTATAGCAGGTAAAGTAGAAATGACAGACGAAATAAGAAAACGATTAAGTTTATTAAATAAAGGCAAAAATCATCCTCAATATGGAACTCATAAAACTGAAGAAACTAAACAGAAATTACGAGATAAAAGAAAGGATTATATTTTTTCGGACGAAACTAAAAGGAAAATAAGTGAATCCGTAATGGGAACTAATAATGGATTTTATGGCAAACAACATTCCATAGAAAATAGAAATAAATCCAAAGAAAGATGTATAACTCTTTTCAAAAATAAAAGAAACCATCCAAGATTTGATTTTACAATTTATACATTTTTTAACAAAAATACAAAAGAAAAATTTGTTGGAAATAGATATGATTTTTACATTAAATACAATATCAACGATGGTCGAGTATGCGATTTAATAAAGGGTAGAGTTAAATCTATATTAAAGAAAAGTTGGGTTCTTATACATCAATAATTTTTCCATTTAAATATCCTATCATATTCAATTTTTTATCCAATAGTTCAAATTCTATTCCTGATTCTTCCATCATTATTTTGGATATTTCCATCGGTTCAATCCATTTAGAATTCATATTCGGCCATTGTTTGTGGATAATAATTTTCTTTATACCTCCCTGTATAATTGATTTCATACATTCATTACACGGGAACGCCTGTGTGTAAAGGATGCTGTTAAGTGTAGATATTCCAAGTCGGGCACAGGTCAATATTGCGTTGGCTTCTGAATGAACGACAAATTTATATTTGGTTTCTTTATCATTATACCTTTCAGGTAAATCCAAAACCTTTCTGGCGAAACCGTTATAACCGGTTCCTATGATGTTTTTTTCTTTAACTAATACACTTCCAATTTTTGTTGATGGGTCTTTTGACCTTTCGGCCGTCAAATACACCTGTTTCATACAGACCACATCAAACGTTGGTGGCGCATAATTCGAGAAATCTTTTCCTTCACTCATCTTGTGATTATCTCACAGACTACCACGCTTGACAAGTTATAAAAAGTTGATAGACTTCGACAGAATATGAGTAATACCCTTTATGGAGCCGCTGTGGTTCTGATTAAAAACAAACAGATTTATCTGTCTCGACGGACGGAAAAGGTAATGTTTCCGAAGAAATGGCAATTCATCAATGGCCGACTTCGGAAACTGGAACAATCAATGGATACCGTAGCACGTCTCATTGAGGAACAAACACAACTAAAAATTGACAAACGCCGATTTCACTTTGCAACCAATATAACCATCAGCGAATCTAATGAATTTTATTATGTTTATATAGTTAATCTTAACGAAGATGAAATTCCATTGAATACTTGTGACCGTTGGCGTGGTGATTGGCGTGTCTTTCCTCTTGACAAGGCTTCCGTGTTGGATGTGGTTCCAGGCATCCGTAATGTCATCAAGGCTTTGTATAGAACTCTTTTGAAAGTTGAATACGACAGAAATTTTCAGTGGTTGGCTGACCAAAAAAGACAGCAAATTTTTATTGGGCCGCCTCAAGAACAACTCTCTCAGGGTGAACAACTTCACCTTTCAAAATTGGGGCCAAAAATGACACGCTATTCACAATATCCTGATGGCGATTCATTCGGCGCTTGACAAATAAAATATGAAAACAGGCGTCATAATCGGAAGATTCCAATGTCATAAATTGACTGATGGGCACAAAGAATTAATTAATTATGTTATCTCAAAAAGTGATAAGGTATTAATTTTTATTGGTGTATCTCCGTTGAAACCGGACATTAAAAATCCTTTACCATTTGAAATGAGAAAATCAATGGTATCAGGATTCGTTCCATATCGAATGTTGGAACAAGAATTAATTAGAATTATTCCAATTGTTGATGTATTTAATATTCCAAGATGGAGTAGAATTTTAGATTACAAAATTTATCAAGAAATAACTATTGATGATGAAGTTATCCTGTATGGAGGAAGGGATTCTTTTAATTATGTAGGGTCGTATCAAAAACGTCAAATCGAATCCACCACAGATTCATCGGCAACAGAACTTCGTAATCAAATACTGGCCACGGATATTTCAAGTGTTGGAGAAGAATTTAGAAAAGGAATTATTTGGGCGACTGGAAAACTTGACGCTTGACTTATTTTATTTTGGTGGTAAACTTCATCCATAGTTAAAAACAACAACAAAAACAAGAAAGAAAATTTATGAGTAAAAGAATAGTTCACCTACTGACAATTGACGCACAAAACGATTTTGTTATTGCTAACGGCCCCGGCGGTGAAAAGGGAGCGTTGGTTGTGGGCGGCGCCGCCGATGATATGACACGATTGGCTGCCTTTATTACAAAGAATCAAAAGCGTATTGATGAAATCCACGCAACTCTCGACTCCCATCAAAGCGTTCACATCGCCCATCCGATTTTTTGGGTTAATTCCAAGGGCGAACACCCTAATCCGTTTACCGTCATCACGGCTGATGACGTGAAGAATGGAACGTGGCGGGCCTTCTACCCTCCTTTTCAGAAACGGGCACAGGCCTATGTTGACACCCTCGCGTTGAATCAACGTTACGCCTTGGTTATCTGGCCGCCTCACTGTATCATTGGTAGCTGGGGAGCGAGTGTCGTTCCGGCAGTTTCCAACGCTTTGATTGAATGGGAAAAGGCGAAGTTCAACCGAGTTTCTTTTGTTCCCAAAGGTAGTAATTTTTACACGGAACATTACAGCGGTATCAAAGCCGACGTGATTGACGACACCGACGCCTCGACCAAGTTGAACACCAACTTGATTGACGCCTTGACCACAGCGGACGAGATTATCATCACCGGCGAGGCGTTGAGCCACTGCGTGTGCAATACTGTTCGGGATATCGCCGCGGAATTCGGTGTGGATAACATCAAAAAATTGACGCTGATTACCGATACAAGTAGTAATGTGACCGGTTTCGAAAAACTTGGCCAAGACTTCGTTTTGGAAATGGCTGCCAAGGGAATGAAACTTACTACGACAAAAGACTGGTAAATTTTTCGTATCTTTCTCTTTTACGGGAAAGACCAATCGATTCTCCTTTGTATAAATAATCGAGAAACTTTTTAATTCGGTCTTTCCCGTAAAAGTAGATTACCGAGGATTTATGGCCTCGTTTGTCATCATTTCTTCTTAAAATTTTTGGTTGGTGATTTGTGATGTTTTTAATTATATTGAATATATCGTTCCAATTCTGATTATAACTACCAACAAAGTTTATAGTTGGACAAGTAGTAATATTTGTAAAACATCCGTCGCCATCAAAATAACCACGAAAAAAGTAATGCTGTAAACTTTTTGGAATTTTTGATAAAATTTTTGATGGTGTGGCCAAGCTTTTAATTAAATAATCATTTTCTTTAAGAAAAGAACGTAAAGATAAATCGTTGATACTAAATCCAGGTTGTCCATTTCTTTTTGCAAAATGTATATGAAAGGGTATATGTTTTAATAAAATAGGCTTCAAATCAGTTAAATCTTTTATATTAAAAGACACGGCAACACGATTTTTTGTTGATGACACGTATCCATCCGCCCATATAAACCCCAAAATGTAACAGATATAAGGAGACGTAATATTATTAAATGGTTTCATTTTTACTTGATTCCAAGATTTAGATTTATTCATTAAATCTTTATTACGTTTTAATTGTAATTTTTGGGCAACTTTAGAAAGATACATCCAACTTTTATGATTTAATTTTTTGGCACATTCTTTCGGGCCTAATGTAGAGTAATTTTTTATTAAAAATTTTATATCTCTTTTAGTTAATTTTTGATGTCGCATATAGTATGGGAGTTACAATGAATACATATAAACAAATTTAGAAAAATGACGATTTTAAGTGACGCTTGACTTGTTATAAATGTGTGGTAACATTGAAAATATGAATCGAGAAATTAAATTTCGGATTTGGGACACAAAAGAAAAACGATTTTATGTTGATGATACTGTTAACCATCGTCTACCTGCCGACGAAACGTATCAAGACGATATTAGTTCTTTTTTCTATTGTTTGAAATTTGTCCAACGTAATGATAGGTTTGTATTACAACAATTCACCGGCCTCAAGGACGAGAACGGTAAAGAAATTTATGACGGTGATATTTTAGCGTGGAAAAATCCTAATGATGGTGAACCTGTGACGGTTTCAATTAAACAAGGGCAAATTTTCTTTGATAACTCTCCGGCAGTTTGGGCATTAGGGTGTGTGTTTGGAACCGACCATTACAATGAATGTGGTTTGCCTGACATATTGAATGGATTAAAAGTCATCGGCAACATTTTTGAAACGGTAAAAAACAACAAACAAAACAAAAGGAAATAAAGTTATGGCTCTAATTGATAACACAAATCTCGAAACACTGAACGCAGGTTCGGGATACAAGTTCAGCGCCACCAAGTTGAATAAACTTGGGGCAACGGAATATACACTTTCCACGATTTGTATGGATGCGTCAGGTTCCGTCAGTGGTTACGCCTCTGCTTTGGAACAGGCGTTGAAAACCATTCGCAAGGCAATGGACAAGTCGCCTCGTAAGGACAACCTTATGCTCCGACTCACGCAGTTCAACGACAATTTGACGGAACTCCACGGCTTCAAGCTGTTGGGTGATATCAAGGAATCGGATTATGACAATATTTTGAATATTGGTGGTATGACTGCTTTGTTTGATGGTGTGGATGAAGGAATTCAGACTACTTCTGCCTACGCGAAGCAGTTGACGGCCAACAACTTCTTTGTCAATGCTATCATCATTGTTGTCACGGACGGCCAGAATAATGCTGGTAATATCTACGATGCCACCAAACTCAAACAGGCCCTTGAACAGGCTCGTCAGAGTGAGAATCTTGAAAGTATCAGTTTGATTCTTGTTGGTGTGACGAATGATGACAACAACCTCGATGCTTACTTACAGAAATTGGTGACTGATGCTGGGATAACCCAGTATGTAAGTTTAGGTCGTGCCACTCCTGGACGCATTGCCAAACTCGCACAGTTCGTGAGTCAAAGCATTAGTTCCACATCGGCAGCACTTGGAAGCGGTCAACCGTCGCAACCGATTACAAACATGACATTCTGATTCAATCAGGCGGCGGAGAACTAAACATTCTTCGTCGCTTGACTTTCTTTGGAATGAGTGTATTCTAAATTTATGACTCTGGGATACATCTGTGACAATTGCCACAAAACACAAACCTTTCGTAGTTGGGTGTTCAATTGTATTGAGTGCGGCAAAGAAATTTGTGAAGATTGTATGTTTGGTTGGGCGACCTGTAAAGAATGTGCTAAAGACAAATCCAAAGAATTTCTTGAAAAACGATTTAACGAGAATTTATGATAACCTTGGACAAAACTGGCAATTACATTCCGTGGGTTCAACCACAATACGGATTTGATGCCAATGATGTTGTCGTGAAACCGCCAAAAGAATATAGGATTTTATCTCAAGGTGAAGTCTTAAAACAAGGTGATATTCCATTTGATGTTTACTCTGGTTGGCTTTTATTTCAGAAAAAGATTTCCAAGTTTCACAACATCAGTATCAAGCCAGAAGTTCTGGACGTTGGACAACTTACGCAAGACTATTATGAACGCTGACCACGCATTTTTTATAGGTAATACGCACACGGTATGCCAGGATTATGCCATAACTGAAACAGTTGACGGTGGAGCTTATGCAATTGTGTCGGATGGTTGTTCTTCTTCGCCTGACGTGGATTTCGGCGCAAGGGCGTTGGCTCTATCCGCCAAACGGACACTAGCGAAAGGTGGTGGTGATTGTTTGCCTGACCTATTTGGCAAAATAACTATTGATAATTTGAGAAATCTTGATGCCACATTTCCCCTTCATCCACAGGCACTTGATGCCACGCTGTTAGTGGCTTGGATAAAAGACAAACAATTCAAAGTTCATATGTTTGGTGACGGTATTTTCTTTCATCAAACCTCGACCACACTTCGGATTGTTCACGTTGATTTTGAATCGAACACACCGGCCTATTTGTCATACTATCTCGACCCAATGAGAATGAAACGGTATGAAGACACTGTGTTCGGTTCTAAACGAATTATTGATATGAATATCTACCGTTCGGGCGGTGGAGCAAAAGACACTCTTACAACGGAAGATTATGTCAAACCTTTTGACCCTGTATCGTTCACCGGCATCGTTGACCAAGATGACATTATCGGTGTATGTTCTGACGGTATCAATAGCTTTAAGAAAGGTGATGGTTCTGATATCAATTGGGAAACTCAAATCCACGAGTTTATTGACTTTAAATCCACTGTGGGCGTGTTCGTTCAGAGACGGCTTGGCTTTCTCAAACGTCAGTGGCAAAAAAATAAAGTAACTTTTTATGACGATATATCTATGGCATCCATAATCGCATGACAACATTTACTAAAACATTTACCGTCACTACGGTTGAAGGTCTTACGACAACGTTTGACCACACCTATCACAAGATGGACGATAAAATGTTTGAACATTACAAACAGAATCCCCTTGGTATGGATAGGGCGGTGAGGGAACATTTCAAAATTCCCGACGACAAAAGTTATTCTGTGACAATGTGGTGTGCCAACGCAGAAGACACCGTTGGTTGTGTAACAATTAGGAACAAAGAGAAAAAGAAAAACGAATAAAATTATGGGAGATTTCAACGTATCGTGTGGTGTCAGTATGATGAGCATTGGTGGTGGTGATAAGTGTGTTTTCATTCCTTTGACAAAAACAGAATATAGCGACGACATTAAAACAGGTTCCTATTACGTTTCCAACGACGGCCCTATTGGACGGTTTCATCCGATTGCTTTACCTATTTTTGGTGAATATAACTCCTATGGAACTTTGGAGAACATTACAGAAGATTGTAACACCAAGGCGATTGAGAAATTCTATGGGTGTTCCATACTTGATTTTGTTCAACATATGTGTAGTAGTCATCACAGTGATATTACAAACAATGACAAGGTGCCGAAGGAACCATTCGGTATGTATGTCAAACGTGAAGTCTATGATACTTTGGCTAAATCGCCGATTGGTGAATATGGCGAAACCCAAAATTGTTTCAAAGATAGTGACCTCTGTTCGTTTGTTTTAAGATACTTGGGGTTTGTTGAAGATACAAGTGTTGAACGTAATACGAAGGAACGTTATAACCGCCCGTTCAAACACGAAAAGATTCCAAATATGATTGTTTGGAGTGATGGAACATGGAACAGATTTCAGATTGGCGACGACACGAAGATGCGCCCAGACATTTTTCATCCCGACGACTTGTTAAAGTTTCTTGTGGATAACAAAATGTATGTGATGCAGGATAAGTTTGACGCCCTCAAGAAATTGAGACCCGGCGAACTTTGGTATGATAAAGATTGTGAACAACTTCTCAAGATGATTGAGAATAAAAAAATTATGGCTACAATTGAGTCCGTTTCGTCTGATAAGGGGAAAATGTTAGAAATCGCTTTGGCCATGTCAAAGATGTATGATGAATTTAACAGTCTTCGATTCTTAAAATTTGGAAATTGGACAGCCAGCAGTAAACGCTTGAGAGAGTTGTATGGGGATTTGTTGAAGGATTCTGAATTTAAAAACCAAATGATTGATTACAAAACCTTTGAATTCCAACTCTATCACGTCAATACACCTTTAATGCCGTCGTGGAATGGTATTCAATATGGCAATCCTTGGGCAACGCTGCGACTGACGAAGTTGACCCAAAAGCTGTGTGAGGCCAAAATCAAACAATACGATAAAGATGAATAAGAAAGTCAAAGTTGGAAGTGGTGGAACTTTCACCATTACCGATAAGTATTATAAAACCTCTGGTGGAGAGGCAAACATCTACGTCAATGGTGGTCAGATATTCAAAATATATCACGATTCCCATAAGACATTGCCTGCGAAGAAAATTCAAGAATTGTCGGCCATCCGTAATCAGAACGTTGTCATTCCAAAGGATTTGATTTTCGACGCGGCAACAGGCGACCCGTTGGGTTACACGGCCAATTATCTTGACGATGTTGAACCATTGTTGAAACTATTCACCAAGACATTCAAGCAGGACAACAAGATTGACCCCAAGATGATTGTCGAATTGGTAAAACAAATGCAGTTGATTACTTCGGACATTCACGCAGCTCAATGTCTGATTGTTGACTTCAACGAACTGAATGTTTTGGTTAATATTGACAAAACCAAGTTGACGCCATTCTTCATTGACGTTGACAGTTACGCCACTCCAAGTTACAGAGCAACCGCCATCATGGATTCGGTGAGAGATAGAAGGGTATCAAAGATTGTTAATAGTAATCTAGTTTACAGTCCTGATATTTTGTCAGATTGGTTTTCGTTTGCGGTATTAGCATTCTATCTTTATACTAATATTCATCCATATAGAGGTAGTCATCCCAATTATAAGCCGAAAGATAGAATAAAACAGATGGATGATAACGTCTCTGTCTTTCACAGTGGCGTTAAGTTACCGCCTACCACGAATGATTTCAGTGTAATCCCCCCTCGGCATAGAGGCTGGTTGGAAGCGGTATTTAGTAAAAATGAAAGAAGCATCCCACCCTTAGCGGATGGTATTGCCCCCACCGTCGTCCCGGCGCCTATCGTCACGATTAAGGGTAACAACCAAGTGGACGTTACACAGACAGCCTCGTATGGTGAAAACATCAGGAAGGTCATTCAGACAATGGGATTGAACTACGTTGTCACTGATAAGAAAATTTACCGTGATACCCAAGAACTTTTCAGTGGATGTGAAAAGTATAAACAAATTCTTCTCTGTCCGGCATCGGATGGAACGATTGTTATCGCCGGTTTGTTAAACAATACTGTCACGTTTATAGATTTGATTCGTCAACAAGTAGTTGGAACAATCAATAGTTCGGGGATGATTTTCCGAAATGGATGTATTTACACCGTGAGCAATGGTAAGTTTGTGGAAAACAAGTTCACGTCTTTTGGTAACAAGATAATTCACAGAGTCAACGAGATTGAAAATGTTTCGGTATTCACCACGATTATCTGGGACGGGTGCGCAATACAAAATTTGTTAGGGAAATACTACTTGGTTTTGCCCTACGTTGTCGGAGCCTGTTTCTCGAAATACCTTCCACACTTGGATGGGTATCGTTTGGTAAATTGTAAGGCTGAAAGGAATGTTGTTGTAATTCTTGCTGAAAAGAATGGTAAGTTTGACCGATTTATTGTAGTATTCACGAAGAAGGATTTCAGTGAATTTAATGTAAGAAAGGTGGAAGACGTGGCGTATGACACAATTAACTTCACGACCACCGAACAGGGTCTTACATTGTTATTGGCTTCGCCTGATGAATTGGAGTTGTTCGCTAACAACACCAACGTAAATGTTCTCACACAACCGCCGTTCGATTCGGCGATGCCTCTGTTCAATACCAGCGATGGTTGTTTCTTCATCAATGGGAATTCGATTCACAGAATCAAAAAGAAGTGAGTAACATTTATTCAAAACAAGAAATTAAGGACTATTGTTATGAATCTTATAGAAGAATGGTTAATTTTATATATGAAAATAACAGTAAATGGAAAATACCTTTAAAAATTACAAATTTTAATGGAGAAGTGGCCGAAAATTTAGTGGCACATTTGTTAAAAGATGGAGTTTTGACCTTGTTTGATATAGGCGATATAGACACAATCGAACTACACGGCGACATGGTTACTGGAATGAATGATAATGGAGAATTAGGTGGAGATATTGTTGTTTCAACTTCTAAAGGAAATTTTATTATTGAAGTAAAATCATTCACTACCAGAACTGGTTATACTAATAAGAGTATAAATAATGCAATGGCGGATTTTTGGGTTTTATGTGATTTTCGTGCTTTTAGAAAAGGGGCTGATGATGTTAAAATTTCAATAATAAAAAATTTTAATAAATATGCCAATATCCAATTTATTAAAGCAAACGGTGAAAGTAAGATAAAATTAACAGAACTAATTGATGCAGTAAGTCGCATAGGAAAGGATGATTATATGAAAGTTAAAGATATCCATCTTAGTAATTATTTAACAACAACTGACAATCCAACTGTCGCCGCACATTCAAATGGATATTGGCAATGGTAAGTGCAAATTATTCTGACGTTTTATGTTTTGACGTTATATTTATATCACATGGAAACATTAACTAAAAATAATATTTTATGGGAAGAAAAAAACTCAACCGAACCAAAAACGAACTTCAAGAACAAGGAAACAATCGTTCCAAACGTTATTACCAACATCACAAAAAGAAAATCCTTAAAAAAAGAATGGAGAGGTATTGGAGACTCAAAGGAGGGAATGAGACAGTGTAATTGTTGTAATATATTCAAACCAAAAACATCCGATTTTTTTAGAATTGCTAGACGGTATAACGGTAAGGTTTATTTAACACACAACTGTCGCAAATGTTCAAGTGAAAATACTACTATCATTTCTAAACGATATCAAGCAAAATATCCTGAAAGATTCTGGATAACAAAAACTGTTAGTTGCGCTCAGAAACGTGCTAGAGAAAATGGAGTTCCTTTTGACAGAGAGTATGTAAAACAAATTTCTAAAGACTATAAACACGGAAGTCTATGTCCTTCATGTAAAATTACTATGTCATATTTTAATATGGATGATAATAATCATAATAAAAGAAAAACTTGGGTATCTTTAGATAGAATTTATCCAGACAAAGGATATGTAAAAGATAATTTATGTTTCATTTGTCATAGATGTAATTGGTTAAAAAGTAATGCTACTGTTGAAGAATTGGAAAATGTGATTGGATATATGAAACAGATGTCGAGTCACGCTTGACAGCAGAATCTTTTGTGATAAACTTACTATCACATGAACGAATTGAATCCAATTGTAAATCACGAAATCTACGAACGTAGAATGAGTATGAGCCTTCTGGATAAAGCGTTTTTCGCTGATAAGATTTCTGACAGTGACCTCCTTGTTGACTTCGGGTGTGCCGACGGGGTGCTTCTCCGATTTTTGAAAGCAACGTTCCCCCACATGGATGTTCTCGGCTATGACAATGACTTGACAATGGCAAAACATTCTACGGATGACGCCTTGATTTGCATGAATTGGGAAGCCGTCGTTAGGGAAGTGAAGGAAGCCAAAAAGGCGACTCTGAATTTGTCTTCGGTAATTCACGAAGTATTCCATTATTGTTCCCGTGGTGACATTGATTTGTTTTGGAAACAGGTCTTTGATTCAGGCTTTGCCTACATCGTGATTCGTGACATGATTCCTTCTCGTTCCATTGACCGGCCATCAAACGTCAACGACGTGAAGAAGGTTTATCATAAGTTTCTTCACACCAAGGTTCTGACAGATTTTGAAGGTATTTGGGGTGAAATTGAATCAAATCGTCAGTTGCTTCATTTCTTGCTGAAATACCGTTACGTTGAACCAAACTGGAACCGTGAAGTCCGTGAGAATTATTTGCCTATTACAAGGGAAGACCTTTTGGCAAAGATTCCAAATGAATACGACGTGGTTTACCACGAACATTTCACTTTACCATACATTTTACAAACTGTGAAGGATGACGTTGGGATTGAACTGAAAGACCCGACCCACATCAAACTGATTCTTAAAAGAAACCAATGAAACTAATTCTTAAAATTGGTATGATATTGTTGATGCCTGTGATGGCAACGGGATGCGTCATACAAAAAGGAAAAGTAGCAGAACCATGTCAACAGATGGATGGATTGAATATTTATATGTTATCTCACGGTCACAACATTCCTAATAATAATTAAAATGAATTTTGATAACTATAGAAAAGTTGTTCACGGTCTAATGTGGTTTGGAAATAGAATCATGTTGGCTAAAATACTTAAAAAATGTTACCACAAAGGATTTTGGACTGATGCTGGTGGAAAGGTTGAGAAAGGAGAATGTATTCAGGACGCATTGGTAAGAGAAGTTGAAGAAGAAACCGGAATGTATATTCCACATTTCGATTATCAATTGGTTGATTGTTTCATATACCAAAAACGTGACATAAAAAGTTTTCTATATGTAATTCATCTGGAAAAATACAAATTTCCAGAAATCAAGAATGCAGAACCAACTAAACAATCCGATTGGCAACTTTTTACTTTGGAAGAGGCGCTGGAATTGAAACTTCTTCCAAGTGTGGAAAATTACTTGAAACAATTAAAATGAATACATTTATAAGTGCGGATTATCATCTTGGCGAAGACCGTTTTGAATTGATGGGAAGACCTTTTGCCACCAAGAATCAACATATTCGTCATTTGATTGCCGAACATAATATGATGGTTCATCCTGATGACCTCGTTTATGTCAACGGTGATGTTTGTTATCAGAAATCTCCTGAATCTTTGCCTTGGATTGAAAAGTTTAATGGACGTAAGATTCTTATTCGTGGTAATCACGATAGAGTTTTCACCGATGAACAGTTGAAACCATACTTTGAACAAATCGTTCCCGAAGGTGATGGGATTGAAATTGAGATTGAAGGAATTCCCTGTTATATCACACACTATCCAACTCAATCTAAAAAAGATAGATTTAATTTAATTGCCCACATACATTCCGCATTTAAGTATCAGTTAAATATGTTTAATGTTGGGGTTGATGTTAATGGCTCTCGGCCTGTAAATTTGAATAAAATTCCATTCCATTTAAAGGCAATTGAAGAATTTTACGACGATGATGTTTGGGTAGCATATAATGAAATAAATTCTCAATTCATTGGAAAACGAGGAAAAAAAGGAAGGTATTTCGATAAGAAATAATTATTTATTTTGACGTTTTATGTTTTGATGTTATATTTATATAGCATGGAAACATTATGGGAAGAAAAAAACTTAATCGAACAAAAGAGGAACTTCTTGAACAAGGAAATAACCGTTCAAAGAAGTGGTATCAACGAAACAAAAAACGAGTCTGTAAAGACCGCATGCGAAGATATTGGGAACAAAAAGATTTGGAAAAGAAATTGCCCTAAATGTGGGAAAGAAATACCCCACATTCAAGAATATGCATGTCAAAAATTTAATAAAGAAAAAAGACCATGCAGAAGCTGTTCTCATTATCCTGACCTCACCGAAAATCAAAAAAAAATAAATGTGGAAAAATTTATTGAAAAATCCAATAAAGTTCATACTGATAATAAATATGACTATTCAAAGGTCGTTTATGGTAAAAATAATACAGAAAAAGTTATTATTATTTGTCCTATTCATGGAGAATTTCTTCAAACTCCAAATGGACATTTAAATGGCCGTGGATGCCCTATGTGTGGGAATGAAACTAGAATTAAAAAATGTATCAGACACAATAAAAGTATATTTGTAGATTTAACAGGAAAAAAGTTTAATAATTGGAATGTCATAAAAATGACTTCAAAAAATAAAATGGGGGGATTGATGTGGTTGTGTAGATGTGATTGTGGAAAAGAAAAAAATATAAACGGGTCTAATTTAAAACAAAGATTATCAAAGAACTGTGGATGTAAAAGAATTGGGCAACCATATAAACATTTATACAATAAATTAAAAGAAATAGCATCACGTCTAAAAAGAGATGAGAATTTCATAACATTTGAAGATTTTTTAGAATTTATAAAAATTCAAAATTGTCATTATTGTAACAAAGAAATTTTTTGGTCATCTTCATATAAAGATAAATCAAAACCTTACAATATTGATAGGAAAGATAATAGATTAGGATATTCCAAAGAAAATTGTGTAGTATGTTGTTGGGACTGTAACTTTATAAAAGGAAGATTTTTTAGTTATGAAGAAATGGTTGAATTGGGACCTGTAATCAAAAAAATAATAGATAAAAGAGGATATAAGTTGGGTCACGCTTGACTTCTTCTTTTGGTATGATAGGATGTTTGATATGAACGTTGATTCACCAATTATCACAAGCCTTTTAGATACGGATTTTTATAAGCCGTTGATGGGGGCCGTTGTATTTCAAAATTTTCCAAATGCCACCGTAAGCTATGAATTCTTCAATCGAGGCAAAACTCACTTCCCAAGTGGGTTCGCCATTGAATTGAGGAAACAGATTCAACTTCTGGCTTCTCTCAAATATACATCGGAAGAAATTGAATATCTGAAAGGGTTGAATCGTTTTAAATCAAATTATATTGAGTGGTTAAAAAATTTTCAATTTGACCCGAATGAAGTAAATGTTACTCAACTTGACACTGGCGAACTGAAAATCTTCATCAAAGGTTCGTGGTATAAATCAATTTATTGGGAAGTCCCCCTAATGGCAATCATTTCTGAATTGTATTTCAGAATGGCCGGAACCGAAATGTCGAAGGATTGGACTGACAGAATTGTTGACAAATCCATTGAACTCCAAGCGGCCGGTTGTAAGTGGAGTGACTTCGGCACACGTCGCAGACGTTCTTTTGAAGTTCAAAATCGTGTCGTTGCCACGATGAAATACTACACCGGTTTCATTGGAACCAGCAACATTCATTTGGCAAAGAAATTTGGTGTAACTCCAATAGGAACTTCTGCACATGAGGCTGTTATGGCAATGGCTGTGTTTGTTGGTTACGAGAACGCCAACAACGCTTGGTTGAACTATTGGTCTGATTACTATGACGGTGAATTGGGCATCGCTTTGCCGGATACGTTCACTACTGAAGTTTTCCTTCGGAATTTCAACGGCCGCCTGACTCGTCAATGGGATGGCCTTCGTCAAGACAGTGGTGAACCTGAAGCGTTTGTCGACAAGATTATTAAACATTATGCCAAGTATGGTATCGCCACCCGCGACAAGAAACTTGTGTTCAGTGATAATTTGAATGTTCAAAAGGGGATATTACTTCATCTGAAATATGATGGATTGTTTAATGTAATTTTAGGCGTGGGAACTTTTTTAACTAATGATACCTTCACCGATGAACAAAAAACGTCGGGAATAAAACCTCTCAACATGGTAATAAAACTGACATCTTGTAATTTTAATGGAAGATGGATTCCTACGTTGAAATTATCTGATGATTTGGGGAAAAATATGGGCAATACTTCTCTGATAGATTCTGTAAAAAAACAGTTAAATATTGTGTAATTTTCACAGTTTGTGCTATATTTATTAATGGCGCAAATGAAAAATAATCACAACAGTTTTAACAGGGTGACATCCATCCACATACCACTATTTGCGCCACATTTAGTAAAGTAAACGGTATAGGGTGTCATCTTGTTGATTTTAACAAGGCGCAAATAGTATGAGTCATAAACGTAAGAATTCTAATCAATTACTTATTGATAATGGAATAGTTTGGAAAAATGAAATTGGTAGATGGTGTAAAAAATGCCCGACTTGTTCCGGTGTTTTGTCATATAAACAACCATGCCATTGTTTTTATTCTGTAAGAAAAAATTTACCGTGTATTAGTTGTTCAAAATCGGGTAAAAATCACCCAAATTACGGAAAGCATAGAAGTCAAGAAACCAATAAAAAGATTGGTGATGCTAATAGGGGCAGAATTTGTTCCACAGAAACAAGAAAGAAAATATCTTTAACTAAACAACAAACCCCGACAGCAGTTGGAAATAATCAATTTAGTTGGAAACAATATATTTTTCCTGATGGTAGAATAGAAAATGTTCAAGGATGGGAACCGTGGACAATAGACTTACTACTATCAAGTTCAATTTCTCCTGACGATATTAAAATAAAAAAAGACCGCCCAATAATTTCTTATAACTGGTCTGGTTCAACGTATAGATACTTGCCTGATTGTTACATTTCAAGTTCTAATACAATAGTTGAAACAAAATCGGATTGGACATTAAATAGTCATTATGACCAAACGATGGCAAAATTAAGCGGTTCGATAGAACGAGGATATAATACAAGATTGATAATTTGGGGAAGATACCAAAATTTGAAATCCGATACAACTTACCACGCTTGACATATTATACATCGGTGATAGAATTGTAAAAAATGAACAGAGAAATCAAATTTAGATTTTGGGGAAAGGCATTGAAACCGCCTCAATTCATTGATTTGTCCAATTGGAGAATCTATACCAATACAGGCGAAGAAGTGTTAAATGGAAGTTTTGGTTTATTTAATAATTCATTGATAATTCCTCAACAATATACCGGTCTAAAAGACAAAAATGACAAGGAAATTTACGAGGGTGATATTATTGAGAATGGTTCCGGTCGTCGTTTTATTGTAGAATGGACGTGTTTATCATTTGAATTTCGTGAAGTAGAAAAGACAAATGATGGTAAATTTTATTTAGATAGGATTGTATCAAACGTCGGCGACATTTCAAAATGTTGTAGAATAATTGGCAACATCTTTGAAAATCCAGAATTCTTTAAGTAATATGGAAACCGTTGTAATCATACCTTCAAAGGCAGAAGTGAAACCGACAACAAGACAGACGGCCGAACCGTTACCGTCTTGGTTGAACAAAATGGTGCAACGTCAACAGTCGTTGAACAAACGGTATGAATTTGCCCACGGTCAATTTGCACAGGCATACAACGATTTCTTGATGGCAATTGATGAAATAAATGCCGAACACGGAACTGAATTTACATTCCAGCAGGCTGTTACCGAGTATCAAGGATTCTTTGCCAATGATGTTCCTGACGATGACGAAGATGAAGAAGATTGATTTTATGAAAATATTTAAATAATATGTCATCAATGATTATTCAATTTTTGTCAGGCAAAGGACTTGACCATAAAGGCAGGATGATTAGCCAAGTTAGGTCTTTCCCTGATTGGCAACTTGAACGTGACCACGACGTTATTCAATGGTTGTTTCCCAGTGATATTCATAGTAAGTTCTTTGACAAGGCTCCTGTGTTGACGGATGCTGATATTGAAACAATAAAAGAATCGGTGGTGATTCAAGACAATCTAAAACTATCACTCGAAAGAATGATTTCATTTTATGAGAAGAATGATTATTGGATTACTCAAAAGAATCATAACTTTTTAAGAATAACTCGTATTTTAAGATGTCTCTGGATATCAAACAGAATCCACGATTATGTCTGTCTGTCAAAAGTTCTTGATGATATTTACATTGATTATTCAGAAATAATCGGTGAAGAAACTTTTCTCTATTGGAAGAATGCCAACAACAGAGATTATTTAGTGACTCCTAAATCCACAGTGTCAATCCCAGATAGTAAAACAAATCCCTATGACAAAGACGGCCCGGACGATGATGAAGTAGAGGATATTTTTAACTATATTTGAAGGGCTTGACATATAACCAAAGAAGTATATAATGTAATTATGGAAAAATACACCAAGGAAATCAAAAGAATTGAATCTGTTGCCGGCCGTGCAAATCGTTCTATGCGTAAGAAATTTATTGGACAAAAAGTTCAAGCCGCTGGTTCTGCTTTTCTTGAACAAATTCGTTCTGAATGTGGGGGAGTTGGTGCCACATCAGAAGAACTTGAAGAAGAACGGGAAATTCTTCGTGAACAGAATACCGCCGAAGTCGTTCAAAAGCCTGAATTGACTGTTGATTATCTGAAAAGCATTGGCCGTGAAGACATGACGAGTTGGTGATATGTCACATTCATTATACAAAACGTATCGTGAGATTTGGGAAGACCGATTGAAGGTTCTTTCCGAAGACCCAAATCTTTTGTCTGAAAATGCCTTTAATAAAATTAAGGCGGAAATAAAGACGACGCAAGAAGAGATTCAAGGTATAAATGATAATTCGGAAGAAAGTCAGTTGCAAAAGAAGTCTTTACAATCGTTTGTTAAATCATCAAAAGAACGTCTTGAAAAGAATGTCCCATTGTTCAAAGAAATCCAAAGTTTGCCGGCCAATCTGGATTCACCAAAGGCCGACGAACTTCATATACCAACACAAGTAAAGTCGGCTCCGACTCTTGGATTGAAAACTTTGGAAATTTCATCAGGTCACGAACATAATCCGGCTTTGTCACTCACCCAAAATGTTGATTCCGCAATGAAGGCTTGGTCAAAATTGAAAAGACATTGTGAACAAACCTATCGACCGGGAACGTGGTCATTGGCGGCTTGTAGTCACATCGCATACGTTTACAGTCAAGAATTCGACGTGGAAATTTGAACGCTTGACTTGTTATAGAACTCTGATAAATTTTAACTATGGATAAAAATACAAAATCGTTTGAAGGCAAAACCATCAAATCAGTAAAACAACAGGCAATCAATGCTTGGGTGTTTGAATTCGCCGATGGAACTCAACGAGTCATTTGGGCAGAAATTGATGGGCCGATGAATCTTGGACAACTTTGGGTTACGAATACACTTTAGTATCGGCTTCCTTTTACGAGATTATCTTTAGCCCATAACGGCTGTAGATTTGTATAATGAAAACATTTTCTCTGTTCATCTTCCTTTGTTAAGTCAAAAGACGAACAGGGTTTAATGTGGTCAATATGCCATCCATAAAATCCATAATTATTCCAATTCATATTTGGTTTGAATTTGGCTTCCATATAAGATTTAAATTCGTCTATAGAACAACCTAAAAGTTTCATAGTAAAATCACATTTTTTCATTTTGTATTTTCTAACCATATTGCCCAATCGTCCTCTTAATATACAGGATATTCTATAATTTATATCATTCTTAAATTTTTCTTTTCTATAATTATTTAAATATTCCCTGTTTTTTTGTCTCCAAACTTTGTAATGTTCATCATTTTCCGTTCTATAATTTTCAAAATAATTTGGATTTTCTTCATAATATTTTTTATTGTAACCGGAACTTTTTCTCCACAATTTTGCCTTTACTTTTCGTTCTTCTATGTGAGTTTCGTAATATTTGTGTCCGTCAGGTTTTCGACATTCTTTACACACAGTTCTATGACCATCTTTTCGTTGATTCCACTTGTGAAATTCAGTTAAAGGTTTGAGGGCTTGACATTTTATACATTTCTTCATACACTCAATAAGTAGTAAACGAAAAACTCAAAAACAAAGTTTGGAACGATTTTATGGCGAATCTTGTTAAAAAGATAATTCTTGTATGTTCTGAAATTAAGGGCGGTGCTCAACATAACAAGTGTTGGCAAGGAGAACTATACGACAATGACGACGTTATTACTCGTTGGGGACGTGTTGGTTATGACCTTCAATCAAAGACTTTCTCTGGTGTTGGTGAAGGATTCCTTCTGAAAAAGAAGGCTGAGAAACTTCGTGGTAAGTCAGGCGGCGATAGTGTTTATACCGAAGCGAAGGTCGTTGATGCTTCAACGCCGACTGTTGGGCCGACGAAGGTTCCGACCGTCGCCATCAATAATCTTCACGAAATTGCCAAGTCTCAATTACTCAAATCGTCCCATCCGGTTCTTGACAAGTTGATTGACCGACTTGTTAAATCGAATGTTCATAAGATTACGTCTTCAACCAACATCACGTTGAATGACTCCACGGGATTGTTTCAGACTCCAATAGGAATAGTTACTCCTGATGCTATATCAGATGCGAGAGAAATTTTGGTTGATATTCTAAATAATGTGAAGAATCAAAAATATGATTCTAAATTGGATGGATTTGTTAGTAAATATCTTCGTCTTATTCCTCAAAACATCGGAATGAAATTTGATGTAAAAAGAATTTTCCCGGATACATCTTCTGTTCAAAAACAAGAAGATATTCTTCAAAGTTTAGAGGCAAGTTATAAAACCATTACTACAATAAAACCAGCCACAGACGGAAAGAAGACTGTTGAAGAACAAGTGTTTCAAGTTGATTTGGACGTTTTATCAGACAATTCTGAAATTGAAAGATTGTCTAAATGGTTTTATGGAAGTAATCACTCCACACACGGATATAGAAATGTCAAGATTCAAAACTTTTTGAAGGTGAAAATTCACGATAATTGGAATAGTTTTAATGAACGATTGGGTAATATTAAGGAAGTGTGGCATGGCAGTGGAGAAGGAAATCTTCTTAGCATTCTTAAATCCGGTTTAAGAGTTAGTCCGCCATCTACTACTTATTTGACGGGTAAGATGTTTTCGGATGGTCACTATGGAGCGTTGGACAGTTCCAAGTCAATGCAATATACATTTGGTAGATTTGGAGGAAGTTCAGGAACATCTGGATGGCTCTTTGTTATGGATTTTATCCTCGGAAATACATACTTTATTAAATCGTATGGTGGAAGTAGGCCGTCAGGATATGATTCCATTTGGGCAAAGAAAGAAAATACCGGACTTCGATTTGACGAATTGATAGTTCCCAAAGATAATCAAGTTCGTATTAAATATCTCCTCGAAATCAAATAATTTGTATTATGGAAATGAAAAGAAAACGTCTGTCGCACTGATTGACGCTTGACAAATAAAACAAGTATGATAATATGTCTTCGTTGTCAGTGAAAGACAAATTTAACATCAACAAAATTAAAAAACAAAAATAAAATGAAAACTAACGCAACCACACCGTCCGTCAAGTCCGCTTACACCATCAAGGAAGCCGTTCTTGACGCCATTAACACTCTCAAAGAGAATGTGTTTTCGGCCCATGACGTTACCGCCCAAGTCCGCCAGTCTGTGAATGACGGCGAATACACTCTCCCCGGCCTTGAAGCCGCCGCCGGCTCCGACTTCGCTTACAATGTGAGCCATGATTCCGTGAAGGAAGTCATTGACTCCGTGTTGAACGACGGCACCTTGGCGAACCTCGGCCTGACCAACGTGAACTACGACGGCGCCTACCGCACCTTTGAGTTCTCCGCCACCACGGCAGACGCGGATACCACCACGGCAGACACGGATACCACCACGGCGGACGACGCCGATGCCGAAGCCGATGAAAATGACAGTCCGGTTGCCAAGCGCATCGCGGCCTACATTGATAATCAGGGTGGCGAAACCACCGTCCGTAATCTCCAACGTGCTCTCCACGTCAACGGCCTGACCAGCAAGGACTTGGTTGAACTGCTCGAGAAGCTCAACTACACGGTGACAGTTGGAAACGAAGGTTTCTACTCCACCTACACGGTTGAAGCGTAATTTAGTCACCACGCCCCACAATAAGGGGAAGGCGGGGAAAACTCGCCTTCCTCTTTTTTCTATTAGAATGTCCAAAACGTCAACGCTTGACTTACATTTCATATCTGACATACTTGGGGAAGTGTGGTAATAAATCACAAAATTAACAGCAACAACAAAACAACAAAAGAAAAACATTATGGCATCTATTGACCTCGAAGCACGCAGGAAAAGAATCGAAACTTGGGCGAAGGTATTGGGACTCGGCGTGGCCGCGTTTCTATTCGCTCCGTTCGCAATCGCAACCATCACCGGCCTTGTCAGTCTGATTGTGGTCAGCGTCATCGGCCTCTTGGTCGTCAACATCGGACTCCCTTGGTTCGCAGTCACCCTCGCAAATTGGCGCTTGAAGGCACTCAAGGCCGCCGCCGCGATGAATCCTATCGAAACCTTGGAGAATCAGTATGCTGACCGGCAGAACGCTCTTCTCAAAATTCGCGATAACATCAAACAGTCATACGCTGTTCTTCAACAGTTGTATAAACAAATTCAAGAACACAATCAGAAATACCCCGGCACCCCGTCGCAGTTCACGGACAAATATACCAAACTTCAACAGTTGGTTACTCTCCGTGGTAACAAATACAAACAAGCCCAACAGAGCCTTCTCGTCTTCGGTGAATTGATTGAGGAAAAACGTTCCGATTGGAAGATTGCTCAAACCATGGCGGAAGCGTCCAAACTGGCCAACGTCGGCGAAGACTTCCAATCCAAATTGTTGAAAGATACCGCTGTCAACACCATTCAGGACGGTCTGAATCTGGCCTTCTCCGAACTAGACACGGCGCTCTTGGACGAGAACAATTCGACACCGGCGCAGGTTCAAGTCACTTCGACACCGGCGGCCACGGCACAAATCGCTCCGAGTTCACCGCCGTTGGCGCTTGACTTGGGATTTGATTCTGATAATGTTGTGGACGTGGAGGCGGTTCCGGCAACGTCCAAACTGGCACGTCGGAATTCGTAAGTGGTAAACAACAACAATAAACAACAAAAGTATATGAAGTTCAAAATCATCGCATCGGTAATCATTCTGATTATCATTGTCATCGCCATCGTGGCTAATCAAGGTCGCAATCAGGCCGCCGACAATCAAGACAGTTCAAACTCGGATGCTTCTACCGCAGCGTCCCAACAGTAATAACAGTGGTCAACAAAATTAACAACTAATTATGAAAAAGCTAATCGCACTTATGGCTCTGGTCGCACTCACCTTGATTGACGCCTCCGCCCAAACCAACGGTGCCCTTTTTGTCAAGGGCGACATGAACATCAAGTTCAACACTCACCTTAATCCGCCGGGGACGAAAGGCATCCAAGACGTTTACAGCATCAACATCAACGTCGCCAACAGCGCACTGTTCCACGGCAAAATGTTTGACCGTCCGCAGGTCATCGAAGGGATGTTCACCAAGGCCATCACGCAGCATCGTTCATTAAAATATGACATTGACTGTGACGTTATGAATCCCCGTAATCCGGCGCAGACTCGAAACATCGGCCGTATGTATGGTATGGTGCCGATTTCCTCTGACGGCGTGTATCATTACGGCTCTGACGCAGGTAATCCTAATCCGCTCGTGATTGACATTCTGCCGTTGGGTAACGCCGGCGGGTTCACCAGCAAGTTCTCCGGCACCGCAGTCGGTAAACCGTTGGTTCGTCCGGCAAATTGGACTGATACGATTCGTGAATCTGTCAACATCAGTCGTCTTGTGAATGGTAAACCGATGACGGTCACGTTGAAACGTTATGACAAGATGGAATTCCAAAATGTCGTTCTCGCTCAAGGGCCGATTCAAATCTATCAGCCTGTTACCGTCAACGGCACCATGTTGTATGATTATGATAAGAAATGTTGGTTCTTCAACAACTTCACCGTTCAATACGCTGAAGGCACTTCTATCAAGATTGACCGTGTGGCTGGAACGATTCGTTGGGTGCCGGATGCCCATCGTGCTCAAAACGGTCTTGGACAGTATCAGTTTGATATTCGTGTAAATGAACCGGTGCCGGATGCTAACGCCGCATTCGCCGCTCCGTCTGATGAATCCTCGTTCTTCGCCACGGATACGGCTGTGCCGGGATTGGTTGGAACAATGTCTTACAAGGACACCTTTGACCCGACGACTGTTGACGGTTCCGCTGACCCGACTGGTGATAACGCAGTGGCAACCGCCTCCGCTGTTACGATTGACTTGAATGGTAATAACATCAACAAACAGCAGGTGATGGTTCTGGCGAAAGTGGTCATCTTCGCCTCGGTGATTCCAATGAACGCCGATTAAAACACGACGCTTGACGAACTGAAACGACCCTGACATTATATCGGGGTCGTTTCAACTTAACTAACAAAAATTAACAACAAACAAAACAAGAAAATGAAATTCAATTATCTATTCGCACTTATCCTCACCCTCGGGCTGTTTATTGGTTTGACCGTACAGGCCCAAAATCCCGTGACTGTCACCAACTATGTCACGATTACGAACACTGTCACGGCGGACACCAACATACTGGCTTCAACCAATTCGACGCCTGATTTTGGCAAGTATGACATTACGTTTAGTTCTGCCGGTAGCCACTACGGTAGTCAGAATCAGTTCGGCGTTGACTTCTCCGTGTCAACCGACCCATTTGAATCTTTGCCGAGTCTGTGGGTAGGCGTCAGCCAAAGTTTGTATTGGACGCCCTCTTTTGGTGGTTCAACTGACTTGGATGCTGATTGGAATGTCAGTATTACTGATAAAATTTGTGTTCAATTCGGTTGGTCTGCCGGTGACGTTTACGGCGCCGGAACTGAAAACTTGATTCGCACCGGCCCCGAATTCATCGCACAGTATTACTTTACCGACAGCATTTATCTGTTCGGCGCTGTGAATTATGATTTACTCACCAAACAAGGCGGCGACAACTGGCAGACTTCCGGCGACAATAATGGCGTCCGTGAATCCTTCGGGTTCGGTATCGAATTCTAAAATCATCCGCCCCTCACAACGATAAGGCCGAAGGTAACTTCGGTCTTTTTCGTGCGGAGGTGATACGCTTGACTTGATAAAAAACTCTGATATTCTGTATCTACAGTGAACATAACTAAAGCATTAAAACGATTGAGAGAAGGCAAGATGGTAGGTCTTTCTAACTCTGATACTTTTTTAGAATGTATCAGGGTAATGTGGTGGCGACGTTGATTCCGACAAATCCGATAACGGCACATCTTGTTTGTATTGATACGGCTGAAACATTCTTTAGACAGTTCAAAAACAAAAACAAATTCAAAATATATGAGAACATACAGCATTTGAACCACGCTTGACTTGGTAAAAAACTCTGATACCTTTGAATTGAATTTAACACCACACAATATGTCATGTGATTGCCCCAATTGTAAGAGAGATAACATTTTGAACGGAACGCTCGCCGCCGACTGTTTCCTTTGTTCCACAAAACTTGATATCAACGTCAAGTTCCAAATCATGCCGGATAAAACTCTGGTGTGTGATAAATGTGTTACTGAACATTACGTTCTTTGCCGTTCATGTAACAACCTTCATAAGAAAAGCAATCTCAAAACAGTTTCTCGTCAAAAGCACGACGGCTCAACCGAAAAGACGCAAGTGTGTGAAAAGTGTTTCACACAGAATTACAGAGAGTGTGGCGAATGTCATAACTATTTTGGCCGTCACGATGTAATGGGGCACGACGACAAGTGCTACTGTAAGCATTGTTTCACCAAGTCTTACCAACAGTGTAGCAATTGTAATCGCGTCTTCCCGATGGGACAAGTCACTCACACGATTCGTGGCACATGCTTGGTTTGTGACCCTTGTTTCAATTGGTATGGCCCCATCGAATTCTACGAGAAGAAACCAACTCTGGCTTTCCACGGCACACCGCCCCATTACTACGGCGTTGAGTTAGAATGTGAATTGGTCAATGCCAAACGTGAGGAACGTGGCGCAAAAGCCAAGGAAGTTATGGATTTGTTTCCCAAGGATTTCGCTGTCTTGAAGGAAGATGGTAGCATCCGTTGTGGCTTTGAAATTTGTTCACAACCGGCAACCGTCACTGAACACAGACGGATTTGGACGCCTTTCTTTGACAAATTGCCGACCAACCTCCATTCGTTCAATACGTCAAACTGTGGTCTTCATATCCATTGTTCAAAGAAACCTTTGAGCCTCTTGACAATCGCCAAGATTGTGATGTTTGTTAATGACGAGAAGAATCAGCCATTTGTTGAAACAATGGCTGGTAGAAAGTCGAACAAATATTCTTGTTATCAGAAAAAGGAATACGGAACGGTGAAACGCATCGGTAATATTGGCCGTAGTGAGAGATACGAAGCGGTGAACCTTATCAACAAGGATACGATTGAATTCCGAATTTTCAAAGGAACTCTCAAACGTGAATCGTTCTTTAAGGCAATCGAATTTTGTGACGCAATGATTAAATTCTGTGCTATGGGATTGCATAGCATCGCCTATTGTCGTGACAAACATAATTTTATCAAATTTGTGATGGAACGTCAAAAAGACTATCCACACCTTTACGCCTTCATTTGTGCCAAAATTTTGAAACAAGAAAACAAATTAACCAAAGCATTTGGATTCTGTGTGGAAGGATTACAACAACCAACGCAACAACCAACAACGCCGGCAGAACAACCAACGCAACAACCACAACAAACCGAACAATTGAGTGGCATGGCAACGCCGTATATCAACCTCAGCATTACTGTATAAAATTATGTGTTTAGCAATTTACAAACCGGCAGGTGCTCAAGTCACCGAAAAACATTTGAGAAATGGTTTTGCCAACCATTCCGACGGCGCAGGCTTCGCCTGGGCTGCCGATGGAAAACTTCACGTCGTCAAGGGTATCTTTGACGTTGATGAAGTTGTCAAGCAGTATGAATTGATTAAGGAATATCCTTGCCTGATTCATTTCCGCAAGGCGACTCATGGCAAGATTGACAAAACCAATTGTCATCCGTTCTTGTTCAACGACAACAAATTGGCATTGATTCACAACGGCGTTCTTTCAATCAAATGCACCATTGAAGGAATGTCTGACACGCTTCACTTCGTCAAGTTGGTTCTGGAACCGATGGTTCAACGCAACAATGTTCCAATCAATGATGGCGCACTTCAATATCTTCTCTCAACATCTATTGGTTCTGACAAGATGGTAATCATGGATGGCGACGGAAATGCCTACGTCATTAATGAAGACAAAGGCAAATGGGAAGGGGGGTGTTGGTATTCCAACACATCCTTCTCTTGGAATCTTGAAAAATTCCGCACGAAGAATTCGAGCACCACTTACTATGGGGGGGCACAGTCGTATTTTACTCGAACGAACAAAGGTAATGCTTCTAATCCTTCTTATGACTCTCATAAGAATAACTGGCGCAAAAGATTTGAAGATAACGCAGAAGATGATGAATCTTATCTTGAATTCTGGAAACGCACGGCAAAAGCCGAGCAGAACATCGGAGTTTGTTGCCCGCTTAATGAAACGCAGAAACTCCCCCTTTTATTGAAAGAAAGGGTGGACGACGCTGGTAATGTTCATATCATTGACGTGGAAGAAGTCGAAGAAGTTGAACAGAAGGAAAAGACTTATGGCCCCGGTATGATGTGCGACTATGGGTGGTGGGATGAAGAAATCGAAGCCGACATTGAGAAAATTAGGAAGAATACCAGTTGTAGTCGTGAACAGGCAGTTATTCGTGTGTTCAACGCTTGACATTTTGAAACTGACTGATATAACAATAAACATCTTATGGCAACAATTATTAACCCTACCACCGAACCGAAACGGAAGAAAAAGATTTACACTTCTGGAAACTTTTTCTCCGCACCAGTAACCGTCGAAGGAAAGTTTGTAACAATCAAACTTCCGTTGAAGGTCGCAACATATCTTGATTTACAGGAAGGTAAAAATGTTTACTGGTCGCCTGTGAATGGAGTGGTCCAGATAAGCGGGAATGTTCCAAACGTGGTCATTCCTATGCTTAACGTGGCTAACAGCGGCTTCATTCCAAAAGAATAATTTTGTCCTATGAATGAGAAAGTTATAGATTTTACAATTGGCGCAGACCCAGAATTTGCCTGTGTTTACAACCGGAAAATTATTTGTGCGTCGGATTATATCGAACCCGATTCCAATTTGGATTTTGGTTGTGATGGCAACGAAATTACATTTGAACTTCGTCCTTCGCCATCCAAAAATCCAATTCAAATTGTAAACAATATTCGTGATATTTTCATTCGTCAAGTCCTCAATAAACCTGCATTTCTTGATTTTAAATGGATTGCGGGTAGTTGGCATAAAGGATATCCCTTTGGCGGTCACGTCCACTTTGGTTTAACTAGCAGTCAAATTCGTCACTCGGATGCAGTTGAATTCCTTGACCATTATGTTGGTGCCTGTTGTCTCCTGATTGAGAAACGTTCCGATGCACGTAAACGTCGTTCTGATAGTTACGGTTATATGGGCGATATGCGTGTTCAAGATTGGGGATTTGAATACCGTGCAATGAGTAGTTGGTTGTCAACTCCCTACGTCGCAGCGGCAATGCTCTGTCTATCCAAGACGGTTATGTATGAGGTGGTGAATAATTCAAAGTTTCAGTGGCACAAGTTTGTAGTTTCGAGTGACTTTCCGACGTGTAATCAAGACCGATTAATTAGTCAGTTTCCAGCCATTTGGAGTGATATAACCAAGATGCATCTGTATCAAACCTACAAACCATGCATTGATTTAATTTATTACATTGTTAAGAATCGACTAACTTGGTTGAACTCCAACGATATGAAAGATTGTTGGGCCATCGTTGATATGAAGCCGTGTATCAGCGAAAAAGTTGATGTTGACTTCCTTTGGAACCGTTATAATCTTGAACAATAAATAACCACAATACAACAATGATTACAGCCACCACATCTGATACTTTATTGCCGGTGATTATGAGAGAAGCCAAGTTAAATAACTTGATTACTAAACTCAAATATCACGTTTATGGTCTTCGTCAACAAAACAATGCGGTCATTAGTATTGAATATGACAATGATTATGTTGACGAAGATTTCCTTGAAAGATTTGCCGATTTACTTGAATTTTTTAAACTTAATAACATCGAAACCGAATACACAAAAGATTCAGGCGAACGAACAATTTCAATTGGTTTGAGAATTGATTTGAGAAAGACGTTAAACAAGAATGATAAACCTTTGTTGGCGGCGTCCGTATTGTCAACAATCATCTATTGTTTGGAAAGCCGTCTGGATATTGAACAAATGAAAAAATACAAACTGTCATCAATTCCAACGTTTCCACGTAAAACCATCGACGCTTGACTTTCACTCAACTCACACTATACTTTGAAAACTGTGACAAATATCAATTTAAAATTTAACAATCAACCAAAGAAAACAAAATGTGCCGTGTAGCCGCCTTCCCGCCAAACTTCCCAAGAGAAGAAGCACTTGATATCTTGGCAAATTTTGAAAACCAAAACACTGATGGCACCGGTTCCGCCTATCTGAAAGACGGCAAGTTTATCGTTGAAAAGTGGGCACAACCTTTCAGTAAAATCGTTCGGCGCCGTCCATTTTTGGGACATATGCCCTACCATGATGGTTGGACTATTGTTCATCTTCGTGCCGCGTCTCACGGTGGAAATCGTATGGAAAATACCCATCCATTTCTTGTAGGAAATTGGGCGTTCATTCACAACGGCGTTTGGAGTGAATATGAATTGGTGAAACTCGCCATTTCCAATCAGGTCAAGATGATTGGTGAAACTGACAGTGAAGTGGCCGCACATTTTTGGAACATTATTGGCCCCAAGACGTTCGCACAGAAAGTCGAATTCGGCGGCGTGTTCATGGGACTTCACAAGAACGGCAAATTGTGGGTGGCAAACACAAGTGGCGACTTGGAGATAAATGCTCTCAAGGATGAACAAATCGTTTTGGCCTCTGAATTCAATCGTCAAACCTACGACGACACGGTTGACGCCCTTCGTGGTTGGTATGAATTTGACAAGAATGGTCGTTACCTTCACCACAAGGAAAACAAAGACAAGTGGAGCACCGGCTATCCTTATCGTGGTGTGACTTCTCGCTCGCCTATCAGCGACCACGGTTACAACCAACACGCGACCTGTTACGATGGTCGTTGTGGTGATTAATTTAACTAAACAAAAAGAAACGCTTAACAAATCCCCGAATTATGGAAGTCCTTATTTTAACAATTAACAGTGAGCACGAATCCGCCAGTAAACTTGGTTACAAAACCAGCACTTATCTTGGCGACTTCGCCCACAATTTTGACAACAAGGTTGTCATTCGTTGGGGGAATAGTCATTGGCTCTACAACGCCGATGGTTCCAAACAGGCCGACTTCAAGAACGTCTTGAATTCGGCGGCGTGTATTCGCCGCAACTGTGAGAAGGCAAAAGCCACCAAGATAATGTCAACGGTTGTCAATGTTCCTACTTTGTGGGAAAAGTCTGTTCCGAAGGATGTTCTGGCCGTGGTTCGTCCGCACGAACATTCATCCGGTCGTGGATTTTCTGTAAAGAAAGGACCGTTCAAGGTTCAGTACGGAACTTACGCTTCTCGTTACTTGGACGTGACGAAGGAAGGCGCCGAATACCGTGTGTGGTTTTGTGGTAATAAAACCATGTTGGCCAAACGTCATAAGATGGAATGTAATCCTGATGAAAAATTTGTTTGCCGCAGTATGTGGGGCTATACTTTCTCCGAAGGAATTTCAAAAGAATTACACAACGCAACCTTATTGGCCGCTCGTAAAATTGGTTTGGAATTTGGTGCCGCTGACGTTTTGTTTCACAAAGGCAAATGGTATTTCCTTGAACTAAATTCCGCCGCGTCGCTCGACCACCGTGTTGTCCGTGAATTCTTTCAAACAAACTTGAAGTTGTTGATTGAGAAGAAATTCCCATCGGTCAAGACAGCGTTGGTGCCAGTTGTTGAAGTGAAGCCCACGGAGTCAAAAAAAAAAGAGTCTACCGACACTCCGATTTCCGTTTCTGAACGGGTGGTTCCGGCAACTGTGGGGTAAAATTGATAACATATTATGACTACTACTGACGCACCACCGAGACTTTTACCGGCTCCAACCATACCTACAAGTATTGTCTGTAAGACTTGTAAGGAAGAAACTGGCTTCACTTTGGAGAAAATCGTTGAAATGACGATTGACACTCATATTTGTTGCCCTATCTGTGGAACTATGATATATTCGTGTCTGCCTGAAAGGCCGGCCGCCTACGTTTACACAGGTCAATCAAGCACCGTCTATTATGGTGATGACTGATAAAATTTATGTCTGAGCGACTTGAAAAAATTAAAAAATTAAACGAACAAATTCTCCAACTTCAAGAGGAAGATAAGTCGGAAAATCAAGCCAAGATTTTGCCTTTTATACGAGACGGAAAAGCGACGTGTAATTTTGATGGTAATTATAACCACGTTTTTATCACAGTGGATAAGTCAAACGAAAAAGAATTGATTGAACTTATTCAAGGAAAACAAGACGCGGGTTGGAATCATTTCGGTTGCCCAATATCGGATATGTCTCAAATAAGATACGATGATGGCGAGATTCATATTTACTTTCAATTTTCAGGCAAGGTTGAAGAATTAAGAGGCAAATTCTTAAATGAAGTTAAATTTCTTGGAATTAAAATTGATTTTTCTAACCATAAAAGATTAATCCAACACAATATTGAACTAAATCAGAAGAAGATGGCCGATATTCTTCAACTTGAAAATGAATTAGGACAATAACCGAGGAATTGGTTATATCAACTATAAAATTCCAATTATAAATCGTGTTTTAATCCAACTGCAATGCATTTATATTACAGAAGGATTGATATGATTAAGACATCAAAATATTTAAACAAAACCATCGGACAATTAAAAATAGTAGGAATAACTCACAAAACTGGGAAGAACAATCGAAAACGATTGTATTACAAAGCCATTTGTTCGTGTGGAAAAGAATGTGTAATTTCGGAAGATACCGTAAGAGCCGGAACAAATGCTTCGTGTGGATGTGTAAGAAAATATGGTGTTTACGCTCCAATAGGCCATAAAATTAAATCTCACGGTGGATATGTATATGTGAAATATAAAGAAGACCCTACATATGGAAATCCTTATATTAATTACAAATTAGAACATCGTTATGTGATGGAACAAAAACTTGGTAGAGAATTAGAAAGTTATGAAAATGTTCATCATATTAACGGAAACAAAAGAGATAACAATCCAAACAATTTAGAACTTTGGATAACTAGGCAACCTAAAGGTCAACGAGTTCAAGATTTATTAAAATGGGCAGAATGGATAATTACTAAATATAAGTAATTACTTGATATTACAAGGTATGCGGTCAAATTCCAGACCGTATCTTTTACATAACTCATTACATTTTCGGTATGCTAAAAATGCTTCCTGTTCATTTGGTGATTTACTTAATGCTTTAAGTTTTTTCAATCTCTTAAATTCAGAATGAGTAAGCGAACCATAGATTAGAGACTCCATTTCTTGTGGATTGTTGGTATTTTCTTCATTAATTACATCATCGAAGTCAACTTCCTTGTCATCATATCCATCAGGCAACTTATCAACAATGCCTTTGATGTATAGGTCAATCAGTTCGCTCTTGGCAAATCCTTTATCAACAAATTGTTGTAGAAATTCATTGATGATTTCTTCTTGACTCTTTTTAGGAGCTGTGTCTTCGTCTCTCAAAGAGAAAAATAGAAAATTTAAGATTGGTGTGTATTTTGTTGGTATAAATTTACCACCAAGTTCAGGACTTCCCTCATGGCCTGATACTTTCCCCTCACCAAGTAATTTATTATAGTTTCTGGTTCCTTCGGCGATTTCCTGTTCGTATTTCTTTTCATACTGTTCGGATGCTTTAATTAATCCGTATTTGTCCTGTTGCAGGTCATCACCACGTTTTTTCAACGCGGCAGCATAGTCAGGGTCGCCTTGTAAATATTTTATTAGTGAAAAATTTTCCATAGTTTATCAAAATGATTTAATTGGAATAGGTTTCGATTTATCTTTCTTCCACAATTTCCAATCGGTTTCCCATATATAGTTTATATTATATCCAAGTTCTTTAAATTGTTTAAATTTATTAAATGTATTTTCGTATAATTCGCCAAATGTTTTATGGCATCTTTTATTAATTTCAGTTGGATTATGTCTAACTGGATTTCCGTGCCAATAGTCACCTAAAAATTCATAAATAGTATTATTTTTTAATCCATCAACTCTTTTTCTTAATAGGCAAATTTGCCTGTGTTCTTCCGTATTCGGAATATTAAAATAATTTAGAAATTCAATTTCACATTTTGAAATAATTCCTAAACATTTAGGACACCCACTACCACAACCCTTTCCATTCAAATGCGTAGTTGGCTTTTGTAAAAACTCTCCGTGAGTTTTACATATAATCTTCACTTTATCACGCCCATCAATATAATTTACATTTGAATAATCATATTTTTCACCATGAATTGATTTGGCTTTTTTAATAAACGCAGAAGTAGTCATTGTTTGTAACTTTATTCTTCGTTCTATAGCACATTTTGAACACCCTTGACCGTGTGAATGCATATATGGATTTTGACTAAATATTCCATGTAAATTACATATTATTACTACTTTTATCCGTTCATTGATATAATCAACAAGAGAATAGTCATATTTAGATTTATGAATCAAATTAGATTTTTTAATGAAGTCTTCTTTTGTTAATTTTTTCATATTACTTTTTGATTTTTTTAGAAATTAAATTTTCAACAAATATATTGATTTTTAATCCTTTGGACGCACAATAAATTTTTAATAGTTTGTGAACTTCACTTGATATCTTTAATGATTTCATAATAATAAATAGGGATTGCAAAGTAGAAAAGAAGAAAAAAGTAGAAAAAAATTAACGCTTGACTCCGTAGGGGTAGGGTGATATAATCCCCCACTATGATATACACTTTCATCGGCCAACCCGCGTCAGGTAAAACTACGTTGGCTAAAATGTTACATAAACGACTTACAGGTTCTTTGTATTTGGACGGTGATGAACTCCGTTGTATCTTCAAGACCAACAATCCGGCTGAACATTTCACAAGAGAATGGCGTGAGGAACAGACAAGGATACTTCAAAGATTCATTGCCTACATCGCCGACCAAGGTATTACTGTAATCATCGCCACAGTCAATCCATATCGTAACATTCGTGAAGAATTCAAGAAATTACGAACTGATATATTGGAGATTTATGTTCACAAGAACGTTAGACGTTCCCGTGAAGGATTCAATGCAATTGACTATGAACCGCCTACGGAAAATTTTATTGACATTGATACAACGATTGACACGGTGGAAAAATCATTCGCCAAGGTTTTGGTAGCTACCACGCTTGACACGAAAGAAAATTGTGGTAGTCTTCCTTAATGACGATTCCGCCCGTTACATCCTTGGCCGACCTTGAATTTAAGGCCAAGACCGACAGACATTACCAACAACTTGCCATTCTTGGTTGCCGGGCATGGGGAGGCTCTAATGTAAAACTCTACTCGACGGCCATCAAACGTCTTCATGCAATCTCCGTCGGATGCAATCCAAATTCTTGTAAGGTTGTAATCGGACACGTTAATGAGAAGTGTAATAAAATCAAACCTGAAAAAGACCCTGTTTCTGAACTGATAAAGAAAAAAGAAGTTGCTCGTATCATCGAAAATTTGAAGAAATTACGTAAAAAACCTGTCACGAAGAAAACCGTCAAGAGAATCAAAAAACATATCGCAACAGTATGGATAAGTTAACGTCAATGGCCGATTTCTATGATAGGGTCAAAAAGGATGTCCGATATAAACAAGTCGCCATTCTAGCCTATAACGAAATTGGATATGCTTATACCGATAAAAGTTATGAGTCGTCGGTAAAATGGATTAATAATTGGATTATCAAACAAAAAGATTGTTCCAGTAATCCTGAACAATATACCTGTAAGGATTGATGATTTATCTTAACAAAATGATGGATAAACTTCCAATTTTTAGTTCCAAGTTAATGTCACCACACGCAGTCGATATTTTCACAAATCCGACTCCATCTCAATCGATTGACCGATACCAATGATTAAGAAGATAACATCAATTGCCGACTTGATTTTTAAGGCGAAGACACAAGAACCTTACAGACAGTTGGTTATCTTGACGATGAATGATATATTCACCAAGGTTGATAACGAACCGATTAAAACCTACGAAGACGCCTTGAAGGCATTGGATAAATATACCGAAGGCGTAACCGATTGTTCAACGATTGTTTCAAGTATTAATTGGATGTGTAATCAAATACCTGACCCTGTTGACGTTGAATTTAACAAGTTATTCATTCTAAAAGAACGTCAACCAAGACGTGCCGACACTGCGGCTGACAATGCCCGTCCTCAATTCAATGGAGAATACTTAACCATGTCCGGCGGCGGTGGATATTCGCGGGTGGCGGAAGAATACGAACGAATGAGACGGGAAGCCGCCCAAAATGGATATGTAGTCGCCTCACAACAAGCAATGAGCCGAATGATGGAACAGAACAACGGCACAACGGTATCAATGGCCGGAACCGATTACGAAATTATTCAACGACACTACATCAATCCGGTGACAGGCGTGCGCCAATTCATAAGCCGACAAGTTCCTTTAGGTATTCCACAAAACATTCGTAGTGAACTTGAAGAAGAAATGAGATTGGATGCTGAAAGAGAAATGCAAAGACAAATCACATCAGCCAGACGTAGAGTAAATTGGTATAATGACGTTGAAACCACTACCTATGACGATGATGATGTGTCGTTCTGACAACGAAGACATTCCGAACGAAGAACAAAAATTTCGACTTCAACGATTACATTCAGGAATAAATTCTACATCATCATTGGAAACTAGAATTTTTAATATTCTAAATACGTGGAAATCCATTCGTAAAGATTTTGATTTTAAATCGCATTTTTACATAGGAAGAAGAAATTACGATTTTTTAATAAATAATAACGTTGTATTAGAGGTTCAGGGCGATTACTGGTATTGTAATCCAAAAAAATATAAATCCGACGATATATTTGAATTTACAAATGGAATATTTATCGCATCAGATGTGTGGAAAAAGGATGAAGAAAAACAGTCCCTAGCGCTTGACCAAGGTTATAAAGTGGTGTATATTTGGGAAGATGAAATGAAAAGACTATCCGATTTTGATTTGGAAAATCTTCTCATAGAACGATTACAATGAAAATAAATTTACAATCCATAAATACCGACGATTTTAAACTTAAAGAGGGTCTATTGAATGGTCAAGTTGTATATTTGGTTAATCCTGTTGAATTTAACTGCAAATGGAGGAGAGATAATCTTTACCTCCGTAGTGTCTTGACCGATTTTGAAGGTAACATTTTAAGTCGTGGTCTGAATAAATTTTTTAATTTTGGAGAAAAGCCTGACCTATATCCAAATCCCGAAAAACATAATGACTGGGTTTTGACTTCCAAGGAAGATGGGAGTCTAATGATTTGCGATTGGATTTATGACAATCTTAATGTAAGAACCCGTGGAACTATCTCATATAAAAATCACGAAAATACCGATGATTTTGATTTTGTTATAAATAAATATAATATTGCCGGTAGTTGCCGAGAATATTCAGATTATTCTCTTTTATTTGAATTGTATAGTCCAACTAATGTTATAGTCCTAAAGCCATACAATGAACCTGAAATAATTTTTTTAGGTGTTATGGAAAAATCTACGGGACAGTATTATCCATTTTATAGCGATTTCGGAAAATCTGTTCTCAATGTTATCGGAAACAATTGTAAAATTCCTGAAATTTTTGATATGGACGGAAATATATTGGAAATTGGAGAAAAAATTAAATTGTGGGAACATAAAGAGGGAGTTGTCCTGAATTATAATGACGGAAAAACTCAATTAAAATTGAAATCCGATTGGTATCTATTACGCCATCGGATGAAAAGTGAATTATCTTCATGCGAAAAAGTTATTGATTTGTGGATTTCTTTAAATTATCCTAACTATACTGATTTCTATAATGAAGTGTTCAATTCGTTTGATTATGAAATCGCCGAAATGGCAAAAAGACACATGAGTAATATTTGTGATGCCTACAAAGAAGTTTTAAAGATTGTATCTCACATGAAATCTTTTATTGAACCATTGAAGGGTTTACATCGTAAAGATGCCGCGATGAAGATTCTTTCCTCTTATGGTGAAACTAATCGTAAGTCGTTTTGTTTTAATCTGTTGGACGGTAAGGAGTTGGACGGCGAAGCCATTAAGAAACTTATGTTTCAGGTATTGAAGAATTAATGAAAAGAATTATTAAAATCATCGTTGTAAATTACGAATCAATGTGGTTTAATCAAACATTTGATGTCATTAAAACCGGTAGTGGATATTTTACAACCGATGGTAGTAAAATCTATTTTGGTGAATATGAAGTAAAATTTATTTGAATATGTTCAAATTTTCCAGCGCATACAAAGATAACGTGGTAACGGGGTCGTTCTTTGTTATTGTTATTTGTGTTATGATATATGGTATTAGTTCTATACCTTCACCAGAACCGTTTGTTACTTCGGTTGCAGAAACAAATCAGCCTAACTGTGTGGTTGGTGCCTACGTCATGTTCGCCAAGGAAACTCTTGACAAGGAACTTCTGATTGGTGATATAAAACACGATTACCCTGTATTTACTAATACAATTGTTTCAATAGGATGTTTGAAAACGTATTGGGATGATATGTTTCCAACAAATCATTTAAAATGTGTTTACAATAACGTCGACACCAATACTTATAGTTTTTCTGTGGCGTGGAGTAAACCTTACATTTGGGTAGGTCAGGGGTATCTTAACACCAACGAAAGTTGTCACGCTTGTTTGGTATATTTTCATCCTGATTGTGTGACCTTTAAACATTTTGTTTACAATCCAGCGACTCATTACAATTACGAAGTGAGAACCAATTACAACTTCTTCTTTAGTAGAACCATTCGAATCTACCAACTGAAATGACAACACACCTTTCAGATTTGATAAACTCGTTCGGTTTTGAACTGGCGAGTTGTCTGTTTCTTTCCTTGAACATTTACTCTCTTTACCGTGACAAGATTGTAAAAGGAATGTCAATGTTGAGTATGGCATTTTACAACTTGTGGGCTTTATGGAACGTGTTCTATTATCATTCCATCAATCAATCGTGGTCTTACTACATTGGCATTGCGGTAGCGATACTTACAACGTGGTGGACAATACAGGCGATATGGTATTGCCACAAGAATAAATATAAAGTATAATATAAAATATGATTTGAAAATACAAAGACGCCAGTGGAGATTGGAAGTAGAAATTGACAGAACTGATACAACACATTCGGTCATTGAAGACGGAGAACGTGTTACAATGGATGACCCTGACCATACCATTAGTGGAAGTATCGTCTTGTGAATGAAGATACGAACGTGGCTGGCCTGAAATATATTTTTGTATAGATTTACAAAATACTATTTTTATTCAATATTTTTATAAACTCTACGCATACTTATACGTATGGTAGATATTTTATCAAATATAAAGGAGTTGTTTTCTTTACTTTGGACGCCGGCGAAAACACCGGAAGAACAAGCCATCAAACGATATGACATACTAATCGCTTTATGTGTAGTTTTTATGGTCATCTACGCCGGCCTGTATTTATTCAATCTTGAAGCCAAAATCGACAACGGCGGCACTACTACAAATATCAGTCAATCCGACCCAAATTACAATCCGGCGTTTTACAATTCTCCAGATGCAACATTAACTCCATTTTATACAACCGATTCTCTTACCGACAAAGAATTCTACGTTGGTGAAATTGTTGGAGTAAAATACTTTGGTATATTTGGATTGGTTAGAGAAAAGACATTAGGAACTAGGGGATATGTTTATACAATTCGTTACGAGAATATAGAACATGACTTAATGTTGGAGGAATGTTATGCTTGGGAATTATATAGGCCTGCTCCCGGCACAATTCCTATTTCTGTTTTGAGACAGTGACAGTTTCTTCGTAAACGACAATTTTTTTAGGTAAAGCCGGAAGAGGTTGCCAATTCTGTATTTTAAATGATTTGGAATCCGACTCCGTTAAGCCGCTAAATATCCAAATATTACTACTATTCGATTCTGAAATATATGTGGCAATATAAATAGTATCTCCATCAGTTACCAAACATCTTTGACCTGAATTTGGTAACTTATCAACAAATATCCAACTGTTTTCTTCCATATTATTCTATCGGTTCTATAGGCGTAATGTTCCATTCTCGTTTCTCAAATATAGGTTCTATCCAAGGCTTGACGGTCTTGGCTTGCTGTGGTTCGCTTACGGCATCTTCCGTGGCACGAATGTATCTCAACGCCGTCTGATGCCTTGATTCATTGTCAAACTTACGTGCGACGGCATAAATCAATTCATTATACTTATCCAATAATGTAAAATATTCCTTTTCGTAGTCAATGCTGTCGCTCGCCATATTAATCCCTTTTGATGACAAATTTCTTAACAGTTCGGTCATACACAAGGCGAACAGGATTTTCATCTGAACCATGTAGGGTGAAATCCTTAATGGTATCATAAATCTTGTCGGTACGTTCAGAATAACCATCATCAACTTTCATCATTAGATGGTTAATTCCGAAGGTTGGATGTTGTTCTGCTTGAATCATCACTTCAAGTAAATTGGGTGGTATGAGATTTAATCGTATATTTCGTTCAAATACTTTATCTATATCAGCATAATTTAAAGATTCTGCTGCTTCTTCATCAGTATAACCTTTTGTTTTAAGAATGGCAAAGGCTATGGATGGGGAGCGGTTAGCACCAGCATGGCAATGCAAAACGATTGGTTTATCGCCTTTGTAATATTCATTAACTACTTTCAATGATGCAATGAATGGCATATAACCCCAGAAAGACGAGACTTCGTGAATTGGAAACCAGAATGATGGAATTCCTTCTTTTTGATAGTCAAACGTTGCACAAGGAGTATCCGATACATTGATTACCGCCGAATAATTTTCTTTAATAAATTCAGGCGACACTTCAAGAACTTGAGATAATCCTTTAGGTGACTTACGAACCATAAGTATTTGTTTTTTATTTTGCATCTTCGTATATAAGAATAGGTAATCTAAATAGAAATAGAAAAATCTTATGATTTATTCTTGACAGATTCTTTTTCCAATAAAGGAATAACTACATCCTCTGCCATCTTTTGAGTACAGGCGGCAATCTGAACCAGTTCGGCAAGTGTGTCGCCGTGGTTTCGATTACTTGATTTTTTCTTCACTTCCTCCCAAACTTCATCTAATTCTTCGAGTATCACCGCGTAACCTTCGTGAACAGATAACATCGGGCCATGCTTTTTTCTGGCTTTTGCCAGTTCGTCTTTAACTAATTTTTGGAAATCAATCATATTTCTTGTGTTTTTTCTATTTCCTTACTCTCAAACATCATTCTACTTACCAAGTGGTTAATTTGTGGTAACAATGCTTGACGTTCGTGTGCAGGCGTAATGTTTTTTAAGTAATTCATTGGCTTCGTTAATCAACCAAGTTCCTGATTCTATATGTTGCTCGGCGTCTTGTTCTGTCATATTATTCTTCTATGGTTAAACTTTGGAAATACTCAAGGCGACTGTTCAATTCGGTTAATTTCTTCATATCAGTTCCAAGTGCTCTCGTTTCTCTGACGAGCCGTCCTTGAAGTGCCTCCATCTGATTATAAATACGTTCCATTTCTTCCAGAGAAAGATTTGAATTTTGTGACTTAACCAACAGTTTGTCGGTTTCTTTTCCAAGAAACTCGGTGGTAGCTTTCTCAAGATTGGCTTGTTCTTCCAACACACATAGTTCGGTCATTAGTTGATTCAGTTCAATTTCCATTTGTGCTTTTTTCATTGAATCAACCTTACCACGCAACACAGTATAGGTCAACTTATTATAAACTTGAAAATATAAGAAATGGACAAATCCAAGGATTTCAATACACTACCTGTTCTATAAATGGCACAGGCAAAATTCATCCGTATTGACGACGGCCACACAACAGAACGAATATTTGATAATTCATCTCCGTATGAAGGATTGAAACCCAACGACGTTATTGAAGTTGATTGTGAAGATGGACAGATACGGGATTACTTTATAGAACAAATGACTTGGGATTTCACTCATTTTGGTGATACGTTGACCATAACCATTAAGCCTGTCAATCCACCTACCCACACAAGGCTTGACATTTAAGCCATCTGAATTAAGATGGCAACATGGAAAGAAAATATCGTATTGTTACCGACGGCGAAGTGATTGAACTGTTTCAGTCATGGACATATCGTGTCGGATGGTTCTGGCTAAAGAAAGTTACACAGGAACAATGGGTTCCTTGTGACAACATCGGTGGCGATTGTTTTAACGAAAGTTCTGATGATAATTATTGGTATGACGAATCGGAAATCGTTGAATATGAAACGCTTGAACAGGCACAGGCCAAAATCAAAAATTGGACAACTCCACCGGTTTGGAAAGTTGTTTGGCCGTGAGGCTTGACCTTCTATAAAAAGGTGGTATTATTATTCCCATATGGAATCTCGTTTAATCAAAATCCCAAAAAAATACATTGGCAAATATCCCTATTTTGCCAAGAGTGTATTAGATGACTCAATTTGGTTGGTAACATCTAAATCTCGTCGTGGATATGTTACCGCTACTAGAATAAGTAGATGTTCATATTGGGCACCATTTGAATATAATACCGTCAGCCTTCGACAATCGTCTTTGGAAAAGATTGACCGGATGAAACTGACACTTCAAATCGGTGACAACGTTGATTGTGACGCTTGACTTGAACTAAACCTCTGATAATCTATAATCCCAATGAAAAATCTACTTTACGAACTCTTTGGGTTTGGCTATTCTTGGCCTATGTCTTACCGTTGGCATAGAATCAAGGAACTGTTTAACTTTTTGCCATCCTATTACGAACTAACCATCATTCCGTCTATTGTTTTGGGATGTCTCACGAATCTCGGTTGGTATGGTATTCACTTTGCTACGTTAGGAATCGTTTATGTTACTCCGATTGAATTCGTATTTGCCTTTCTGTTATTCATAATTCCAATGACAATTGAGGATTTAGTCAAAGTATTCATCGAACACGTTAAAAGTAAAACTTTTTTTCTGTGACAATGCTCCATTTTGTTTTAACACTGATTTCTGTTTTCATGCTTGGGATGACTACCGCAGTCGTTTTTTTGCCGTGGGCAATCAAATTTGTCAAAAATAAGACGATGACAACTTTGAAACGTGCAGAATATTTACTTGAACAAACGAAAATCTTTGATGCCAAGAAGGTAAGACAAAGTGAAGTATTCAAGAACCGATTGAAGATAATACTTGAATCAATCGAAGATGTCTCTAAATCTGGTAATAATGAGTTGGTGATAACCCATATGAAAAACTGTCACACCGATAATGAAATTAGAGAAGCATTGTGTGAAAGACATTTTGAAACTGTGAAGGATTGCGATGGGCCTAATAGTTTGAGAATTATGTGGTAAAACATAAAATGAAATTTCAAAAGAAAAAATATGTGGCAGTTAAGTTGCCGGCGTCTTTCAGCGCCTATCCACTTGATTCGGATGGTTGTAAGAAACTCCCAAATTATACGCCTGAATATTTAAAGAAACACGGTGAGAAATTATTTAAGATTCTCTTGGAACAAGTTCCTTCAAAGGTGTATTCTGAATTGTTACGTTTAATGAGAGAGCACGAAAAAATCTAATTATGAAACTATTCATTCCGAAAATTGGAACGCGACTTGTCTTGAAGTCTGATTGGAAATTCAAACTCCACGACGAAAGACGTAACGAAAATTTCTGGCATTCACTTCACGGCGAACCGGCGAAAAAGATATACTACTATGGGTATAGCTACTATGGGTATAGCGGGGGCTACCACACCAGCCCCACCCCCACCGCCACAGCGAAAGACCAAGGCAAAGGGCCGGCTGACCCCATTGATACGGTTGTGCCGAAGGGAACTGTGTTATTTGTTGAAAGTTTTCATATCCAAAAGGGACACATACCAAGCATTGCTTTGAGAATTAAGAAAGGCAATCCGACAAAAATCTCCACTGGCAAATTCACGGCGGACATTGAAGATATCAACCAAATGGAAGTTGATAGTGAATTTGTTGAAAAATATCCTCATGGATGTTTCACAATTCGCGTCGGCACCGGCGTTGACCGTGAAGCTTACAAATGTAAATGTCACCAATGGCCTTGTGCCTGTGGGTTTCCACCATACACCGACCACACAATTTCTTGGGAAGCCGACCCTGACGCATCACGTCACAACCGCCGTCGCGCCGGCGTGGTTCACCGAACAGATACCGCAGGTCTTGACGAGACAAAGCCGGGTGGTTTTTCGTATTATTCACGTCAGTCTGATTACACAAAACATTTTGACAATATCCAAGAGTGTCTTTTGTGGGCTGGTAAGAAATGTTTCACAAAGTCACACATTGACGCCTTTGTAAAAGCCTATGAGCCAGAACGGTTGGCTTGGGAACAGTCGAAGGCTTGACCCGATTAAAACAACTGATATACTTCGATTATGTTAATTGATTTAACGCCCGAACAAATTGTGGATTTTGCCGAGACTTCGTGTTTTCGTTTCGATGACATTACTTTTCAGATTGCTGGTTCTGGTGAAACTCCACGGAATACTCGTTTGATTCACGAATATCGGCGCCGCATCGGAAACAAGACCATCCGAATTTATTCAAACTATCCTCTCAAACAAAAGGAATTGAGTTTGATTGTGGCAAATCCTTTCAAATTTGTTGATGAATATCCTTTCCGTCATTGATTTATGAAAAATTTTATTACACCTTGTTTTATCGTCGTTCAGGCTGAATCGCTTGAAGAAGCGGCCACCAAGACGGCCAAACACCAAGCGATGAAAAACGGTTCTGTTCTTCTCTTGGATGAAGAATTGCCCACCGTTGCCACTGACATTGATATGTCAAAAGAATACCCTCATTCAATGACTCGTATCCCCGAACTTCGTCCGTATTTCCACTGACGCTTGACTTCCTTCTAACCACTGATACATTATCCGAAATGAAAATAGCAATTTTAAGTTGGGGTTCACTAATCAAGACGGGGAAATCCCGTAACTTGGCTATCACCGGTGACTTCATCGGCGGCGGCCCTACACTTCCGATTGAATTTTCGCGTGTCAGTCAGTCAGGCGATAGGGCTGGTTGTCTTACCCTTGTCATTGATGAAATCAATGGCGTCAACGTTCCGACTCAATACGCCATCAGCGCCCATCAACACCTTGATTGGGCATTGGCGAATCTCCGTTTCGTGGAGAACATTAGTTTGAAATATAGTGTCGGTTATGTCAATCTTGTCAGTGGAACCGAACGCGGCTGGGCCAGAGAGAATCACCCCCGTTCTGTTGACTTGATTACGGCTTGGGCTCGCCGGATGAATTTCGATGCCGTCATTTGGACTTCATTACTTTCAAATTTCGAGAAGGTTCTGGCGACTCCCTTCACAGTGGCGAACGCCGTCAGTTATGTAAACAATTTACCGGCACCCGTCAAGGAAAAGGCAATGGATTACATCAAGGATGCTCCGGCCGAAATCATTACGCCCGTTCGTTGTGTGTTGTCTGGCACCATCATCTTGAATCCGCCGCCTGTTGAACAACCGATTGAATGTCTTCACGAAGGCGAAGAAACCCTGATGCGATTCTTACAACGTTTTCACAGACCAAGACAGGCCACCCATACGTCAGCGGCCCGATGACCCCCCCCCATCATGAAACCACTCTATAAGTTTTACAAAAGACTGGCTACTGTCGGTGCTGGTGTTGCTATTGGACTGACATTGTTTCACTTTTTTGGCCCACCGAGCATGATACTCATGTTGCCGGTTGGATTCATTTGTTTAATAATTTTCATAAATATATGACAAATATCACCTTCATCAAAATACCGGAACAGCCGGTGTCGAAGTGTTACACTGATGAATTCTCATTCATCTTGAAACCTTCGCCTATTGCCGGTGTCGGCGTATTTGTCACCCACAAAATCAAGAAGGGCACAAGACTCCGTGTGTTCAGTGGCGAACCGACTCGAAAAATGAAAATGTCGGAAGTGAAGAAGAATCCAGTTTTAGCAAAGTTTGTAGAATTCTTCGCTGTGGTGTCAAACGGGGTGGCTTATATGCCTCCGAATTTTTCACGTCTTGATGTAGGATGGTATCTCAATCATTCTGATAAGTTTAATGCTTACCACGACGAAAATTATAGGTATTATGCTTCCCGTGACATTGAGGAAGGCGAAGAACTTACTATTAATTACAACGATTTGTAATACGTTCTTCTTCTAATATTTTACCTATTTTCAACATCGTTTGATAAGATATCTTATCACTTTTTACCCAATTACAAGTAGGGCAGCATACAACACAATTATTTTTGGTATATCCACTTGCGTTTTCTTTTCTATCAAGATTGTATCCTACTTTTTGATTTCCATTACCAATTTCCGTTTTGTATTTACTCCAAACAATGTCATCATTACAATAATGACATTTATTAATTTGTGTAAATTCTAAAAATTCTTCATAAGTTAAAGAAAAATCGGTCTTATGATTTCTATGTTTCATTTTTCTTTTTATATTATTGTATAAATGTTCGTATGGTCTTTTTCTTTGAGCACAACTTTTACAACATTTAGTATATCCGTTGACAACTCTTGTTAATAGAATTGTATATGGTCTATTACATTTATTACAAGTAACCTTCCATATTGGTTGGCCTCTATCATCATTTCTGATATATTCGTTAAATGTGAATGAATATATTGTTTGATTTTTATAGTCTTTACTCATTTATCCAAGTTTTTAAGTTTCCATTTTAAGTAACATTTTTTCAACTCTGTATAACAGTCGTTAGGAACCATGACGGAGAAGTATTTCCAACCATCTTTGAGTTTAGTTTTACGATAATTTTTTTGATATTCGATTTTGTCCATGCTAATAAGTATAAATGACTTCACTAAAACACACGAATTCTTCGATTTGCCTGACGAAAAATTGTGACGCTTGACTTATTTTTATATCGTGTTAAATTGTCTGTGTTGTTAGGAACGCTATTCGTGACAACGAAACCAAAAAAGAAAACAACATTTATGATAAATACGACAGAAAAAGTAACCGTAATTCACAGTTCCGAACCTGTTCATCGTATCAATATGGGCGAAATGGACGCCGAAAGTATTGCTTTCATGCTTGAACAGTCAAGAGACGGATTCTACAGCAACAAAATTTTGGCGCCGCTTAGGGAATACTCGACTAATGCTCGGGATTCTCACGTTCAATCTGGAATTCCTACTACTCCAATCGAAGTGACTCTTCCGACAGTTATGGAACCTGAATTGAAGATTCGGGATTTTGGGGCCGGGCTTGATATTTCCGATTTGTCAAATATTTACTTTAAATATTGGAAATCTACTAAACGAAATACTAACGAACAGAACGGATTTTATGGAATTGGCTCAAAAAGTGGATTCGCAATCGCAGATTGTTTCACAGTAATTTCTATCTGTAATGGAATGAAATATGTGATTACGGGACAGAAAAATGGGTGGGCCGATATTATTTATAGTCAACCGAGTGACGAAAAATCAGGAATTGAAGTAATTATTCCAATCCAACAAACCGATATTCCAAAATTCCATTATGAGGCTCTAAATTTCTTTAAGTATTGGGATATTCGTCCTGTCATTAAAAATATTGAACCTGAAAAACTGACGGAAGCGTTTAATGTCACAGATACAAAAGCCTTCCTCGAAGGTTCTGGGTGGGCCATTCGGCCTTGTGGATATGGTAACGGTGAAACTGTGGCGATTATGGGTTTCATTCCATATAAAATTGACTGGGAACAAGTCAAGAACAATCTCGCTACTGAATTGTTCAACAAAATCAGTGGTATCTTTACTTTTCTTCAAGAAAATCTCACCACATTGACGTTTGACAACGGCTCTCTGGCCTTTACGCCCAACCGTGAATCGCTCCAATACAATGACGTTACGGTGAACGAATTGAGCAAGAAACTCACGGCCATCTATGATTCTTTGCTGAATTTGATTACGTCCAAAGTATCTGACGCCGCCAACCTTTGGGAAGCGAAGATTCGTTACAATATGATTTTCCGTAAGGAACTTGACGGTTTCGACAAGGCGTTTGTCTATGGTGGAAATCTCCAAACTATTGAACGGTTGTTGAACAATCGTATTCAGTGGAATGGTATCACTATTACTAACGGAATGTTTGAAGGATTGAGCGACTGGTGTGCCATTGAAGGCAAGGTTGGTAATTACAAGGATGATTCTTTCACGCCTGTTCTTACAACTTATGTCAAGAATGACAACAAGACCGGCGTTGTCGCCGTGAAGACTACCAACCGTCGTCGGCGCCGTTACGGTTATGGTTCATCCACCGAGAGCAAAATCATTTGCTCGCCGAAGTCTGTCGTCCTGATTCAAGACACTGACAAACCTTTCTTGGCGAAGGGATTGGCCGCTTGGATGTTTTACAAATCCGGTATGGACATTTCTCAAGTTTATGTTCTCGACTTACACAACGCTGAAGTCAAGGACGAATTCTACAAGGAATTCAATTTTGAGACTGTGCCTGTCAAATCTGTTGGTGACAACGAAGGCCTTATCAAGTCATATCTCAAATCAATTCGTGCTCCACGTTCTACGGCCGGTAATTCTCTCCGTGGCGTGTCTCGCCCGTTGAATTGCCCTTATGTCGTTATTGAAAATAGAAAAACTACTGGTGGGTATTTGCCGTCCTACGTTTCTTGGGGTTGTGAGGATGTAAATGCTCGTGGATTGGACGGCGGAGATAAACGGTATTACGTTGTTTATTCTAAGAAATCGTTCACGTTCAACGGCAAAGAAATACTCCACGAATACAGTAGTTCTTTCTGGCAATCTGTCTATGATTTGGCACTTACGGCGGGAGTGAATCTTGATAAGGTATTCGGAATTCACCGAAAAACGGCGGAATCAAATTGGTTCAAGGAATCAATCGAAGAAGGCGATTGGATTAATTTGTTTGATTTTGTTACTGAAAATACCGATTGTCTTCCGAAAGACATTATCAAGAAAATGTCAGCCTATTTTGAAGCCGAAGAAAATCGTGTAGGCCTTATTCCGGCACAGGAAATGTTGCCTATGTTGTCTGATGTTGATGGAATTGCCGCAAAATATTTTGGTGAAATTTCCGAATTTTCCAAACATATTGATACGATGAATATTCCAAAAAACCTTCGTATTGATGGATTTGAACACGAAGAAACCGATGTTGAATTGTTTCGTAAAACCAATGAGGCAATGAGAAAGAAATATCCTTTGATGTTCAAGACCAACCGGACGAATGCTTTGTATAACTGTATTCCGAATAGTTCTGATAAGTTGGACTTTCCTACTATTCGAGAATTGACGGAGTATGTAAATTTGATAGATTTACATTCGTAAAATATCCTTTCGTTAGGAGTTTTCACATACTATTTATATGTATGGAAACACCATTATGCCAAAACGAGACGACACAAAAACAATCGAAGATTTCCGCGAATCCAACAGGCAACGCCAAAAACGATTTTACGACAGGCACACAAAAGCCGAATGTAAGAGAAAACGTGATGCCTACAATAAAAAGCGGAAAGATTTATCTAATAACAAATCTGATTAATGATAAGAAGTATGTTGGAATTACTACCCAAACTTTGAAACGAAGGTGGTATGGTCACATTAATAGAAAAAATGATAGACGAAGTATTTTACATAATTCAATAAAGAAATATGGCAAAGAAAATTTCAAAATCGAACTGGTCGAAGAACTTCACAATGTAACAGAAAAGGGGTTATTACTAAAAGAAACCTTCTACATAGACAAATATAATACATTTATTGATAATGGTCACGGCTATAATTTAATAAAAGAAAATCCACAAAAATTGATTTATAGTGATTTTACCAGAAATAAAATGTCTAAAAACAGAACCGGTAAGGGAAATTCGTTTTATGGTAAAATTCATACCGATGAAACAAAAAGTCAAATTTCTAAATCTCGTATGGGAATTGGTCATACCGAAGAAACCAAGAAAAGAATATCAAAATCGTTAACAGGTGATAAATCGTATCGGTTTAACAGAAGAATCAGAAAATTCAAAAATGTTCGTTCACAAGAAGAATTTGTAGGTGTTCAATATGACTTTAGAAAGAAATACAATCTATGTCATCAAGGATTGACCGGTTTGATATGTGGAAAACGAAAGAGTCATAAAGGATGGATTTTGGTTGAATAGATTGAGGCTTGACTTATTCTAAATCCGTGGTAAATTTATCTCACGATTGAAACAACTTAAACAAAATCATTATGAACATTACATTTCTACGAAACAAAGATGGTAGTCCACGGGGGTTAGTTTATATCTCATCCACAGGCACTGCGAAGACTGTCAGTAAGGATTCGTGTAATTGGGCGAAGATTGAGGCCGCTATTCGTGACAACGACGAAGACGCCTTGATGAACGCCATTTCAATGAAGCGTTCTGTCGAAAATTTCGGTAATACCGGCAAGATTCAGGTTCGCAACGGCGCCGTCTATTACGGTGGCGAGAAGTTGTTTGGTGAAGACGTGAATCGAATTTTTTCATATTTACACGGCGGATTTCCTACGGCCAGTATGATTAAGTTCCTTGAAGCCAAGGTTCGTAACGTGTCGCCTGAATCCGTGGTTTCTCTTTACAGTTTCTTGGAAAACAAGGGGATGCCTATCACCGACCGGGGAACTATACTTGGATATCGTGGAGTCGAATCCGATTATTATTCAAAGACTTCCGGTTCTGAACCACTCATTTCTGGTAAACGTGATGAACGTGGCAAAATTCTCAACGCAATTGGCGAAACGATTTGGATGGACAGGTGTTATGTGTGTGCCAATAACAATGAAGGATGTGCTGGCGGACTCCACATTGGTTCCAAGGATTACGCTACAAGTTGGGCCGGTAATGGTGGCAAAGTAATGATAGCCGAATTCTCACCCGAGTTTGTTGTATCTGTTCCTGCCACCGAACACCAAAAACTTCGTGTCTCTAAATACAAAATTGTCGGCGAACTTAACGGTGAAGTATTGGGCGACGTTTACAACGGCGACTATGCTCGTCCTGACGAATCGCCTAATCCCGATGAAGATGAATTTTCCGATGATACCAAGGTTGCCGGTATTACTCCTGAAATTGTTACATCGAAAAATATTTACAATATTTCTGATTGGAGTCGTGGTCAAGCGACGGGATACAAAGACGGAAAGGGACATCAGAAACGTAAATTTTACGAAGAAGACCGTGGCAATTCATTTAAGAAATACTCGAAAGAATTTATTACTGGATACCTCGTCGGGTATCTTGATGGCCGCAAGTAAAATTTCACTACAAATGGGTAGCATCTATTAGCGTTCCTGCTCCCAAAGAAAGTGATGGTGTGTTGGTTATTCGGGTAACTGACACACCTAACTTTTAAATAATTTTGGTCAACGCTTGACATTTTATATCTTCGTGGTAAACTTTGAATATGAAGAAACCAATAAATTTGATGTTAACATTAACAGCGATTGTATGTATCTCAATTCTGTTTTTAATAAACGGATTTATTTCTACTATGTCGGTTTTGTCGGTTCTTTTCTTTTTAATGTGTTGCGCAAGATACGCATCAAAAATTGCCCATTTTTTCAACAATATTTTTAGACTTCCACATCCAGGCCCAAACGACCCGCAAGGAAGTTGTTCTTGTAGAGAACACGAAAAGAAAAATAAATAATAAAAATTTATGATACAAAAAGACGACGTGGATTTGGTGAAGGCAATCAAAAAGGTTTGCGACGGCGCCGATGCGCTTGATGTATTCCTTTTCGTGATATTCCTTGTAATATTTCCACCGTTGCCTATCATTTGGTTCGCGGTTCGTGTTGTTCAAGAACTCGACTGAAAAATTTTATGGGCGAATACGCATACGAAATTCAAACGCCGGACGCAAAAGGCAATTGGGTTGCCGTTGACACCACACAAACCGTCAAGGCATACGACGAGTACGAAGCCGAAACAGAGGCCAGTACGTTCGCCAGCAATAATTACAGTAATTGGCGTGTCAGAAACATTCGTTTGATTAAACGTTATGTCAACCCCGATGGTGAAATTTAATTTGTGAAACTAAAGTCAATACTGATATTTTTTCTTATCATCCTCTTACTGGCGATGGTTCTGCCTACATTGGTTTTGTGTTTAAAAATGGGAATCGAAGACCAAGAATTTGAAGATACTTGGTTGGGTAAAATGATTGCTCAAATGTGATTTATGAAATGTAATAAAGCTCACGAAAGATTTATATAATGATTAATTTCAAACTATTGTTGACGCCTGAAAACGCATTACCTTTACAAAATAGAATTGTTGAATGTGTATTCAAGACTTCAAAAACACATCCTTTATATGGGAAATTTTCAATGTGGCACGGTGCCCTTGAAACCGAATATTTTGAGGTAATGTTTCTCGGTGGTGTTGTTGTGGTGTTAATTGCGGAACGTGAAATGGAACTGGGAAAACATTCTGTCGCCTTTGCCGAATCACAATCGTTATTGGATATGGCAGAATTAATCAAAGGTTCGTCTCCTGAATTGAAGGTATCTCTTCAAGATGAATACACAAATGTTATCTCAAAACGTGAACAGATGGAAATAACATTCGCTAACATAATGTCCATTCTCAATTGGCAATACGTCGAAGGCGCCAAGGTGGATGAAACGGATATGTTAGGAGATTGATTTATGACCACATACCAAATACAAAAATACTTGGTGGACAATTTCAATTTGAGAATTGAACAATCCGGAATAAATCCGCCTTATAGTTGTGTTGTTTGTAGTAATAAAATACCAACACAATTGTTCAGTAAAGCCTACAAATATGACGATAACAGTATTTGTGTCGGTTCGTTTGAAACAGGCAAACCTCATGTTCCTTTAATTAATTACTTTAAGATTGATAAAATCGAACTGGTAATCAAAGACCGTGAAAAAGACAATTTATTGAGGGATTGTTATCCATTTTTGGTTCACGCTCTATGTTCCATACCAGATGAAGTTCCAGAATATAAGAAGGCCACCGAATTAATTGAAAGATTTAAGGCGTTGGGATTGGATTTTTAATTAAATAATGTCATTAACTATCTCAAGTCTTACCACGCTTGACTTACCATCAAACACCTGTATTCTGCGTTTATGGCAAACAAAAAGAAGTCAGAAGATATCTACGTTGACCAAACAATGTTTCGGACAACGGTAGGCGATAGGACGATGTTCGCTCCTTATACGCCCGACGGCATCCGAATGTTGGACACCATGTATGCCAACTGTATCATGGCCGGTGTTGGAACGGTTGAGAAATTAACCAAACATATTCAAGACAATCCGCATTTACATCAACAATTGAAAGACAATCTCATTCTGAATATGAGACACTTCGGTAAGTGTAGCCAACTTTGTGAGGCGGACAGAAAACTTCTCGAAAAGAAATTGGCACAACGGTCTTTGATTTTCCTTGACTAATTAATATGTTCTCCATTGAAACCAATTCAGGCCTAATAGTTGAAGAATTACGCCATTCTTAAATGGGTGTTCCGAGCGGTTGCCCTTGTCTTTCTAACGTCTATTTTGACAAATTACGGTATGACCATCGCTAAGATTGGCATAGCTCCCCGCGTCTATCTGATTGAATACGTCGTCAGCACCGTTCACAACGGCGTTCCGCCGAGTCAGTAATAACAAAATTTGGTTTCTGTTTGTTTGTTTCAGCATTAAGTCCGTGGATTAATAAAAGTCCACGGGCTTTCTGTTTATGTGAAGTGTCACGCTTGACTTGTTCTAAACCTTTGATACAATTTTTATATGGCAAGTGTTCCACCATCAAGACCCGATTTGATTCGTCAAGTGTTCCGTGAGAATCCTAATACGATTTTTACGAGAGCACAAGTGATTGCACGGTGCCTGATTGGGTTCGGTGGCTCGGTTGAAAACGAGACGAAGCATTTGAGTATGTCTTTATCCCGTATGTGGTATAACGGCGAATTCAAGAAATACAAACTTTCAAATATGGCCGGATTTTGTCGTGTGGAAGATGACCCGTTCATTCAATAATTTATGACATTCGGAAAATTAATCAAAGAAATTGAAAAGTGAAAACTATTAAACCAATCCTCACAGGCTACATGGCCGTTTGGCCGACGCAAAAACTTGTCAAAGTCAAGGTTGAGCCGTGTTGCACCGTCTTCCCCTTCATGGTTCGGGCGGTTGACCCAAACGAAAAAAACTTTGAATCATTTCCCATTCCTGACCCGTCATTCGTCAAATTGTATAGGACGGAGAAGGAAGCGGAAAAGAGTGAACTGGCCAAACTCCACAAGCAATACTCGGCAGAGCGGCGGGCGTTGCGTGTTCAGCAACAGAAATACAAGTGGGCACTTCGTCAAATCGAAGACTACAAACATTTTGGTGCTCTTCAAAATCCAATTTTTATTCAACAATGAAACAATACGGTAAAGGTTCAAAACCAAGACCATTTACAGATATGAAAAGTTACCTTGACAACTGGGATTCTGTTTTTGGTAAAAGAAAATTTAATGGAGCCGGCTTAATTGTGAAAACAAAAAAGAAAAAAACTACAAAAAATAAAAAGGAACTTTGCCCGCATTGCGCAACTGTAAATCTTAAACGAATTGATACTTGGACAGTAAAATGTTCCAAGTGTGGATTTGAAAGATAATTGAATTTTTCACGATAATTACGATGGAATGTTATCCGTTCATATACTTATTGGTATATGAAACCATCAATATACAAGGTAACAAATAAAATCAATAGTAAAATTTATGTAGGACAAACTCACCGTTCACTGGAAACTAGATTCGACGCTCATGTGGCAATGAGATTATTTCCAAGAAAATACGGAGTTCGCCTTTTGTCATTGGCAATTTCCAAATATGGAAAAGAAAACTTCTCTATAGAATTGATTGAAGAATTGCCGGAAGGAACATCGCAATCTATTATAGACGAAAGAGAAATTTATTGGGGTAATTACTACAATAGTCTTTCACCAAATGGATATAATTTGAAATTGGGGTTTGGTTTAAGAAGTAAATGGTCAGAAGAAGTTAAGAAGAAAATTGGAAACGCACACAGAAATAAAATTGTCTCAAAAAAGACAAGACAAAAACTTTCAAAAATTTTCAAGGGACGAATAATTTCACAAAAAACCAAAGATTTAATTTCTAAAAACAATTGCAAATATTGGTTAGGTAAAAAACGTAGTAAAGAAACGTCGTTGAAAATATCAAAGTCATTCAACGCCTTAAAAGAAAGCGGGTGGATATCTCCACTATCTAAATCTGTGAAGGCAATTTGTGATAACAAAGTAAAATATACATTTAGTTCTATGCACGAAGCAGAACTATCAAAATGTTTCGACAAAAAAATTTACGCCACGGCAATATGTGGATGTATAAAAGGAAAAACAAAAAGCTGCGGTAAACTCAATGGAAAACGTGTTCAATGGAGATATTCTAATGACGCTTGACATTTTATACAATAGTGATATACTCACAATATGAAAGATTTTCTCGTTATATTTTTATTATTTTTATTCGTTCTATTAGTAACGGTTTCGGCTTTTGGAATTGGAATCGTCTTTGGAATAATCTTTTTTGCGATGAAATTTAACTTTATATTTACGATTGCAACAATGTCTTTAGTGGTTTCTATCATATTTTGGTTAGACGAAAGATTTTAATTTATGAAATCTATCGCCGAAAGAAAAAAAGAACGTGAGGAAAAAGAGCGCCGACAACGGATGAAGCGGACACATGGTTCGTCTGGCAAATACCGTCACTTTGGTATTCCGGCTTACAGTTTGGGATGGTCTGCGTCAGAAGGCGACTTGGCTTTCTTGAAGAAAAAGGCAGAACATTTCATAAAAGTTTGTAAGAGTGTTGCTCCACACCAATTCTACCGATATCTTAAATATATCATCCTTGAAGAAGAACGTGTTATCAAGGAAGAACGGGAAAAACGTGATGCCGCGTGGGCGGCAAGTCTTGCCGCTCAAGCGGCTATCAATACTTTGCCAACCGTTCCAGCGACAACGCCGACGCCTGTTACCGTCAGTGGTGAAGGTTCTACCCAAGTTGTCACCAACGCAGTTCCGGCGCCTGCCGTCACCCAGTGAAACTTCTACGGGCGAAACAACTGAATGGACGATTGACCCCGATTTTAACAACCTTGTAATGTTCACAGGAACGACAGGAATTCGTAGGCCACGTCGCCGCAGGAGAAATTAATTTATGATACCAAAATTCTACAAAAGATTGGCATTGGGATTCGTCCTATTTGTCTGTATTATCGTCCCGTTTTGTTTCTGGCTCAGCGGCTGGAAATTTGACAGAGATTCAACCGGCATCGGTTGTGTCGTATTGACACTGGTGGTTTCGGCGTTCGGTGGTGGAGTAATTATGAGTATTGGTTCTGAAAACAAGGAAGAATGAATTATCCAAACAAACGTTGTCAACAGAAATTGTTAGCGCCTATCGTGAAAAGTTTCAACGATGGAACTGACAACGTGGATAATTTACCGCACTCACACCTTGAATGTCCGTTCTGTGGTCAGCAATTCAATCACTGGCATTGTGGAGTTGAACGCCTAAAAGAAGTTTTTGGGAGTCAATTCACCATGTATCTCTGACGCTTGACCTGTCGAATTAGTCTGATAGACTTTTTACATGAACAGATTAAAATTTCGTGGATTTTACAAAGGAAAGCCGGTATATTTTACCTTTGAAACCTTGATTGGACCATAAATTTATGAAAGATTTTTTTATACAAATTGGAATCGGAATTGTGATGACGGCTCTGTTTGTGGTGACTATCATCGCAATCGGTTTGGTGTGGGCGTCAGTCTTGTTGTATTCAACCTTTCAATGGTTGGTCACGAACGATGGATATACTCATAATAAATGTAAGTGTGGTTGTGGTAACATCAATAAGTTATACAAACCATTAGACCCGAAGTTGGAACAGGAATTCAACGTGGCTTTCTCAAAGAAACCGTTTCCTAAACCTTACTCGCCGACTGATAATCCGTTGTTTCGTCCAACGCCCGAGGAACTGGCAAAGTTGAAGGCCAAGTTGCCGCCATTTGACCGTGAGAAGGTTTTCAAGGCCGTTGACGATTCAAACGTCAGAATGTCAAATAAAACCTTCGGTCGTGTGGTGGCAGAAGTAACGTTCAATGAAATTTTGAAGAAGGCAAATGGCAGGCACACTCTCCGTGGTGAAAAAGGACAATTCATCAAAGGAAGTCAAACCGAAACGCCTATCACACGTTATGGTGTGCCGACAAATGAACGTTTTGAAAAAAATCAATGACACAACGTTTTACAATAAGAGTTACGGACGGCAAAGAATTGGAAAGAGTTCTAACCATTCTCTTTTCAGTTGGGTTTGTTTTAAATAATAAAAAGAGAATCAAAACACTCGACGAATGTTGTAAAACGTATTTTATTCACAAATTAGACGGTTGGATAGGTTGGCATTGGATTTCTTTGGGTCAAGAAGACCTTGAATGTAAAATGGTCATTAACGTTTACACTCATAAACCTTTTACCTCGTCTCATACAACAGTTGAAGAAGTTATTGAATTAGTAAAACAAAACAACTGGTAGAATAATAATAAAAATATGGCCGAAGGTAATAAACCGACAGAGGAGGAAAAGAAATCCACAATTCCATTGGAAGAATTAACAATGCTGGATGGATATGAGGAATTATATCAATGTGCATAAACAAATACAAATTAAGAATGATATATTCCGAACAGATAGATTATACTTTTGAAGTATTGTTTGGTTTCGGTTTTGTATTCACCGCCGGTAACAGAATAAACAATTACAAAACTGTTAAGGCAAAACATTCAGCCTTGGAACGTGGCGATTGGATGTGGGCAATTTCAGGCTATGACGAAGAATGTCAACGTGTCTTTGGTGTATCACAACCATTTGATTCGAGCACTTACATCTTTACGGAGATAACGCTTGATGACTTTCTTTGGGAAATGGTTGAAGAGATAAGGGAACCGGCCCTGCCCATAGAGGAGGGCAGCACCCCCAACGAGTATTTTAAGTTCACCCCCCCACTGTGAACGACGCTTGACTTCTCCCCAATCTCGCGGTAGAATGTAATTATATGGGATGCGACTTTTATGTGAATGTAGGACCGGTGGTTGTGATAAACAATCCACCGGTTGGCACAACCGAAACACATGTCTCTTGTTGTAATGACAAGTGTATGAGGTTTCACAAATATGGAACAGGCAAGTTTTGTCCTGATTGTGGTTCGCCGATTCGAGAATGGACGGAGACGGTGGTGAAACCACTTGACATTGACTTCTATGAATTATTCAAAGAAAAAGAAACTTTAGTTCCGGCCTGTCCTGAACAACAGGCCACGGCAACCATTATTCTCATCCCAAATAAAAAGTCAAAAGAAGTTGGATTCGAGCATTTTGATTTATCTTATCAACCGTTTGAAGTTTTTCCGAAGATTGAAGAAATCGCCGGTAACATTGAAAAGTTTAAACGAGTATTTGAAACCGAACTTAATAAGTTAAAGGAAATCTTTGGCGGCAATAACGTTGAAGTTCGATACGGAACAGTTGGAACCATTGATTGCTGAAATTTTATGACAACCTTAATCATCATTCTTGTAACTATCTATCTTCTATCGGCTTTGGGCTGTTGGAATTGGACACGAATCGCTCACAGCGTTGGTGGTATCTATGAGGATACACAGATAACGCTTGATGACTTGATTTTGTCTCTTCTTCCGATTATTAATACAATCCTATCAATAATGGCTTGGAGCGAACAATCTCCACGAAAGGATAAAAAGACGGTTAGTAGTAATAGAGAAAGCAAGTGGTTGAACAAAATCTTTTGTATAAAGAATCGTCGGGAGGCACACCTATACATTGCACAAATGGAGTTGAACAAGGATGCGGCCCGAATCCGTCAAGAAGCAGAAACCGTCGTCAAGTTCGCTGATAAGGTGATGGATGTTGTTTTTGCGTTAAGACAAAATAACTGACATGAATCTCACCCCAAATAAGATAAAGACGATTGTCAGTCGCCATGAAGATTTAACAAGTCTGATTAGCAACCGCTGGTCAACTCTGATTGGTTTCGGTTGTGGTTATCTAAAAGATTTCACTATTGAAGGTGATTATATCAGAATCAACTTTACCCTTCGTGGTAATACAGGTTATGATGTAATACACCAAACATTCTTTCTTCTACCAGAAGACGAGGCAAAGAAACAGTTTGCCAATGCTAAAAAGGAAACATTGGAATCATTCGCTCATTCTTGGATTCCTCAAAGATATACACCCAATATCTGATATAATTTATGACAATTACCAAAGACACATCCGTAACGGTAAAAGATGGAAACTTTAGAATAAGTATGGGAACCGCCGCTAACAACCTTTTACGCCAAAGAGAACGCCTGTAATAGTGAAAACTCAAAGTTTGTATTATACGAACAGAGGAGGGAGAGATTGACAGACTTATTGTAATGCTTCAGACCGCCAAGGAAACGATGAAGACAGCTCCACAAGTGATAACAGAAGTCGAAGTCAATCCAACACCAACCACATGACACATGACAACTTTGTCTATAATCTTTGGACATTTAGAAACGTATTCACTTATATGATAAAAATCTTTCTTACGCCCAAGCTGACGGAGAACACAAAGGAACTGGTATAATCATCAAAAAGACGATTGATGGAAGAGCGATTGGCTTTGCTCCAACGGCGAAGAAAAGGTTCTGTCTCAGTTTTGGGTGTGAGGGATTGGATTGGCATATACATCATTGGGCGCCGCCAAGAGTCATCTGGCGAAGTGTATAAGACCCAAGAGATAAGTTGGCTCAAGGAACAAGCGTTCAACCTTAAAAGGGCGCCTATCGTCGTCCGTGATTTGTGAAACGAAATGGAACGTATATTCACTTATTCCCCATATACGGAGAGGGCGGAGCACCCCAAGGAATGATTGCCGGCCCCCCTATGGGCGGGGGTGTACCCCCCCCACTATATGACCCGATACCCCTACCACTCATTTTTAGAGGTATCTACTACGTCAACAAGTTAAGGAACGTTAAAGCGCCTGAGTATTATCGTTAACTCTATGACGCAAATAGTTAAAACATTGTAAAAATTCCCGGCTCGTAGCACGTTTCCGATGTAATACGTTTACAAATATCAGGCTCGTAAAACGGTCATTTATCCAAGTTATATCTCGTTTACGAGCCAGAAATCCGGAGGGATATTTAATATCTTTTGTACCTAGTCGCTGTGTCGCTTGGCCGTCAGGCCATAAAATTTAACATAGTAAACTATGTGTACTAAGTACAAATTTTTATTTTCCAAACGCCAAAATTTCTTAATTTTATTTTGAATATTTTTAGAAAAGTTTAAGAGTCTGAAACCAAGAAAAAATTAGGTAATATAGTCAAAAAATTTTAAGAGCTCAGCGAAAAGCGCCTTATTAATTAAAACAATCAGATGAAATTTTGATATTTTAACGATAACGTAGCCAGACCACAATAGGTGGTATTAGTTAAAAGTTCAGTATACAATTAGTAGTATGTTTAAGAAAAGATTGTCAAAATATTGGAAAAATGCAGGGAAGATAAAATATTAACGTTAAAGGCATCAGCGCAGGCTCTGGTCCCCTATTCTCGGCGCCTTGCGGTCGGCCTCATGTTGCCCTCAACAATTACAGAATAACAGTTTTTTATAGAACGTCAAGCCCTGCTCGGTGTCGCTTGACAATTCAAAAATAATTGATAAATTTGTTTTATGATAACAACATCTGGAAAAGATTTTGCCGTTCAAACGGCACTAAAACCAACGAAATTCAACTTTGCGGATGGTTCTGCTGCCAGCGATGGAAATATCGTATTGGGTATTTCTAAAGACCATGTGGCAATTTCATTCAACAATACCGAATACAATCAAAACTCTTTGGTAACACTGACAATGAAGGACGCAGAAACTTTGAAAACTTTATTGAATTCAATTTACTTTCCTACCGCTTGACTTTGTTAAAACATTCGGTAAATTATTTGTATGAGTAATACAACAACATTGAAATTGCCTAACGGAAATTTTTCACATTCCGATTTGGCAATCGCAAACGGTAAGACTAATCAACAGATATGGGCCGAATATAGTCGTCTTCGTAAAGAAGGAATAATTGTTTCAGCAGGAACTCGCTCTACAGGAAAGGGAAAACCTACTTCTTTATGGAAAGTCGCCGACGGGGTTCCGGTTCCACTTGTGGCCAAGGTTACACCGGCAATCCTAGCCGCCCGCCGCGTGGATGAGGTCAAAATTAGCACACAACCGAAAATGAAGTTGCCGACCATACAAAATAAACCTCAAAGTGTTGCACCTATAACCCACGGAGTCATTGGAAGTGTTTTTGTTCCGGCAAAGCCCGAATCTACCTTGGCTGTCGTTACCGAAACGACCATTGTGGTTGAATCTTTGCCCGTGGTTGTTCCTACCGAAGCGCCGATTGTCACGGAAACGGTTGAAGTTATTCAGCCTGTTCCGGTGGTTCGTAACCTGACCTGTCAAGTGACTGAAATTGATGCCGTCTGTCCCTTTTGTCAAACCAAACTTCTGTCAGTCGAAACCTCGGGTGGTTACAAAGTGTGGTGTCCTGTGAATGATTTGAAAGTCTGCTCATGTTCGGAAAATCCATACGGTTGTGCCAATACTGTCAAGAATGCCGTTGAAATTCTGAATGATAAGTTTTTCAAACATCGTTCACCGGCCAAGTAAGGCTTGACTTCTATAAATAATAGAATAGTATTATTTCACGATTAACGAATAATAACAACAACAAACACAAAACAAATGAAAAACAACAAACAAAACAAAGTCAACAAAAACCGTCGTTCGCTCAAGGGCAAGTGGGGCAAGGTTGGTGCTCCCCCGAAGGCGACTCGTTTCCCCCGCGGCGCCTTCACGATGGAATCCCTGTTCAGCATGAACAAGAACCAGTGTGAACTGTCGCTCCGTAACAAGGTGGATGACAAGTTGGCCGATGGTTCGCTCATCGCCTTGAAGGCCCGCAAACAGCCCGGCGGGAAGGTTGGTCGTCCGAAAGCGGTCTTCGTGTTGAAGGACAATTACGACAATACGAAGCACGACAAGGCCGATGTCAAACCCAAAGCCACCAAAACCCGCACGGTTATCACCGTCAGCCCGACTCCGGTTGCTCCGACTGTTCCGCCGGTTCCCGAGACGACTCCGGGTGTCGCGTCAAGCGTGGCGACGGTTGAACCTCCGATTGAAACCGTTCCGGCCGCTCCCGAAGTGACGGCGCCGGTGGCAAGCGAGCCTGTGGTTGGTTAATAATTCCAATCAATGTCAAGCCCTGTGATGAACAGGGCTTGACATTATTCAAACAACAAACATAATATTTATATGATTAAAAACTTCTTTAACCGAATCGGAAATTTCTTGATTATATGAAATTTCCAATCATAACGTTTTCGTGGGCAAACTTTACGATGAGCAGTGATGGTAAGACTTTGATATCGGAAGCATCCGATATGGAAAATCGTCATTTACAACCGGTGAATGATGTTGGTGGTCGGGGATTTAATGTTCAATTTGAACGGAAAGGCGGTATTGTTGAAACGGTTACATTCATTTTGAATGATGTTAAACTTTTTACAGATGATGATGGAATTGCGTCGTGGGAATTCGTTGTAACCGCAGAAACGGCAAAACAATATCCACACTATGCTGACTTTAAGGCCACCATTTTTAACGACTGACAACCCATCCTTTATAGGATTTGCGTCTGTTATTACCGTTTATGATATCATAGACAGGCGACTTAAATAGATTATATTTCTTAATAAAATCAATACATTTTTGAAGATTTAGTTCCGGTGTTTCTGTATCCCAGATTTTTAACAATTTGAATCCGCTTTGAATTGCCGTATCTTCTTTGAGTTTTTCTTTATTAACAATTTGTTCTTTGGATTGGTCAACGTGATTCAATGGTTTCCAACTATCACCGGTCGAATGCCATACATGGCCATTAAATTCAATAATAATTTTTAAGTGTGGTATGACAAAATCGTAAAAGAATAATATCTGATGGTCTTTATTATAGAGAAAGTATTCTTTCTTGTTTTCATATCCAATGTAATACTGCGAATCATCTTTGATAATGTTACTTTGTTTAATGTATTTTAATAGTGGAATGAATACTTTTAATGATTCCTTGGATGCTTTACAAAAGTCAATCATTTTACTTTTCTCAAAGGCAATAATTTCTTCGTCGGTTTTACCATCATAAAGACTGTTAATCCATTTTGTTTGTCTATCATTGAAGCGTTTTTCACCAGCTTCTTTGCCGTGACGTTTAATACACTTGGCAAGAGTAAATGTGGATTGTCTCTCTTTAACTTTCTGAATAGATTCTAATTCGGAGAATCCTCGTTTTATCCAATATTCTTTACAGTTTGGCAAGGATTCTTTATATTTTGGAGAATTGAACCTTACCTTTGAGCAGGCTTTTCCGGCAGTGGATTGATATTCGGATACTTTTATAGTTGTATCGTCTTCATTCCATCCACGACATAACCAATATTGTCGTTGACTTTTGAACCTATACTTGAATACTTTTTTAGATAATTCTTGCCACATTAACTGCGACTGACTAAAGATGTTGTTTGGTTGTATCAATGATAAGAGATATTCATAATCATTATTAGAAAATTTAATAAAATCGTTTATAGTCTTATGAGAGAAACCATCTTTAGGTTCCTTAATGTAAGTTTCTAATTCTTTAATAGTATTAATTTCTTTAATGATTTTTAAGATTTTGCCTGTTCTACTTCTGTTTACAAGTTTCATATTTGTTACTGGTGTTGGTTATTCCCTATACCAGTATAAGTATTGTCGAGAATCTTCAAACGCTTGACTTCTTTTTATTATCTGATATTGTTTCTTTGTGATTGAAAATTTTGATTCGACTCATTTACTACAACCGCAGATTGAACATACTTGTTCTTTGATTACTTCTCTTAAAGAGAATGGAATTTCTGCCGACTTCTCCGGAACCGGCTCAGGAAAAACTTTTGTGGGGGCGGCAATTGCACGTCATCGTAACCGCAAATTTGGTGTCATTTCTCCAAAACTTAACATTCCCAAATGGAAAGCCACGCTTGACAGATTTGGCGTAAAGCCGGAATTTGTTATTAACTATGAAAAACTTGCCCGCGGGGGGACTGATTTGTATCATTACCGCAAACGTGGAATGAAAGAAGTTCCTGAATTTCTTCGTGGCGAATTCAAAGTTCCAAGAAATTTGGATTTGTATTTTGATGAGGGACATCGGGCAAAAGGTCACGAATCATTGAACGCTGGACTTGTTTACGCAGCGGCTGAACAGAGAATTCCGATGCACATTATGTCTGCTACGATGGCGATGACGCCGCTTGACATGAGAGCTTTCGGATTCGCCGCTGGTCTTCACAAGGGAATGAATCACGTCAAAATGGAAAACTTTGGGATGCGCAAGTTCAAGGCATTCATGCAGGACGCTGGTGCCGAATATGTTGGACGTTGGGGAGCCATGTATTTTGACTCTGAAAAAGAAGAGTCCAAACAAAAGTTGCAGGCCATCCGTCGTGAATTGTTTGAAGTAAAGAAGATTGCCAGCCGAATGAATCGTGCCGACTTTCACGGTATTTTTCCTAACAATCAAATTGAATGCACTCCGTATGACATGGGCGCACACGGTGTCAAGATTGCCCGTGTTTATGAGGATATGCAGATGGAACTTGCCCGATTGGAAAAGTTCTCTGAAAACTACTCACAACATATCTTCGCGGTATTAACCAAAGCCCGGAGGCTTGCCGAATTGTATAAGGTTCCTACGCTCTGTGAACTTACCGAAAATCTTGTGGATGAAGGCAAGTCTGTAATCATCGGCGTCAATTACACTGATTCGATTGACGCACTTTACAGTCGTCTTTGTAAGACAATTGGAGCCGACAAGATTGGACGTATCTATGGTGACCAGTCATTCGCTGAACGTCATGCCGACATTGAAGGATTTCAATCTGATAAGAAACGTATCATCCTCGCCAATATCTCGGCTGGTGGTGAATGTATTGACTTACAAGACATTACGGGGAAACATCCTCGGGCGCTCCTCTGTAATCCATCCTATCGGGCGATTGCAGTGCTTCAGTTCCTTGGGCGCCATGACCGCGCTGGAGCCAAGTCGGATTGTTTGACTAATTTGGTTTTGGCAAGCGGCACCATTGAAGTCAGCGTAGGCGCCAAGTTCAACGGTAAAAAAGGACACTTGGATATTCTGAATGATGGCGACTTGGTGCCGGACGGAATCAGTTTCACTACTTCTCGAATCATTCAGGGAATGGATGTGTGAGGCTTGACTTGTGGTCAATTTTGTATAAATTAAATGTATGAACAAATCTGAATGTAAATGTGGAAAAGGTGACGATTGTTGCAAAAACAAGGTCAAAACCGAACGTCGTAAAACTGGCGAACATCATTTTTCTAATCCTATCAATGGAATACCACGTTGCGTCACCTGTGCGTGTGATGAAGATGACGCTTTTGTCGGTGGTGAGGAATGTTCTTTCGGTAAGAAATCCGATTGACAGTAAACGAATTACTGATACTATATTTGTATATGGTAACACCAAAAGTTTACGAAAAACACGTCATTGTTATTGACGGCGTTGAACACCTTGTAAAAGGAATGGATTGGACGGCATCAATCGGCGAAGCCATTAAGGATGGCTGGTTGGAAAATACACCGGAAGAAATTATTGAACATATCAAACAAGCCGACTGATGCCGCTTGACAAAACATCGGCAAGGTGTATAGTTATTCCGTTGTAAGCACGGAGCGTCCTGTGCACAAGGATTTAATTCGTTCAACTCGAATATTACAATAATGCTCTTGTAGCTCAACGGATAGAGCCGCTACCTTCTAAGTAGCTGATAATAGTTCGATTCTATTCAAGAGCACCAATTTTAATGTGGGCCAGAAGCTGTCGTTGGTTATAGCGTTTTCCTCATAAGAAATTGGCCGCGGGTTCGATTCCCGCATGGCCCACCACTTTATCTTTATGTAATCCAAAATGTATTTCTGCGTGACAATTTCTACAAACACAAATACATTTATCCAATTCTATTTTTAACACTTTCCAAGAATATGTCTTTAGATTTGATATGTTGAATTCTTTTTGCGTCGGGTCGATATGATGAAAATCTAATGCGCCAAGGTATTTATCATATCCACAAATAAAACACTTGCCTCCCTTATATTCTACACATTCTTTTTTTCTGTTTGATTGTTTTTGATAAGTAATTCTATCATTACATTCTTTACACCAGTAATGAAATTTACCATCTTTCTTGAGATAAAAGTTTTCGGTTGTCAAGGATTTTTTTTGATGACATTGTGGACAAGTCTTATATCCTTCTTCAATTTCTTTTTTTGTTTTGGTTCTTAATACTGTCCAAATTGCGTGAGTTTGTAATTCAAACAATTTTAATCTGTTCTTTACAACACATTGGCTACATTTTAATTCTTTGGCAATATCATAAGTCGAATAATTTTTATCAATCAGTAATTGTAATTGTTCTTTTGTAATAACATATTGGTCAATCTTATGAATAGTTTTCATTGACAAATTTCGCAAATGTCCTTTTACGGTTGACCAACACATTTTTAATTCGTTGGCAATTTGTTTTGTTGTATATCCTTTATCTATGAGAGATTGATATTTGTCTTTTAGTTCATTAGTTATGTTCATAATAATAAGTAGTGAGTTAAGAGTTCAAATGACAATAAAACTACGCTTGACAATTAAAATATTTTTTGTAAGTTGAATTATGTCAAAGCCAATCATTGATGGAAAAGGAAAAGTCATCGGCCGCGAAGCCGGTAATGTAATGCTTGATGGAAAAGGTCACGTTGCAGGTCGTTATATTTCATCCAGTAATCGAACCGTAAACGGTTCCGGTAAGAACGAAGGTGTTGGAAATCAGACCTTACGTTTACTAAAAAAAGTGAACGCTTGACATTTTCGGAAAGTTGGTTAGTATGTATTTGTGATTCGTGAGTATTAAGAAGGTCGGCGTCAACCAGAAGGTAGAAAGCGAATCAGACTGGCGGTATAAGGGAAAGTAACGGCACACGAAGATGCCGTAAAAGGGTAGGGTAGGGTAAGGGATAGGGCGAACGGTAAGAGCCACTCAAATCATGTGGTGTTCCCGTTCAAGGGATTGATACTAGCGAAAAGCTGGCAAAGTTGGCCTCTTGTTCCATCCTCAAGGGATGGTGGTGTAAGTAAGCACGACACCCATTAGTGGTGTGGTAACAAAGCCAATTCGATTTGCCTATCAAGGCTTGACAGTGAGTTAAGTTCTGATAGGATGAAGATGTTGGTGGACGAACCGAAGTCGGCAACGACAATAGACCGCCAATTTAGATGAGATAGGTCGGCAAGACTGAAAAGTGTTAAAGGCACTTCTCCGTCATCGAAGGAAGCAGATTGCCATCTGTTGTGTTGATGATGATTATATGAGCGAGCCCGAATTCCTTTGTCTTTACTTAGCGGTGAAGATAATATTAAGGGTGTAATTTTTGTCAAATGACAATCGCGGCAGTGGACGACAAGATTGATTAAGTTCAATATAGTGTCAGTCGTGTGTCGAGTGCTGATAGATGCTAGAAATAGCAGGTGGTGAAAAAATAAGACGCCTTAATCCTTTCAGTGTTGTTTGACGCTTGACAGATGGAAGAGTTCTGTTAAGATATCGGTGAGAATTTAATATTGCAGGGACAAGCCGTGAGATGCTAACTGCGCTCATAACGCAGGTGAATAACTATGGTAGGTTTAACTCCTACCCCTGCAACCAAATTTGATTCGGGTAGGTTTGGATAAAACCAAACTCGGGTGCTAAGTCACCTTAAAAGAAAGTTAGTAACTTGACGGTAGCAATACCACATACAACTCCCGATGATATGAGTCTGCCAAGTGCTGGACAAGAATTCTTGAGTTAAGATTCAAACCGTAACCGCTCGCAGACATACTTGTGAACAGGTTCGTCTTCAACTCAAGAAACAATTTTGGTTGGTAACAGTGTATCAGACGCAGCTTTGGTTAAAATAGTCTTCTTGAAAGCGCTCTATACTGTTACCAACAGAAATAAGATTTGTTGGTGGAAAATTGTGGAAGACTCGTCAAGTAAAAACCTATATTCAAGGGCCGAAACCTTGGTAGAAGTTAAAGAGATTAGGGCAACCAATCCTAACTGCAGGGTATAACCATACCAAATTTATTGGTAAAACGTGCAGTCAACAAATTCGTTTTATTTGAGTGTTTGTTACGCGAGAACAAGTGGACTTGTTCAAGAGAAAAGGATACTTGTTCAAGAGAAAAGGATACGAATTCCTTACCGTAGATTGACAGAATAAAATTTACGTTTTGTTCCCTTTAGGGACTACTTATTGTTTGTAAGCGGAAGTGGTGTTATGGGAAGCATGGCGGAGTTCCACTTCGCAGGTGTAGGCTCAATTCCTACCTTCCGCTCCAATTTGTCTGTTGTTTTATTGACGTTAAAGATGAAATATTCTTTAACGTCATTTTGTTTTATTTATCAACGCACAAAAAGAGGGCACCCCGTAGTCTGGGGTACCCCCCGCGTTAAAACCATCCGCCAGCCCTTACTTGTCGGCTAGGGCCACCAGCCGGACGGCGCCCTGCAACCGTTGACGAAGAAACTTCTTGAATTGATACTTGGGATTGTCGCCGTCACGATTTACTTCCAGTCCGGTAATATATTTGTCATTCAGTTCAATGACCTGCACTTCCCGATTGGCGCCCTTGTATCTGAATTCGACAGTCGGATATTTGGCTTTCGGCTTCGATTCGGGAATGTGAATATACACCGTTCGGTTCCGCCGGGCCGCTGTCTGTTTCTTGGTGTGTTTACGACGATAGAAGACGTAATTGCCATAACCGCCAGAGCCGACTTCCCGGCCGATGGAGAACTTCACAGGACGAATCTCGTCATTGGTTTTGTTTTTATAGAAATCACCCTCACGGATAATTTCTCCGGTTTTCAAAATTCGGTGGTTATCTAATTTAATCATAACTTTGTTATATTACTTGTTTTATTTGTGAATGTCAAGCCCCAACCGCGGCGCGGGTACCCCCGCGCTCACGGCCTTGGCACCCGCGCTCTTGGTTGCTTCCTTTGTCTTCCCATAACCACTGATACCCAGTTTCTTCAAAGTGTTAAGAGCGGCTGCTGATTCTGTTCCTGCTCTTTGTTTGCCGTGAAGGAGTAACGCCAACGATTTTGTTCCGTAGTAAACCAAAGAATCGTCGTGGTCTATTTCCAATCCAAGTTTGTTCGCTTCTTCAACACTAAAAACCACCTTGGCAAAACGGAGATTATGTTTTTTGATAAGATAGTCAAATTTGCCGCCGTAGGAAGCGACCAGTCTTAAATTTGAAGGAATTGATTTGATACGTTTGACATAAAACGGCAACGATTTTGTGTAACCGTAAAAAATACGATACGGAAACATTTTAGCAACTTGTAACCACGCATCAAAATAAATTTGAGAGAAAAAATCGCCTGAAGCGTGAATTCTCACAGGCAAATTGAATTTTGAAACCGGTAAAGATTTAACAATGAGATTTACCATTTCCTTAACGGTTTTACAACTTTTTAACTGATTAAAATTGTGTTCACGTTGTAAGCGAACATTAACGAAAATTGATTCTTCGGATGCTGCAAAACAACGAAAGTGACATTGTGGCCCATCTTGAATTTTGTGACCACTTTTATTGGTAGAACATTTAACTACCATTGATTTACAAAGACTTGCGCCAGGACAGGTTCTTCCTGCCGGTAAACTAAAGATGTTTATTCCAACATCAATCTTGGCGTTGCCATTGGTAAACTTTAATAAATTCATATTTGAAGATTATCATAAAAATGTCATTCGTCAAGCGGTGTTATATTACTCCAAAAAAGAATGTTTTTTATTTGACAAAACAAAATCTTCTGTATATGTATTATTATGAAAACTGATAATAAAATTGTAACTTCACCATCACTCGGTATATCATTAGAAATTAAACAAAAATTGATAAGATTTCGTGATACACACACTTGGACAGAAACCTGTAAAGAATTTCCTAATGTTCATCCAGAAACGTGGCGCAGGTGGTTACATAATAGAGACGTAATCTTATCCACATCATTAGAAAAAGAAATGGATAAACGATTGAAAAATAAAACTCAAAAACGAAAAGAATGGCGAGACAAAAATCCAGATAAATCAATTCCATCGGTTATGAGATTGAAACATCCTTTTGTGGTGTGTTGCTATAACTCTAATGGAAATTTCAAAAGTAGAAGGGTTGGCAATGAAAAATTTGTTAAGTTAAAACCATTTGATTTATGGAAGATTGCCAAGAAGCAAAAATGTAAATGCGCAATAACAGGATTGAAATTAACTCCGGAAACTGTTTCGGTTGACCACATCATTTCAGTTTCTAATGGTGGTAAACATACAGTTGATAATTTAAGATTAGTTCATAAGGATATTAACCACATGAAAAATCATTATGATGACAAATATTTTTTGGAAATGTGTAAGTTAGTTTCACAGAACTTCAAATATTAACGATAAAGTGATTTGGGGTGGCGGAACTGCCTTCTGGCTTGCTTCGCCTCACAAAGATAGTTTACCATCCCGCCCGCTTAAGTCAAGCGGCGCGGAGATGGTTGTTGCTCATCTTGTGGATGCCGAAATAATCACTTTTCACCCAGACAATGTTTTCAGTGCGTGAACGTTTGAGAACAATGGCGCTGGTGTTCACCGGAATGTAAGGCCCACCGGTGTCCCGAAAGTCCACGTTGTAAGCAAACTTCACTCGTTGATTCTTTTTGAATTTGAATGGCATACAGTTAAGTTATAGAAGGTTTACCACAAGTCAAGCGGTCACAGAGCCTTGTCATCCAACAGATTCCGAATCATGTCCAGTTTGCCATCCGGAGTCATGTCATTGTTACCACAGATGTTTTGAATGTTGTTCACCTTGCGAACCAAGGCCGCTTTGGCTTCCTGTTCCGGTGTCATGTCCGGCACGTCAAAACTCAATGGCGTCATGTTACGGGGGTCAATCGTGGCATTGAAGCCAATCGGTTGACTATCCTTTTTTTGGAGGATTGTGTATTCGTAAATGTTGCTCACGTTCGGCTGGAAGACTTTGCCCTCTTTGATTTTGTCCACCTGATATCCGTTATAGATGGAACCATCATTCATCCGGCGAGGTAATTCATGGGAAGCCCAGCTACCAACCGAGGCGATAGGAAGCAATTGCTTATCAGGCATCACCTTACAACGAACAAAAGAGTTGTGGCCGTTGTTATAGTGAACGATGGAACCGACGACTAGATTAGCGTAGAACTGCTCGCCCTCGTTTGCGAGTTTGTTCCAGAACTTTGCCACCCGGTTGGAACCTTCAATCTCTTGCGTTGTGAATGCCCGCTTGACACCCGAGTAGTCGGGACAGTCAATCACTTCAGCAATCCAAGTTCCACGGCCACGTTTCTCGCGAACAACCCATTTCGGATTAGCATCGGCGTAGTGAGAATGAAACGTGGTAACATTTACAGTAATCATGTTTTTAATTTATAGGATATTTACCACAAGTCAAGCGTGGCTGGTGACGCTTGACAATAGTAATATGTTTGGTAAATTGATTATATGAAATACATCACTGTTTCACCAATACTCGAAAAGGCTGTTCGGGACAAAATCGAAGCAACCTTGGAAATTTGCCGTAAGAAGTATGACAAACCTCTCCCGATGCCGACTCTCAAATTTCGTCAGTCAGGACGGATTGGCGGATACTATCAGCCGCCACAAGCTTTTTGGGGCAAACCTGAACTCATTTCCATCAATCCCGACTATTTCAAAAACCACTATGATGAACAGTTGAACGTTACCGTTCCGCCTGAAGTGGCTCACTACGTCACCCATCACGTTTTCGGTAACGTTCAATCTCATGGCCGCGAATGGGCGAGTGTGATGCGGGCGATTGGATTGCCTCCTGACCGTTGCCATACATTCAGTTTGGAAGGTGTTAAGACTCGGGAAGTCGCCAAACCGTATCACTACGCCTGTGGGTGCGACATTAAACACAATCTCACCAAGCAGAAACATAACAAGTGTCAGTCGAATATCTCAATCTTCGGCAAGAGCGGTTACACTTGCCGCCGGTGCCGTAAGCCTTTGACTTATCAAGGCTTTACGCAGAATGGCATCTTCGTTCCGATGAAGAAACGGGAAACGGTGGTAGCTCCGGTCAAGGTTGTGGAAGTGTTCACCATTTCAACTCCGCCGGTAACGGTAACGGAACCCGAATCCATGTTCCGAATGGTCACAAAGTTTGTCAATGGGTCGCTCGTGAACGTTAAAGTTCCGATAACGGCCTAAACAAAAGGGAAGCCGGAGTGTGATGACTCCGGTTTCCTTCATAATTATCGTTAAAGTAATCAACGCACTCGTAGTATCGACCACCCGCTTTCACGCTTCGTATAGATAAGATAACAGAAGTTTTAACCAAGTCAAGCGTTGAGATTTATCCAGAATTTTCGTATGTTTTTCGTAATGGTTTATATTTATTGATATGGGAAGAAAAAAACTTAATAGAACCAAGGAAGAATTAGATGAACTTAACCGAACAAGAAGAATGCGTTATTACTGGAAACACAAAAGAAAAGAACGACAATCTGCTCTTGACAGATATTACAAAAGGAAAGATGTCAGGAATTTACAAGATAATAAATAAAGTTAATGGCAAGTATTATATTGGTAGTGCGGTTCATTTTAATAAAAGATGGAATACACATAAGTCTCGTTTAAGAAGAAATGTTCATGCGAATATTCATCTTCAAAATGCTTGGAATAAGTATGGTGAAAATAACTTTGAATTTATTATTATTGAAATTACTCCTAAAATAAAACTTGCCGAAGTAGAACAAATATATCTTGATAATATTAAAAATGATGTTAGTAGAAGAAAAAAATATTACAATATATCAATAGATTCTAAATGTCCGACTCTTGGAATCAAACCTACGGATGAAACACGAAAGAAAATAAGTGATTCACTCAAAGGAAAAAGTAAAGCACCATTTTCCGAAAATCATCGAATGAATATATCAAAATCACATCTTGGCAATAAAAATAGGTCATTCGATAAAAATATTTATCATTTCAAAAACACAATGACTAATGAAAAATTTATAGGAACACGTTATGAATTTTATACAAAATTCGGATTAAAAAATCAACAAAACTCTATATCTGAACTTATTAGTGGAATTAGAGGTAGTGTTAAACTGTGGACTTTAGATTCCTAAAACTTTTTTAACTTCTTTTATCGTTTCAAGCGGCCGAATTATTTTTGGTTTGCCTCGGGGATTTAATGAAAATCCTTTACTTCGTTCGAGAACTTCCTTACGAGACAAACACAACGTTTCTTGAATAGACCGCCCGTGGTTACATGAATAACAAGCCAAGACTTTACGTTTCTGACCCTGTTTTCTTTTAACAAAACGATAAGGCGAATATCTGGAAACTATATGGTCTATTGTGGCCATAAGTTCATCAGCATTTCCTTTCAATGCCTTCTCACATATTAGTTTGGTTTTGCGGCCGCACCAATGACACCGAGGGTCTTCGTTGTAGAGCTGAACTTTGAGCTTGTGATTACTCATCGTCATCGTCATTGTTTCGGATGATGTTCGGGTCACCTTTGATTGCGTAGGCTATGTATTTGAAGATGCCTACGATTCCACTGACTGCGATGCCGAACAAAAAGAATGTCAGAATAGGGCTGTCGGAAGCAAATTGAAAAAACTCATGTAACATACGCCCTTATACTACCACACTTATCGTTCCCCGTCAAGCTGTCCCTTACAGAGTCGAGCAACTTCCGTTTCGGCGAATTGCCACTTTTCCTTGTAGGATTGGGCAATCCCTTCCTGTTCTTCGATTTGCTGCTCAAAGGTTTCAATCTTTTCCTTCAATTCGGCAATGGCATTAGTGTGGTCATCAATGAGTTGGCACACCGGTCAATCGCGGCCGGCGAAACAAATTTCTTCGTGATTGTAGGAACAGAGTTTCATTTTATGCCTTGGATTGGAATTCCGACAGGTCCTTTTGGAGAGTGGTCACGTCAATCTTTTCGAGAAACATGGCCTTCGTAGTGCCTGTGATATGGGCTGAAAGTTGGAGGTTTCTGGCTCTTCCAGTTCGGAGAAGAAAGGCGATAACGCTTTGACCATCAACGAATTCTCCGGGTATAACACCATTCCTGATATCAATCAGAATAATTGTGAGACGTTTCATTATCGGTAGTATATCGAAAAATTACCAAAGGTCAAGCGTTAAGAAACCACCGGCATCCCATCAACATCATCGTATAAATCGAATGAAGAACGAAGGACGCCAAGTGAAACGGTGCCGTCGCCATATTGAAGGTCAACGTAGTCTCCGTTATCATTATAGATTTCAGCGTCCACCTTTTCACCGGCTTTGAAAGTTTCGGTTGTCTCACTTGTAATATTGTCGGTTTCTTCATCAAAACCATCAACAATTGTTAGAGTTATATCTTCTTTGAAAGTAATCATAAAGTTAGTATGACAAAGTTTTTATACAAGTCAAGCGTGTCGGTTCAATCGTGGAAATCAGCCGGAGGTGGTTGAAACCTGTTATCGTGAGGGTCTTCATACATCCGTTGAGCAGAGCCGCCCATCGGGCACCAAGCATTAGAATGGCTCTTATTACGCTTTTTTGATTTGTTGGTATCGACAAATTTCCGATAACGATAATCTGTGTTTCTGGATTTTCCCATAAATCAATGAGGTTGTGTTGGTTTCACCGTAGGTAACACTTCCATTTCTTTTTTGTTCGGCGAAGTTGATACGGCAACCGGCACAGATTTCAAAAGTTCATCAACTTTGGTCTCGACATCCTTCACAAACTGAAACATGGTGGATTCGTGTCCCTTTTCGCCGAGACGTGAACGAAAAATGGCATTGACTTTCCACGCGTCTTCCGGCTCTTCCTGATAAGCCTTTAAAACGGCTTCGTGTGCTTGTTTGTAAATTTCCGCAAGTTTACTCATGGCCAATTTCCTTTTTGTGTTTTGACTGACGTTTGTAGCCACCGCCTTTTATAGGGCGTTCGACTTTAGTTGTTCGTGTGCGTGGTTTACGCACCGACTTAATCAAGTCGAGTTGGGATGGCATTTTACGTTTCATTTAAATAAAATACCAAACCTTTAACTAATGTCAAGCGACCTTCTTTTTGGGAGTTTTTGGAACCTTCGTCGGTTTGACGGTTGGAAGCGTAGTAGTAGTAGTAGTAGATTCGTTTTGTTTATCCAACCGAGCCAGTTCACGTTTACTTCCACCCCGGCTGACGGCCAGAGAGATTTTCTCGGCAATGGTGAGTGAATCGTAATTGGCTTGTCGGTCGTCGGCCTGATACTGTTTAAGGCGTTTCTTGGCTTGGTTTTTGGTTTGGGTGTAACCCATCGTTTTCTTTGGCATAATAAATTTGTTGTTTTATTGTATAACAACTTCAATTTATAGAATGTTCGGAATAAGTCAAGCGTTATCTTTATCCGCTTGACTTCTATAAAAACTTTGACAGATTATCTGTATGAAAGAACTCGAAAATGCCCTCTGTCTCCATCATGGTAGTATCGTGACGATTGTTCGTCCATCCTTCGGCACTCAAAGTGATTCGTGGACCGGTCAACTGACTGCTCACACCGACAAGTTTCCTATTCAGTTTCAAGTCATTTCGGCTTGGCAGGCAGCCATCTTTCAAGTGGATGATGTTGTCGAGATTGAAACCCCCGACAGTGGTGACAGACAAGGGGAGTTGGTGATATATTTGAAAGGGCCAAAAGATTATTAACATTTACCATCTTTGTATTCTGGGTATTGTCATAACCATTTGTATCTGTGCTGAAATGCATATATCCAACGGATGAGGCTTGACTCTTTAAAAAAATATATTATACTTCTTCACATGAAAAAAATCAAATTATATTTGTTGATGGTGGGTATTATACCAACATCTATTTTGGCCAACACCATCGTATTGACGCAAGGTTTGTATTCATTCGGTGACGGTGGGGAATTCACCGCCGTAACAAGTGGCAACGGAACGTTCAATACATTCTGTGTGGAACCCTCGGTATATTTTACTCCGGGTCAGATTTACAGTTACAACTTGGCGTCAGTGGATAGTCAAGGAAATAACTTGAGGGAAGGAACTGCATTACTCTTTTCAGAATTTTCAAAGGGAAATTTATCAGGATATGATTATACCGGCGTTTCAAGACAAGCCGATGCTGGATTGCTTCAATCTGCAATTTGGGGTATTCAATACGATTCGCCGGTAAGTAACAATCCATATTATCTATACGCATATTCAATTTTAGGAACGAATGTGTTTACGGCCAATAATAATCTCTATGATACTTCTATCATACAAATATGGGATGGTAACAATCAACCGATTCAAAATCAATTATATTCTCCATCATCTGTCCCTGAATCGTGTAATACGTTCGTGTTGTTGATAATTTCAATTGTTGGTTTGATGATTGGTAGCCGCCCACGGGCCGGGGGTACCCCCAGCGCCAAAATTTTGGGGACTCCCAGCGTTTAATTTCCCGCTACCCCTACCTCAAGTTTGGTGGGTGGGTCGCTTGACTTGCTGAAAAGTTTCGGTAAACTAACTATATGAAATTTAGATTCTCAATCCAGAAATTTAATGGTCGCCATTTCTCACAAAAGGTGGTAATCATTGAAGCGGAAAACATGGCAGCAGCGCGGGAACAATTCTATCGTGAAAATCCTGGGTGGGATGTATCAATGTTGTGGCCCATGTAAGATAACAATCAATGGGAAGCCGAACTCTGTATGGCTCTGATAATGGCATTCTTGGCTTGGTTAGACAAGCAAGTGACTCGGTGGGTCTGTAAGAGATACGGCCACCAAGGAGCCAAAACCATTGAAACGTATAATACCATCCTCTGTGTAAAAAATTGGAGGCTTATCGGAAAAAATTAGTCTTCGTTCATCCTTACAAACAAATCAGAGTGAATGGAAAGCACAAATGCACGCACTGCGGCGCAGTTTTCCTTGGAGTTATCGTTAAAGAAGCATCTTTCCACGATAAACCACATGGCACGCCATAACGGCATCACCTGACGCCCAGACTTTGCGACTTGTAATCATGTTAAACTTTTGCCAAGTAAAGTCAAGCGTAGGTAGCAAATAAAATCAACGCAGGGGCCGATACCCTACTCTTGGCGCCTTCCGGTCGGCCTCATCGTCTCTCACATAGATAGTTTAACAAATAGCCTGTTGAAGTCAAGCGGTGGAAAAGAAGACGTGGCGATTTTCTTGGTAAAAGAGTGCTGGTTAATTATTCCAACAATCTACAAGCCAATGGTTCATCGCCGAACCTTTGAAAGTAAGCCAGTCATTAAACTGTCGCTGAGAGGTGGGATATCTAAGTGGTTACGGCCGAACCTTAAACTGTCATATCCATTAAACATCTGGAGGAAGTTGAACTGCTGTCGTGTCCTTCAAGTTGTTTCTCTAATCCGTCACTGACACCAACAATCTATCAGACTATCCAAACAAGTCAAGCGTGGTTGATAGGGCTTGACGTTTCGCAATAGTGGTATAAATTATTCACATGGACGGAAAAATCTATTTTAACAAAATCGAAGACTTGGCCGAGTTTCTTAAAGCCTTCACCGGCTCAACCGCCAAGTTCATTGTCGAGGAACGCAACGGTCAATATGTCCTTACCTTCTTAGGTGGATTTTGACATGAAAGAATTTTGTCAACACGCAATTTTCATTCTCGCATATTCGAGGGTAAAGAATGGGCTGAGGAATATGTGCGGTTGCGGATGGACTTTCACCGGCAACACGGCCACGGCCTCATTCTGTCAACGTGGTATGGCACGGAGTTTTTTGCCAGTGTGTTGTCCTGTCTGAATGGCGGCGAGTGTGACGAACCAAAAGGCGAGTATCGGAATAACTTTCTAAAGGTAATCGCGGCCGGTAGGAGCGAGGCTTGACTATGCCAGAAAAAGGCTTACAATTTCTTATATGAAGAAAGAATTGTCCGAAATGGTGTTTCCAGTGGAAAATTACACTGACAAGATTCACACGGGCGTCAAGGCCACAATGGCCAATTATTCTCACCTGTCTTTCACACTTCACCAGCTTCGCCCCTATCTTCAAGCTGGGTATCCGTGGCTCAAAAATCTCACCGAACGGCAAGCGACGTTGCTTGACCAAATCATCAAAACTGGCCTTGCCAAACTCATTCAGATTGGAATGGTTAAAAAAGTCACAAGTAAAGTCTCTGTCGAGTCACAATGGCAATGGGCATCAAAAGTGGCGGAGTCTGGTTATACCAATATCACCAGCGAGGATGACGTGGCTCAAACGGATGAAGCCAAAAAGGCTGTCAATCGTCGGGCTGTCGGTGGTCGCTCCCTTTGGAAGTTGAACGGAAAAGCCAAACTGGGCTTGCTTCACTGATTTTGGCAAGCGACTAATTTACAAAGTTCAATAAACCGACTTTGTTTATGGTCATTTTTCATCATGTTAATGTCTTTGTGAAGCCATTGAATATTTCCTTTGACATAACCTTGTGAATTATCTATCCTGTCAAGTGATGCGTTACCCAAATACTTTCCACGTTCCATTCTAAATAAATCAAGTGGCAATTTAGTTAAAGCACATTTTCGGTTTTGTGTCAAGAATAAATTCCAAGCATCTTTCATTGTAATTGAAAATTCATAGTTTCTTCTTTTGGCGCCCCACATGATTTTATTCCATAAGGTTGCCGACAATTCACCAATTCCCTTATATCCATTGTGATTTGTGCCATTTTTTCGTTTAAGACATCCACAGGACTTTGTGCCTCCATTTTGTTTTGTCTTATCCATTAAATTACTACCTCTAATAATACAGTCATTGCCGCAATCACATTTACATTTCCAGTATGTTGATTTGTTAATATGGTCTAATGATATAACCATTAGTTTACCGAATTTTTTATTTGTCAAGTCTAATTTCATTACGATTCCTTACTTTCTTAATAAATATGGTGGGGAGAGTAGAAACGTCAAATATTCTCACGCTTGACTTAATTTGTTTCTTTGGTAAATTAAATACATGATTAAACCAAATTTCATTCTTCCAAAAACTCCGATGATGATTGTTGTCTGGTATCGTGACGGCAAGAAAAACGAGACGCTCATTGAAACCCCCCTCAGTAATAATGACCTGCGCAATACCATGCTCATGTCGCGCCACGTTGGATTCTCTGAAATCCGTTGTGTCAAATCGGTGGAAGTGGCCGAGTTGTTCCGGGGCCGGTAATAACATCTTGGTGGCCGTTTTGGATACTGTGGCTATCTTGGGGTGACACAGCACCATCTACCAAAACCAAAACGGCTACCGCTTGACTTTCACAAAACATTTGATAAATTACCTTTATGACACTTTCACAATTAGCTACACTCAACAAGGTCAATGACGGCCACTTTTTCAATCGTGACACCATGGCGCACTTTGGTGACACGATGAAAAGCTTCAGCATCAAAACTAACAAGAAGGCCAATACCGCTGTGGTGACTCGCAAGACAGATGGCCGCAAGTGGACATTTGACACCAAGACCGGCCGTCTGGTGTATGCCGTTCAATTTTCAGAGAAATTGGATGGAATGAAGTTTTATCCAAATCCCAAACTCGCTCTCGCCGCTTGACAATACTCAAAATAATGATAATCTGTCTTTGTCAATAACACCAATTAACAAACAAAACAATATGACTCACACTCACACTTACACAATCGAAAAAGTCGCCTATGGAGCCAAAGGGCGGCGCTGGACATTTGAGGCTCCTGGTTACAGTTTCGCCACCCCGAGGATGCCTGGCGGACGGGAAACCGCAGTGAAGATTGCACGAGCCATTTCTGACGGCAACAAACGGATGGAAGGAAAGGGGATTGACAATCTCGCACGTTCCAATATGTCAACCATTTTCCACAACGCCGCCAAGGCAACCAGCCGTGTCGTCTCGCCCATCGGAACGTTTTACAATGATTAAGTTAAATAACAAGGGATGAACGGCGGGCGCTGTTCCGTCAAAACATATCCGTTCATCCCCCTTTTGTTCCGCTTGACATTAGTCAAAACAAATGTAAACTGTCTTTGTTATGAAAAACACAATCGAACAATTCGCAGCTCTGTTGGAAGCTGAACAAATCCAAGGCCTTCACCGACGGCAAGTGGCGTGCCAGTCTAACATTGACAACGCAAAGGTGAAAGTCAAATTTGGTCAAAAATATATCAAGGTTGATGTCGGCAATTCTGGCAAATTCATGGTTGAAGCCGCCACCGGCAACATCTTCGGCATCAAGGGTTACGGGGTCATTCATCGGGGACACTGGTTCGGGACATTGGACACAATCAATGAGTATGATTGGAGTCAGTATTCACCATCCCGCAAGGATGGAACATTGAAAACTCAAAAGGCAAACGGTTATCCTGTCATTACTTACGCACCAGCCGTCGTAGCAACTAACTGACACATTTCGATGAAGTAGGATTGACATTTCACCAAACAATACTACAATTTCCCTACGATATGAAAAACCTTCGCAAATTGGCCATCCTACTTTTGGATGATGAAAACGGAATCAACGAGTCTGCCTACAATCAGCTCGCTGCTGACTTGGCCTTCGCAGGTCACACCGATATTTTGAACGTCGTCAAATGTCAGGACGGCCGTTACTTCATCGGTGAGAACGATGCAGAACGTCTGATGGAATCTGACATTCCCGAAACTCAGCCCCGTTATGCCCGTCACATTTACGAACAACAACAGGCAGCCCGGGCTCCGATAGCAACTCCGTTGGGCGAACAGATTGACCAACCGGCCAACTGCTGTGAATTGGGTCAATGCCTGTGTGATACCGCCGCTTGACAATACTCAAAACAATGTTATCTTGTTTTTACAATATGAATAACAACATTCCAACTTTCAAATCAAACATCGAAGCCGGTTTGGCCAAGTTTCCAAAAGCGGCCAAGAAACGTATCGCAATTGAAAATGTTACTTATGGCATCCGGCCTGAAAATTGCGACATGGCCTGGAACATGAATTTCAACATGGATGCCCAATCCTACGGCTGGCCTTCAATCGTCATTGCCTGTATGAAGTGGATTATCAAAGAAAATGCCAAGGTGCCGACGGCCGCTTGACAATTCATTTAAGTATTGTATTCTGTATTTGTAAACGGTAAACATCAAAACAAATAATAATATGAACGCTAACGAAATTATCTCACAAGTCGAGTCCCGCAGGGGCCGTCACGTCAAAGTCACATGGCAACGTGTGGCCAAAGTCTTAAAGGGTGCTTCCTCACTCTTAATTGTCAAGCGCACGTCCGCTTGGGTTCGTTCGGGGATTGATTACGCAAATCTTGGGGTGGTTCAAGCCGGAATTGAAGCCGGTGCCCGCGGTGAAGTTCAACCTTTGCCTTGGGGTGAATGGATTCAATTCCCTTTCATCATCGGCCACAAGGGAATGGAATATGTTCGCCTTTATCCGGCGACTTTCGACAACCTTAAACCGGAAGTCGAATGGTCAATCAATGGGCGTCCGGCAAGTTACGAAAGTTGTGAGCAGTATCTTCTTTCGTCTGAAAAGCGGAAAGATGAAGATGACAAGCCGCTTTGTTTTACTGTCAAGGCCGAATCGGTCATTGACATCGCAGATTAGTTCGGTCATATTGTGGGAGGTTGGCAAGCCCTTGGCGGGGTTTGCCAATCTTCTTGCGTCGGGTTTATCGTTAAAGGCATCTACGCACTCGTAGTATCGACCTCCCGCTTTTACGCTTCGTTGTCTGACATGAATAGTTTAACAAATGGCCGAGGGAAGTCAAGCGTCACCAACTACGCTTGACTTGCTGAAAGTTCTTGGTATCTTAACTATATGAAATTGATTCTCACCGAACACGCAGACCATGTTGAAGTTGAAGTGATGGATGGTTGCCTTCGTCTTCATTGCTACACCTTCAACAACATGAAACTTGCCGAGGCCTTTTGCACCGGCTTTCACTGTGCCAAAACTGTCATCAACGGAATGGTGCAGTCGCTCCCCTTGGGTTACGAGAAGCGGAAGACGTTACCCAATGAAATGCCTCGGGTGTTCCCTAGCGCTTGACTTGGGTGGTGTCTGTGATACAATGTGGGTGTGGTGATAGCCGAAAGGCCGATGGGTATGTTCCCTTATCACCCTCCCTACCGCGGGGCTTGCCAAAGGGTAAAACAGCCCCTCCAGGCCCCCCACGCTGGGGTGGGGAGGCCGTCACTTCTGGTCATAAAACGCGGGGGGTCCGACACCCCTCGCATATTCATATTCATCGGGGACGCCACTTTTCATTGGTTTAATTTTTGTAATTATATTACCACTTTCAAAAATATCCCGGACGTTCTTTTTTCTTGACTTTATTTTTTGTAATGATATATTTATTATCATGGGAAGAAAAAAACTAAATAGAACAAAAGAAGAACTGGATGAAATGAATAAAAAACGAAGAAGCCGTCATTATTACAATCATCAAGAAGAAGAACAAAAAAAATCACTACAACGATATTATGATAATAAAAAGTTAAGTGATGGAGATAAACCGTATGGAAAATCTTAAAAATGACTTTTTAAGTAAAGCCAAAATAGTTCACGGTGATAAATGGGATTATAGTAAAACATCTTATGTAAATAGAGATACACCGATAACTATCATTTGTTCTATTCATGGAGAATTTAAACAAAAACCATCTAACCATTTACATTCTAAATATCCATGTCCTAAATGTGTCCATCCAAAATGTCTTTCTAATCCAAATTCAAAAAGAAGTTTTTTAAAAACTCGTCCTAAAAGAATAAAAATTCAACCGGACGAAATAATTAACGGCATAAAATTTTGGGTTCGTCAATGTCCTCGTTGTAACACAAAACTTTTACATAGAGGTTCGTGGTATAGGGACGATTCAATAATAAAAAATAAACTTTGTAACTCTTGTAAATCAAAATCAATTCCTGAATCATCTATAAAACGACAAAATCAAAGAAACTCCAACATTTGTTGTTGGAAGAATAAAATTAATAGTATAGTAATAACTGAATATATGGATGGTAAAGTATATTTGAATAATCACGGATATTGGAGTCGTAAATGTTCCGATTGTGGATATGAAACGGAATATAGTCGTGTAGATAACGCAATTGCGGCAGAAAAGAGAAATTCAAAATGTGGAAAATGTTCATTAAACCTAAGTGTAAACAAAACATCAAAAGTATTCGATGATGTATCTGGAGTATTCTTTAATTCCTCGATTAAACAGTGGTGTAGGAATTGCCCTATGTGTGGAACAGAAATTAAATATACATCTAAAAATTGGGCGGTTAAAGCACAGAAAAATGAAACTGGATGTTATTCGTGTTATTCGGAATCTCGTATATCAAAACCCGAACAAGAATTTTTAGACCTTTTCAAAATTACAGACAGACAAAAACAAATCGGCAAATACATGGTAGATGGACTTAAAAATAATACAATCTATGAATTTCTTGGAGATTTTTGGCACGGAAATCCAAGTCGATATGATATGGGTAAGATGAATAATGCTTCTAAAAAACATTTCAAGAACTATACGAAGAAACTCTTCATAGATTCAAAGATTTACAATCAAGAGGATACGACATCAAATACATCTGGGAGTCGGATTGGGACGAATTCAAAAAAACTAAGTTATTAAGTAATTCAACATTCCGACGCTTTAATGGTAAAGACTTGATTTCGTAATTATAATAACTTGATTTTTATCATTTCCGTGGTAAGATTTCGTTCGTATGTCAGACGAATCTGAGAAAAATTGCCCGACCCACCTTGTTTATTCGGGTCTATTAACACATTGGCAGAACAAGCGATGAAATCGCAAGCGACCATCGGATTTAAATAATTTATGAACGCAGAAAACCTATTCAACTCCGGCAACAAAGAACAAGATTTGGTTTCTTTGATTGACTGTGCTTATGACATAATGGAACTTTGGAAACTCACAGACGAACAAGTTTACAATAAGAAACTTAAAGCTGCGTGGTTAAAGAGGGCTAGAGAATTAGGAACGATGCCAAGTATATGAGCGAAGAAATTGAAACGATAATACTCACAAGAAAAGAATATGATTCTCTTGTAGCGGATGCTAAATTCATGAGAGCTTTGGAAGCTGCGGGCGTTGATAACTGGGAAGGTTATGGCATTGCACAAGACATGAACGAGGAATAATTATGAAAGAATCATTAAAAAAGAAAATATGTGAAGCCTTGCCAGATTGGTTAATAATGACGTATGAAAAATCAGACCATGGCGGTTATACAAAAGATACCGATTCTGTTCAGGTTTTATTTGGGTGAGTTATATGAGTTTTCCATTTAAACCATTTAAACCATTATTCTTTGAGGAACCGAAAAAGGATACGTTCGTTCCCTTGGTGCCAACTACCGATGAAGATATCTTTTCGGATTTATTAAGACGAGCCACTGAGGATTCCTTAATGGTCAGTGCCACCGCACTTGCCAACGCCAAGGCAGCCCTTAACGAAGCTTTTGACGTTCACACCCCACCACCAACACACTCTTTGAATGAAATCGATTCTGGCGTTGCCAAGGCGATTGAGGACGTTAAACCCCAGATTGGATATCCTGGCTACGTTAAACCGACCCTTCCGCCGGTTCAAGCGCCGATTAAAGAGCCAGAAAGAATTTCACGTTGGGGAATACCGTTACCAAGCCAGCAATTTATCAAGGATTTGATGGAAAGTGATGTGGGCGAAGACAAGGAAAAAGATGATTATGATGATGTTGGCAAAGATATAATTGATGTTATCGTAGATAGAAATACATATTCAAATTCGATTTCCGGTCATCCTGGCCCGACTTATTATAAACCCAATCCAGACCCCAGCGGGGCGTTTCAACGAACGTTGAAACCGAATCATAATACAAATGGTTACGACTTCATCGTGGCAATTGGCAATCCACATAATAATCGTCTTATCTTAAATTGTATTGAAAATTCGAGGAAGGAATTGATTCATTTTAAGGATAACAAGGATGTTATTCAAGAAGCAATTGACCGTTTTAATGTTGATTATGACTCCGATTCAATGACCAAGACAATCAAAGCGGGCAGAGGCGATGACTTTTTGGATATAAGTCTTCAATTTGATACGTTGGATTTTGATGGTCTGGAGATACGGACACATTTTTCAAGACATATTATAATGGTAAATGCTGGACATTTTTCCGATTCTGAATGTATCCAACGTATCAAAGATACCGTTTACTTCTATCTCGAAGGTGATTTATATCTGAATGAGAATGAAACCAAGATTGAATCAATGGAGATTGCCGGCTTGAATTATGCTAATTCTAGCAGAAATATCATTTCGGAAAAGTTTGTTTACTTACACTGATTCTTCCATGAAGATTGTCATTTTGATATCATCATCAAATTCAAATTTAAGAAGTTGAATCAATTCTTGTGGTATTTGACTCAAATCATTTGAGTGGCCAAAACCAAATTCCACGTCATCGCGGTTGTAATGTGCCAAGTCAACAATTGAAACTCTCTTTGTCTTGGCATCGTATCTTCCTTCATAATCACTTCTATCGTGATATGTGTAAGTTAAATGGCCGCCACGATTGGCCGGTAGAACTCTCAAATTTCCACAATCACATCTACATTTCCAGTATATCGGTTTACTTTTGGATTTTGTCTTTGGTCTGACAGATTTTTCAATTACTACCCAGTTTCCAAATCTTTCATTTGTTAAATCTATATATTTCATATAAAGATAAATACGATTTATTTACTTTTTAAGTGGTATTTATTACTTATTTTACTATTTATTTAGCGTATGAACAAATTTCAACTCAAAAAATTAATCAAAGAAGTTCTCCGTGAAGTAGAATCGGAAGTGGAAGACCCAAAGACCAACACTGGCTCGGGTAAACCAGAAGAAACGGATTTTACAAAGCATTCAGCCGAAGCTAAAAAGAAAGCCGATGAAGCTGAAATCACGATGACTGTCCGTGGTGTAAAACCAGGCGGCGCATTTAAGAAATTTTTAGCTAAACTTACCGCTGACGCCCTCGCGGCCGATTGGGCAGTATTGTCAGCCGACATGGAAAAGTCAGGTGTTAAGGTTGCTTCAATGAATCACGAAGATATTACCACTATTGCCAACCACGTTGGAAAGCCTGAACTCGCTCCAGAAGCCGGTGGCGAAGAAGAAGAACCAGATATTACCACGGTAAACAGAGCCACTTGGAAAGGTATGTCTCCTGAAAAGAGAGACAAGTATATCAAAGCTGGTTCACACGCATCAGAGTGGGAAAAGGCTGGCACAGACGACGAAGCCAAGAAGAAAGAAATTGCAAGAGAAAGAAAAGCTAAAGAAGCCGCAGGAACTTTGGAATATGACCAAGAAACAGGTCTTCCAGCTGATACAAAGTATTGGACGGATAAAGAATGGGATGAGTATGATACAGGAAAATCTGGTGCAGCTCGTCCAAACTACAAAAAATCCGCCACTGTTCGTGGAAAAACTGGTGCCGTAAGAGGCAATTTCTCCGATACATTAAGACACGAATAATTACGGTTGTTGGAAATTCATATATAAAAAGGACACTCTTAACCGAGTGTCTTTTTTTATAATTTGACATATTGAAAAGTTTGAATATACTTCTCATATGTCATATTCTGAAATTTTGTGTGAGAAGTCGCTTAAATTGATTTTCAAGACAGATATCAAGATTTTAAAAAATTACAGACCAGATTGGTTAAAGAATCCAAAAACAGGACGAAATTTGGAAATGGATTTTTATTTGCCTCATATTAATGTTGCGTTTGAGATTCAAGGCAATCATCATTATGATAATAATAATCAAATTGATAATGATTTAACCAAAGAAAAAATTTTAAAGAACCGTGGAATTACATTAATTAAATTAAGCATTTTTCAAATTTCTCCAAATTTAATTAGACGTAAAATAATCAACTATACAAATTTGCCACATACTTATACATTGTTAAAGAAATATGATAGAAGTTGGAATGATTTACAAGAAATTAAAGATTATAAGGAAAAAATCTTAATTAAGTATGGTAAATCTAAATGTGTTGTAAGTCCTCATATAAATGAAAGACTTCAATTAAAAGAAATTTATAAAAATTTGGGCTCGTAATGGTTTCGACGTAATGTTGAAGACAGACGGAGCACGCCGAGGAAGTCATCTGGACTCGTAAAAAGATGGCAAAAAATAAATGCTAACTTAAACCGTTTGGCAAATGTTGATTTTTCATTTGAAGTTAATTCTTCTGTGGAAAATGAACTCGCAATGGCCTAATATCCATTCCATCACGTCAGAGGATTCTCGCTAATCTGATAGTGGTGTAAAATAGTGAGAAAACTTCTTGTGGTTTCAATTACAAGACTGATTAAATCGGCCCAGAAGGCTGGTGTAGATTTGATAATTTTCTCAAGTTTAAATATCAAATCGAAGTTCAAAGTTGATACGCGTGTAGTGCCGGTTGTTAGATATGTTTCGGAAGTGGGTTCGACTCCCACCGGGTCCACCACTTTTCTTATACTTCTGTAAATCTTGTTATATTTATCAATATGAACGGAGATTTACTAGCCCTTCTTCAAGAAGCAGCAATCGAAATAGAACAAATGTGGAAGACTTGTGATAAAAGCGTAGGAGACTATGTTTTATCATTAGAAACCGCACATAAGTTTGTCCAACACGCTTTACAGACAGAAGACCGACTTGATATTTACAAAGTGCTTCAAAAAGCATATGATGTTCTTGAAAAAGAGGAAGAAGAATTTGATGATGAAGAATCGGAGTCAAGTTTAGCTGATAGAATCAGTCAAGCAATAGGATTAAATGAAAGTTCTATTTCATCTTCCGATTTAAAGAAACTTACCAAATTTATTTTGAGTGAAATTGCTCCTGTCAAAACTAAGATTAATTCTGCAGAAGGATTGTTTGCTCATTTGTTAGATAAATTACAAGCACAACAAGATACAAATCCAATAGCAAATAGTGCTAATATCGCCCATAATTTAGGTCAAACTTTGATTGGAAATTTAAGAGAGTCAGTAAAATCTTTGATTGGTGCTACTACAAAGAAATCCAAAGAGGGATATGAAGTTGCAATTAAAGACTTGACCTATAACCGTGATGATTTTTTTCATTTAATAGTATTGTGGGCAAGAAAAATTGATGAAGCCGACCAAAGCAAACGTCAAGAAGTCGGTAGGGTTATGGATGATTTAAGAACTCATATCATACAAGTTGGAAAACAGACCAAATCCATTCTTGATAATGTAAAACTTTATGGTAATTATATTAATGCAATGAAAGAAATGAAACATCTAAATGAAATTTTTGCACAGATGAATAAAGATTTAGATAAACTATTTGAAATTGCTTTGGCGGTAGGATTAGGAACTAAAGGTAAATAATATGAAGAGACGTGATTTAAAGAAACTTGTAACCGAATCTGTTTTGAATTTTTTAAATGATGCTAGTCATTGGAATGATATTCGCGGACTTTTTGATATGGTTCCTGAGTTGCCTGATAAAGTTAAGGTAGATAAAAAAGATGATATCGACTTTGAAGTTCCTATCACCACAAAAGATAAGCCTTTATTTGATAGGGGTTCAGGTAAAACTGTCAATACTTTCAAGTTAAATAAAAAAGATAATTAATTCTTTTCCTTCCTGTTTGATATATATCGTTTGTAGAACACAATACAGTGTTCACATAAACACACACAGAAAGGTTAATATATGTCACAAGAAAGTTTCATGGGCGCAGAAGATTTCGTTCCTTCACCAACGGATATAATCATTTCAGATTATGAAAATAAAATCAGTCAGAATATAGCATCTAAAACTCTATCTGCATCAAAACACGGAAAAGCTCCTGAATTTACAAAAGAAGAGTTATTATATCTTAATCGTAAGGCAGGAGAAGATGAAGATACAGAACTTAAAGTAATTACTCCGGCTCCACTGGTTACTTTGAAAAAAGGTAAAACAGAATTAAACATCGGCCATGCTGTTAAATTAGTTCAAAAAATGGAAGAAAAATATCCTACAGGAGTGTCAAATGAACAAAGAGAAGAAATTTATAGACGACCATTTGTAAATGCTAGTATTGAACATGGAATAAAAGAAAATCCTGTATTAGCAGAAGAAGAACCTATTCAAGTTTCTACAACAACCGAACAGATTATTCCCGCAGGATTCGTTCATCCACCAATCAAAACAGTTAACAAGAATGCATATGAAATTAGAGGCGATGTCCTTAAAATGTCATTAGAGTTTTTTAAATGGCAAACAGAAATGAAAATTCAAATTGATGGAGAAAACGGATTAAAATTGGACGGGAATACATTAAACCCTACAACCGATAATGTTCTTGAGATTGCCCAAAAATTTTATAAATTTGTCGAGAATCGAAGATGATGTTTGAATTGACTTTTCATTAAAACTCTGATATCATTGGTTCTCATATGCGATATAAATTAATCAACCGAACAAAGATTCCAAGAGAAGACCTTGAAGCGGCAATAGAGTTTTGTGCGCCAAGAGGCATAAGTAATTTCAACGTCGTTGTAAGTTATGATAAGAATTTTGAGTGGCACGCTTTTGCGTATCCATTTCAAAAGAAGAAATCAATTCACATTTACATTCAAAAGAAACCGATTCATTTTCCAAGAATGAGTAATCTCCACGCCGCTAAAAAAGCCGGATATAAACCGGTATATTTCATAAAAGACAGATATGAATTGATGATTCATTTACTTTCACACGAACTTCGACATATTTGGCAAGGAACAGTTAGTAAACAAAACTTTTTGAGAACAAAAATTGGACATTACACAAATTCCGATGGGAGTCAAGAATCAAGTTTCTACAAAATGGAACGTGATGCGTGTAAATATGCTAAGAAAATAATATACAAATATAGAAAATTATGATTGATAAATATGATGACCCAAATTACGGAAATAGTGAAATGGAAAGAAAAAGTAATAAAAAAGTAATAAAATAATTTTATGTTAGGTGCGATAATCGGCGATATAGTTGGCTCTCCGTATGAAGGGAGTGCATTGAATTGGGTGGATGATAAAACATTCCCTCTCTTTGCAAATGAAATGTCACGGTTTACCGATGATACAATTTTGACGTGTGCAACTGCGGATGCACTTTTGAAGATTGGTGATAATAGGCAAGATACCAATACCGAACCATTGGTTCCTGTGGAAAAGGTATTTGCCGATAAATACGTTGAATGGAACATCAAATATCCTGGCCGTGGATATGGAAGTGGATTTCAACAGTGGGTGGACGATGGTGGAGTAAAATCCAATCCAAGTTATGCCAACGGCTGTATGATGCGTTGTAGTCCTATTGCCCTTTACTTTACAGATTTTGACAGTATCTATGATGCTTCTATGGCAAGTATCAAGATGACCCACAATTCTCCAGAATCGGAACGTGGGGTTTGTTCTATCGTTTCTGCCATTTACATGGCTCTGAAAGGCACCGATAAAGCACAAATCAAGACATTTATAGAGGAACAGTATGGACATATGTTGGATTTAACGGTAGAACAGTGGAGAGAACACCCAAAGACTTCTATTCGTTGTAATCTTTCGGCTCCACAGTCGTTAGTTTGTTTTATGGAAGGCAATTCCTATGAAGAAGTAATTAGGAATGCTGTTTATACCAAAGGTGATACAGACACTACAGCGGCAATTGCCGGTTCTATAGCCGAAGCATTTTATGGGGTTAAATCAATTCCACAAGAAATGATTGACGGTGCCAAAGCAAGAATGACGCCTGAAATGATTGAGTTGGTAAATAAGTTTTATTCTCAAGTTGGAGGATATCAAGAAAAATGTAAAGGATTTCAAATATGAATAATGAAGAAATAATTAAAAGTTGTAATAATAATATATTTTTTTGTAGTAAACGTATCACCGAAGTTAAAAGTGGAAAACTGCGTCAAGCCTATAAAGAAAAACTAAAAAATATGGAAATTACAAAACAATTATCAATTTTAAAAGAACGAAATATAAAAGGTTGACAAATTCGATGACGTTTGTTATAGTTTCAACTCACAATGAGGGAGTAATTATAAATCATTTTTAGTCAAAAAATGAATATACAAAAATAGTTATCAGTCCCGATAAGATAAACAAAAAACAAACAAAGGGTATAAAAATGAAGTATATTAAAACATTAGTTGGCGTATTCGCAGCGTTGGCACTATTCGCAACAGTCGCCTCGACCGCACCATCCACAAATCTCGTTGCTACCACAACAGATACATTGTCCCCTTGGACGTTCTCTTTGAGCGGTCAAGGTAACTCAACGTTGAATAACAATTCGACATACAAGAGTTCAAATGTCGGTGGCGAATTCCAACTTGGTTACATTACAAAGATTGTTCTTCCAGCGGAAGTTGGTCTTCGTCAAACCATCGGATATTCCGATGCGCCAGGAGCTACTTGGAATTTGTCAACCAAGGCATTTTCTGATTGGACGGTTATTCGTGTAGGCAACTTGGAAGCCGACGCAGGTGGTAACTTTGGAGCTGCCTATGGAAGCCAAGCAGGAGACTGGACTGCAGCGCCAGAAGTTGCAGGTCGTCTCTATTTAAAGAAGGACGTTGATGTGTTTGGTCGTGTGGAATATCCATATGATATCACAAAAGGCACATCACAAGATAATCTTACATATAGCATCGGGCTTAGAGTGAGATTTTGATAGATTAAATAATAGGTTATAAAATTAGTTGTAAAGTCATAGACCACAGAGAAATCTGTGGTTTATTTCTACATTATCCACCCCTTTACACTTATAATCCATTTGTGTGAATTCAACCATCTGACGGTAACAATTACATTTAGAGATTTTATGATATAGTTATAGATAGTAAGGCACCTTAGACCAACCGGTAGGAGTCGTTCCGCTTAGAACGGAAAATGTAAGAGTTCGAATCTCTTAGGTGCTACCAGTTTTATTGGGGTTGTCGTATAGTGGTAATACGGGTCGCTTGCACCGACTAAACAGGATTTCGATTATCCTCAGCTCCACCAATTTTAACCGGAAGATTAATTTCTTCCGGTTTTTTGTTTGGGCAGGACATCTGATACTTATCTATATGGAAACTCAAAAAGATTATAAAGGTCATCCGATTGTAAGAATTTGTGCTACTTGTCAAAAAATTAATGCTCCAGGTATGGAACATGCGTCTCTTGGAATAGACCAAAAGGTTAAAAATGAAATGGATGCGGTTAATAAAAAGATAATAGAAAAATCAAAAGAATTTTCTTTTTCTCACGGAGCTTGTAATCCACATTTATATTTGACATATCAATCAATCCCAGGAATAACACCGGAGAGATTATCTTCTATAAAAGAAAAACTTAAACACAATGACCCAATTCCGTGTTTATTACAAGATGAAAAACTTCGTCATGTGTATATGAGAGGATTGTTCACAAAAGAACAAATCCAACAAACACAACAATCCAACGAACAATTGACCGAACGATTTAAAAAACTTGCCGGAATCAAATCTTAAGTTATAATGTTTGTATATGGCATCAGAATTTGCTCAATGTATATTTTGTAAATTGACCACATTAACCCGGGGTCATCATATTATTCCCCGAAGTAAGGGCGGCAATGAAATAGTTCAAACTTGCGAAAGTTGTGAATCGTTCATTCATTCTACTTGGAGTCACAATGAACTGAGAGATGTTTATAATAATGTAGATACCATAGCTGGTAGTGAAAAGTTTCAAAAATTTTTAAAGTGGCGTTGGAAACAACCTACTACTGCAGTTTTTAAATCTACTCTCGGTAAAACAAGAGACAAAAATAAATACCATTAATATTATGAAAGTTAAAATACAAGATTTGGACAAACCAAATCTAAATAAAAGAATTTATCCAAAAGAAATGATGGAGAAGGCTATTATAGAATATAAGAAAGAATACATTGATAAAAATAGGGCATTTATATTAAGTAATATACCAAATGATATTGATAATTATGATATAAGGCGTATCATAGGTAAAGTAAATTCGATGGAAATAGAAAATAGTTCGGTTGGAGTAGAAATAGATAAACTTAATATAAATAATTCGGATGGATGGTTTACTGCTATAGCCGAAGGAAAATTATATGTTCGACTTTCAGGAACAGGAAATCTTGAAAAACAAGAAGATGGAAATTTTATCTTGGTGGGAGCGAAAACCCATCTGCTTTAGCGGATGGGATGAATGCGACCCATTGAAAATAATTTGATGTTTTCTCAAACTCAACTATATGTATTAGTAGAATGCACAACCGAGCATACAAATATAGATTGATGCCAAATAAAGAACAAGAAGTTCTTTTGTCCAAGCATTTTGGTCATTGTCGCTTTGTCTATAATCATTTCCTCCAAGTGAAGATTGACCATTACAAAAAAACCAAGAAGACAATTAACTGGCAGGATTTAGCAACCCAACTTCCGAAATTGAAGAATGAATACGAATGGTTGAGCGAGATTGGTTCTCAATCTCTCCAACAATCCATCCTCAACTTGGATAGAGCATACACAGCATTCTTTCGGAGTGGAGCGGGATTTCCAAAGTTCAAATCAAGGAAGTATGCTCGTAAATCATTCATAGCTCCAATCACCAATAACAATATCAAACTCAACTATGAGACAAACCGATTAGTCATTCCCAAGTTCCGTGAAGGAATAAAGTGTATCTTTGACCGACCAGCCGAAGGAACATTGAAGCAAGCAATCGTCTCACAAGACAGAGATGGAAAATATTATGTTTCTATTCTGGTTGAAGTGAATAAGGATTTCCCAACCAAACCAGAACCAAAGAAGAATAAAGCAATAGGAATGGACTTTGGAGTGAGAACTTTCATTACATTTGACAATGGAACGAAGATTGAAAATCCAAAAGTATTGAAACAATCTTCTGATAAGTTAGTAAGACACCAGCGGGATTTGGAACTGCTTACCAAAGGTTCTACTGTTCATATTTCCAAACAAGAGCAGATTACTAAACTCCATAGTAAGATAGCAAAACAACGAAAAGATTTCTTGGATAAACTCTCATACAAACTCACCCACGATAACCAAGTGGACTCGGTTTGCATAGAGGATTTGGCCATAAAAAACATGCAAGCAGACAACTACAAAGCAACCAACAATAGAATTGCTGATTATGCTTGGAGTAAGTTTGTGGGCATGTTGCAGTATAAGAGTGATTGGTATGGCAAGAACTTCCGTAAGATTGGAAGATTTGACCCATCCAGCAAAATGTGTTCGCAATGTGGGCATGTAAATCATAATCTAAAAAGAGATGATTATGTGTGGATTTGTCCTGTTTGCAACATAAATCACGACCGAGATGTGAATGCTGCCAAGAATATCTTGGACTTCGCATTTCCAAAAACAGAGTTTAATAAGGGTAGGAATTACCCTATAGAAACCCTAATGTTAGAGCAACGGGGAAACCCACTTGCTTTAGCGGGTGGGTAATTCATTGTTTCTGATTACAAACCTTCGGTGATATTTCTTACTACTGAGCC